>Ga0164315_10000774_pt1 | contig 22990 bp, 24 predicted proteins | sample GuaBasSedimGuay6_FD_113737 | JGI IMG/M metagenome (GOLD analysis project Ga0164315, IMG submission 113737) | Subseafloor sediment microbial communities from Guaymas Basin, Gulf of California, Mexico - Guay6, Core 4569-2, 0-3 cm | ecosystem: Environmental > Aquatic > Marine > Hydrothermal vents... | reverse complement strand
GCCGAAGCCGAAGAACCTGCCGAAGCCGAAGAACCTGCCGAAGCCGAAGAACCTGCCGAAGCCGAAGAACCTGCCGAAGCCGAAGAACCTGCCGAAGCCGAAGAACCCGGGCCTAGTTGGGATGAAGCATTTGAAGAGAGCGAAAAGGATAAAAAGCTCTCGGAGTAACTATGAATGAACCACAAGATGATTTAATGCTAATGTCAGCAATCTTATGACGCCAATGCACCTAAAAAATAAGAATACTGCTGCCCACGTTATTCAGCGCGAGCTGATACGGCTTGTTTATGCCACAGTACCATTAGCTGTACTGGTGGTATTTGTTAACAGCGTCATTCTCTGCTTTATACAGTGGAGCGTCATCGACCACGCAACAATTTTAATTTGGTTCGTTGCCATGACCGCTCTGGTTTTGCTTCGTTTTGTGGTTTATCAAAAGTTTAATAACCTGGGCTCTAGCCAGAAAATCTCTGCCTTTTGGGAGCGTTTCATACTATTTGGTAGTGCTGCTAGCGGTTTGATGTGGGGGGCAGCGGGCATCTGGCTTTTTCCGGAAGATGACATTGCGCATCAAGTCTTCCTTGCCTTCGTGGTAGCGGGCATGTGCGCCGGAGCGGTTACATCATTATCTCCGCTATTAAGTTCTGCCGTAGCTTTTGTGCTTTTAGCTATGTTGCCGGTACTGGGGCATTTTCTTTTTGTAGCCACTGAAATCTCGGGTGCGATGACCGTAATGGGTGTTTTGTTTGCGGTAATGATTTTGTTTACGGCAAAGAACTTAAACCGCACGGTAAGAGAGTCACTGCTAATACGTCATGAGAATAAGCTGGCAGAAGAGGCTATTCGCCGTCAGGCACTTTATGATCCTTTGACGGATCTGCCAAACCGTCGACTACTCATCGCTAATCTTAAGCAAGAGATCGCCCGCTCTATTCGCCATAATTATATTGGTGCAGTGCTATTTCTCGATCTGGATTACTTTAAGAGGGTTAACGATTCTCTGGGGCACGTTGTTGGTGATCAGCTGTTAAAACAGATTGCGCAGTGTATAGAAGCGTGCCTGCGTGATGAGGATGTCGTTGCTCGCCTGGGTGGAGATGAGTTTGTTGTTCTGACGCCAGAGATTGGCGAGGAGATGGGTGACGCCAGTAAGAATGCGCTGCTGCTAGCCGAAAAAATATGTCTCTTATTTGATGAGCCATTTGATATAGATGGCCAGTTAATACATATAACGGTGAGTGTGGGTATTTCGCTTTTCCCGGGAACAGACAATACTCCTGAGGAATTGTTACAAAGTTCTGATGTTGCTATGTATGAAGCGAAGAAAGCGGGACGTAATAGAGCCCGGCTATTTTTGCCGGAAATGCAGCAGGCCGTAAACAATCAGAGGAAGATTGAAAAAGGGTTGAGGCAATCGTTGGTAGAAGGCAGGTTAGAACTTTATTATCAGCCCATTGTTAATGAAGATAATAAGATTTACGCAGTTGAAGCATTGCTGCGCTGGAACCATCCAGACAAGGGGATTGTGTCCCCCGCCGGATTTATTGAGATTGCCGAGAAAAGTAATCTCATTATTTCTATAGGTGATTGGGTGCTAAAAAGTGCTTGCGAACATTTGGCAAAAATTGCCGAAAAGAATGACCTGATTATGTGTATTAATGTCAGTCCTCGCCAATTCAGGGAGTCATCATTTGTCGACAAGGTGAAAAAAATGCTGCTGGAAACCAATGTTAACCCTGGCTGTATTCGGTTAGAGGTGACCGAAGGAATGATGCTGGATAATGTCAGTGAAACGATTGAGAGAATGAAAGAGCTCACTGATATTGGTGTTAGCTTTGCCCTTGATGATTTTGGTACAGGTTATTCTTCTCTGGCATATCTGAAACAATTGCCTGTCTCAGTATTAAAAATAGATAGATCATTTGTGCTCGATATTGGCCATAATTCTAGTGATGCGGCGATTGTAGAAACGGTCATTGCCATGGCGGAAGCTATGAAGATAGGGGTTGTTGCTGAGGGCGTTGAAACCCAACAAGTATTGGATTCTTTAAAAAGGAAGGGGTGCCGTCAATTCCAGGGCTACTTTTTTAGCCGCCCCATGCCGTTTGCCAAACTGATTAATCTGCTTGAGAGCCGGCAGGGCGCTAATATACTCGGTTTCAAAGAGCCGGGCTGCATTGAATTAGCCAGCAAATGCAAAGAGAACTCAGTTTAGTTAGTCGGCTCCGAATTATTCATTATCACTCCTACGTTAGACTAGACGTGTTACAGAGGTGATTAAATCGGGACTAAAACGGGTTGCCCAAGTAGAAAAAACCGGTTTGATGCCCCTCTTCGGTATAGCCGAGACCGAAGTAAGCCGGGCCGATCGGGGTGTCCACGCCAAGGAATAGACTGCCTGAAGTGAGTAGTGTGCTAACCTTGATATCACTACTGTCATTCCATGCATTACCAAACTCAAGGCTAGCACCGACATAGGTTGGAAGCAGGTTAAAGTCGTTAATTTTCCGTAGATAGACACCTTTAATGATGCCAATATGCTGGCCGGTTAGCTCATCTTCTTCAAGTCCAGACATCCTCAGAAAGCCACCGCTTCTGAACAGGCTTTCGGGCGGAGCATTGCCATTCAGTGTCGTATCGAAAGTCGCTCCCAGAAGGAGTGTGTTTCGAGCACCAAGCGGGAAGGCCTTGAGATAATTGGTCAGCAGCTGGTCATAATTCGAGTCGGCACCTAAATCTTTGCGAGATGCGATATAGTCGATCATTCCGACCGAGCCCTCGCGTGGGAAGAAGGCATTGTCAAAGGTATCGACTGAAAGGCGAAGGAAAACCTCTCCTTTGTTAAAGTCGCCGCGCTTGAGGCTGGGATCACCAATCACAAGTTCCGCATCACCTTTTGCTCGCCGGTATCCCCCGCGGACTTCACCCCAATAACCAAGTTCACGACCTGCTTCCAAGCCTACACCAAGCTGTGACACCTCATATTCGGCTAGCTTATTGCCGTTATCAAACAGGTTAATATTTTCACTTTTCCATTCAAAAATTGGGTTAATAAACCAGCGAGAATTGATATCAAGAGGTTGAAACAGTTCTGTAAAAAATCGTGCTTCGCTGCCAATCTGTAGAATTGTACGCCACTCGCCACCCAACGGATTGATCGCTGTTTTTGTGTAGGCGGTTGCAACCGTGAAATTGTTACCGCCACTGAAATTCCCCTGTAATGCCAGTCCGCCCTGCAAATAGTCTGGTCCCCAGGATTTTTCCTCCGCGGTTATGATAATGCCTTCTTTACCATTCTCTTCTACGATTTCATAGCTGACATTTTCATACAGGGATGAGCCATAAATATAGCCAATATCCCGCTCCAGTGAAGGGACATCCAGAGGTTGACCAATTTCTATATGTAGTTGACTTTTAATGAGATCGTCCGATATTTGTGACTGATTATCAATTCTCACAAAATCAATAGTGGGTAAGGTTAATGAACGTTGTTTACGTGCGGCGACATGGGAGGTGAACTGTTTATGGGGCAAAGAAAGGAGACGTAGCTGTGAGGCCTTTTTCTCAGTAGCCGTTTTTCCGGTGAGAATGGCCTCGGTAGAACGGTGAAAATCAGCAGAAGTTATATCGCCGAGATTGGGTGCGATCAGGAAGTCCATTTCTGTTAGTGAAGCAAGGCTGCGCTCAGTATTAGACACGGTTAGAAACCCTGAGAGTTGGGCTGTAATCGAGAGGATGTTTTTGATCTCGTCCCTGTTGTAAAGCGGGGTGCTGATATCCACTGCGATGACAATATCGGCGCCCATTTCACGTACTACACTAACGGGGAGGTTATTGGCCATTCCACCATCAACCAGTAACTTGCCATCGATTTCGACAGCTGAAAATGCACTTGGGACCGACATGCTAGCACGCATGGCCTTTGCCAGGTTGCCGGATGCCAGGACAACTTCATGACCTGTTACGATATCCGTCGCCACGGCATGAAAGGGGATGCTCAGTGAGTCGAAGTCGCCTATTTCAGCTACAGGCAGAGTCAGTTGTTTTAGAATCAGCCCAAGTTTTTGCCCTTGCACCAGACCAGAGGGGAACTTGATTTCTCCCCGGTTGCTAATCCCGGGTGCTGATTGAACCAGGAATTCATAATCCTCAAGTTTTCGGCGAAATGGCCGATCCTCACGATTCGAGTCATCTATGAAGGCGTCGTTCCAGTCGATGTTAAGCAGGGCTTCCTCGAGCTCATCAACCGTCATGCCAGAGGCATAAAGTCCACCAATAATTGAGCCCATACTGGTTCCGGAAATGCAGTCAATCGGAATATTCAGCTCTTCCAGAACACGTATGACGCCAACGTGGGCTGCACCACGTGCACCGCCACCACTAAGAGCTAGCCCGATAGACGGGCGGCCATCATTTTGTGAGGTTTTACAGGGTTGAGCAGCCAAAACGTTGCCTGTCTCAGACAACAGGAAAATACTTAATAAAAAGGTAAATAAAAATAGACGGTTCATGAAGTGGTCTTTGGCTGCCGGCATGGCTCTAGGTTAGCGTTGGTCTGAGGTGGGTTTGCTCTGTGCTCCCGCTATTTCTTTGCGTACGAAGCCCAGTCTCTGGAGTTATCCCCAAAAACGAGAAAGTAAGGGTTGAGGAGAGAATCTTTGGTGTTATAAAGCAAAGGCTCTCCTGAGATATTGATCACCTCCCCACCGGCACACTCGACAACGGCTTGTGCCGCACCCGTATCCCATTCGCAGGTGAGGCCGATACGAGGGTAAAGGTCGGCTTTTCCCTCAGCGACAAGGCAAAATTTTAGCGAGCTTCCGATGGGTAGAAATTCATGTTCCCCTAATTTTTCCAGGTATTCATCGAGCTCGCCTGTGCGGTGAGAGCGACTTCCGGCGATGATCAATTTTTCCGTAGCCTGTTTACGAACCTGAATCCGTTGAGCTTCCTCTGTACCATCCTGTTTAAAAGCGCCAATACCTTGAGTGGCAAAGTAGCAGACATCGGTTGCAGGGACATAAACCACGCCAAGAACGGGCTTGTGGTCGTGAATAAGGGCGATATTGACGGTGAATTGGCCGTTACGCTTGATGAATTCTTTGGTGCCATCCAGTGGATCAATGAGCCAGTAAGTTTTCCACTGGCTACGCTCGTCAAAAGAAATTTTATCGGACTCTTCTGAAAGGATGGGGAATGCAGGCTGAAGTTTTTCAAGTCCGTTAACAATGCAGTGGTGGGATGCCAGGTCTGCTGTAGTTAGGGGGGAGTCGTCACTTTTTGATTCAACCGAGAAATCCCCTGTTTGGTAAATTCCCATGATTTCTGCTCCCGCTTTACGGGCGATTTCAGAAGCATCAGGAAGGAGTTCTTTTAGAGTTTCAAGGTTGATCATTTTGTAAAAAGTCCTTTGCTAAAAATAGTGCAGCGAGGCTTCTCGCCTCACTAAAATCGTCTCTTTGGAGCAATTCATTGATCTGGTCGATAGGCCAGGGAATCACTTCCAGCTCTTCGGGTTCATCGCCCTCCCGCTTTTCTTCATAGAGGTCGCGAGCCAGAATAATATCGGTTGAGTGCTCCAGATAGCCTGGTGCGATGGTCAGGCTTGTCAGATGGTTTAGTTTAGCAGATCCATAACCGATCTCTTCCATTAACTCGCGGTTGGCGGCTTCCAGGCTGTCTTCTCCCGGTTCTGTGCGCCCTTTTGGAAGGGCTAGTTCGTACCGTTCTGTTCCCCCAGCATATTCTCTAATGAGCAAAACGGTTTTATCATCGAGCATTGGAATAATCAGGACTGCTCCGCCGGATGTTCGGCCAATCTTTTCGTAGATTCTTTTTTCACCATTACTAAATTGCAGGTCGAGCGTTTCAATCGTAAATAATTTGCTTTGGGCGACAACTTGTCGGTTGAGTATCTTTGGTTTATCAGGCATAACGTAGTGAATGAGGCAAAAAGGATAGTTTATAACATGATTGATTGGGACGCAGTTGAAACGGTCTTCCTAGATATGGATGGTACGTTGCTGGACCTGAATTTTGATAATCACTTTTGGTGCGAATTTGTTCCACAGCGCTATGCTGAGATGAAAAAAATAACACTAACAGAGGCAAAGAGAGAGTTAGTGCCGCGTTTTAAAGAGATGGAGGGGCGGATTGAATGGTATTGTCTCGATCACTGGAGTCGAGAGCTTGAACTGGATATTGCCGGTTTAAAGAGTGAAATAAGCGGGTTGATTGCAGTCTTGCCGCATGTTGTTGAGTTTCTTGAAAAGGTTAGAATGCGTGGCAAAAGGCTTGTTTTAGTGACGAATGCGCACCGGGATAGTTTGGGGCTAAAAATGGAGAAGACAGCGCTCAATCGTTTTTTTGACCGAATCATTTGTGCACATGATTTTGGCATCCCGAAAGAGAATGTTAGCTTTTGGCACCGGCTTAATGAAGTAGAGCCTTTTCAGCCAGAAATGACGGTGATGGTCGATGATAGTATGGCGGTGCTGCGATCTGCAGCGCAGTACGGGATTCGAAATTGTATTGCCATTCTTAAGCCCGATTCAAAGCAGCCTAGCCGTAGTGTTGATGAGTTCCCGGCTATTTGTGATTTTAGAGAGCTTAACTGCTAATGATCTGTTTTTGCATGGCTTCCAGCGCCATGCTTATAAACTAACTCTGCTCCAAACCAGCCGCCAATAATTGTGATTATGCTTGTTAGCCAGCTAGCAGCAATCAGATAGATCGAGTGATCAGCTAGAGAGCCATCTTGACTTCGCATTACAAGAAAGAATGCAAAGGCACACCACACCGTAGCCATAATGCTCGAGTGAATAATGGACAGTTTATCTACGTCATCTCTCTTGGGAAGCTGCGTCATATCCATCATCCCAGATATTAATGCAAGAAACCCAATTGCGACCCCGCTGGTGAGTAAAAATAGAGAGGCGGCCTCAAACTCTGTTGCGTAATAGAGTGCAGCAAGATCAGAAAAAGGCAGCAACACCCAGCAGGCAAGTGGAAAATGCACGACTGCTGGGTGCAGTGGATGGCCAAAAAGTCTCATTAGCAACAGTGAATAACGAGTGGCTCAGCCAGATTAAAGGGCGGCAAGCCCTAGAATTGCGAAGCCGGCAACAGCAGCTAATGCGTGAACAATGACGACAGGCTTGGGAGGAACTTTGCTCTTCAGGTGAAAAGAGAATAAGAAAAACCCACCTAGAGCGGCAACAACAAGAAGGATGACGCCCAGTGAAGAGCCTTGTCCGCTTAAAAGAGCGAGGATCGCCAAGACAAGGCCGATCGCGGCAGCAGCGCCATGAAGAAGAGCAACAGGCATGGCGGGTAGCTTATTGCCTAAAATAGTGGGTGCCATGCCGAGCCCTAAAACAGCTGCGATGGCAAGAGAGATGAGTGCGGCAGGTAACATAATTTTCCCCAAAGTAATTAAAATAAATAGCCCTTATAAAAGCTAAATACGTTATAAGTCAATAGTAAGGGGGTTGTCAATAAAATAATTTAGTTATTTGCTGGTGACTTAATTTTTGTTGTCTTTTAGGTTTGCTCAATTGTTAGGTAGTGATTTCTACGAAGTCAGGCTGTAAATCTCTCATATAGATAAAGGAGAGGATAATAAGTGCGCCGGTGGTATCTGCTAGCCAGTCAAGTATGTCAGACTCGCGGCCAGCAATAAAAGACTGGTGCCACTCGTCGCTGATCCCATAAAGGGAACAAAAAATGAAGCTAATGGTGAAGAGCTGGGAAGGTCGGTAGCCTTTTAGGTTAAAAAAGCGCCAGGCAAGAAAAGCCATCACAGCATAGGCGCTTGCATGGTGTAGTTTGTCCCAGTTTAGAAAGGCGATAAGACTGCTTGTTGATGGCGCATGGCCATTTGTGTGAGTTTGCTGAGAGAATTCAGCAGGAAGACTAGAGGCTGTCAGATGTGATAACAAAAAAATTAGCGCGCACCAGCTCACTAGCAAAATTAGGTTCAAATTCTTTTCTTCGTACATTTTAAATTCCACCGATTATTTTCTATAGCTGCGCATATGCAACTGGTGTGCCAGCTAAATGCAGGTGTGGTGAAATGCTGATAAACAGGGGTGTTCAGTTGTATGTTAAGAAAATCAGGGGGATTAATTTGACTTAAAATGTTCTAGCTGCCCGACAGGCAGGGGATGATTTTTGTTGAAACGAGCCCTGCTTGATGTGGGCGAATGTTACAGTTCTGTAACATTTACAAGCCCAACCCATTGAATTGTGGGTACTTTAATGGGCTATAAACGATGGTTTATAGCTGCTCTTTTATGCTGTCGTTAGACCACGACAGCATTGACATACTTAGCGTTTTTTCTTCCACCCGCCGGCTTTATTAGAGCCTCCGTTGCGGCGAGGCGGTCTTCCTGTGTGAGGCCGTTTTTCCCCTTTTGCAGGTGGTTTAAGTTCAGGTAGCAAGCTGTCTGTAATCGACTGCATGGGGATTGAGTGGCCAATATAGGCTTCGATATCGGGAACCGAAAAAGCGTATTCTTCGCAGGCAAAACTGATGGCTGTTCCGCTTGCGCCTGAGCGAGCTGTTCGCCCAATTCGGTGGACGTAGTCCTCAACCTCCTGTGGCAGGTCAAAGTTAAAAACGAGATCAACCTCTGGAATATGTAAGCCTCGGGCGGCAACATCTGTGGCAATCAACAGGTGGAGGTCGCCGGATTGAAAGCTTTTTAGTAATCGTTCACGTTTGTTTTGTGGCACATCACCAGAGAGAAGTCCGGAGTCGAAGTCGTTTCCTTTTAGGGATAGGTGGATTCTTTCGGCAGCCCGCTTTGTGTTAATGAAGATGATACAGCGCTTCGGTTCCAGGTCGCGTAGTAGCCCCACCAACAGAGGGATTTTTTCGGGGTTGGCTGGATAATAAATGCGCTCTTCAACCGATTTTGCGGTGACCTGCTCAGGCTCAATTCGAATGATTTCCGGATTATTCATATGTTCGTAAGCAAGCTCAGCAACTTTAAAAGAGAGCGTCGCTGAAAACAGGAGGCCTAGACGATTTTCTGGCTTGGGAAGGCGTCTAAGGAGGAAGCGGATATCTTTAATAAAGCCAAGGTCGAACATCCTGTCCGCTTCATCAAGCACCATGACCTCAACATCATGAAGGTGAAATATTTTCTGTTTAAAAAAATCGATTAATCGCCCAGGGGTGCCGATAAGGATGTCGCAACCAGTCTCGATAGCCTCTTTTTGCAGGACATAATTTGTGCCTCCGTAGGCAAGCGCAAATCTGAGATCGGTGAATTTTCCGAGTTGAGTGGCATCTTTGTGGATTTGCATAGCCAGTTCACGCGTTGGCGCGATGATTAGAGCGCGTGGCTGGCTGCTTTTTTCTTTCTTGGAAAGGAGTAATTTCTGGAAGGTTGCTAACAAAAAGGCAGCTGTTTTCCCCGTCCCTGTTTGCGCCTGGGCAGCCACATCTCTATTGGCTAATGAAATGGGCAGGGATTGAGCTTGTACAGGCGTACAGTGCGTAAACCCTGCTTCTTTTACGCCACGTAGAATTTTTTCATCAAGGGGAAATGAATCGAAAGAGGTTGTTGCATTATTAGGAGTTGTCATGGCGCCATAGGATAGCCTATTTATGGGGTGACCGGCTTGCATTCTCTTGAATATTACGATGAAATGGCCTTAATATTTGTTTAGAACCCCGCCTTTTAGCCTGATTTCATCTTAAAATTTCCATAAATAGCCAGGAAATAGTGTCAGATTTTAAGGAATAATTGTTTTTTTGGAGAAGTAATGTGAGTGATTCAATCGTCTATATAAGTGATGCAAGCTTTGATCAGGATGTTTTAAGTTCGGATAAAGCTGTATTGGTCGACTTCTGGGCCGAATGGTGTGGTCCATGCAAGATGATTGCCCCGATTCTGGATGATATTGCAAGCGAGTATGAAGGTAAGTTGACGGTTGCCAAGCTGAATATTGATGAGAATCCCGCAACACCTCCTCGCTACGGTGTTCGTGGTATCCCAACACTGATGTTGTTTAAAAATGGTGAAGTTGAAGCGACAAAGGTGGGTGCAGTCAGCAAGTCCCAATTGGCGGCCTTTATCGATAGTAATCTCTGATTCCCTGTTTAGATTTAGTCCGACAGAATAGTCTGTCGGACTAATCAGTATTTTCAAAAAAAAACCTATCTATGATAGGGTTATACGTTCGACACTGAACCTTGTAAGATTTTAATGGTTATATCGGTCTGTTTAGATGACCTGAAGTAGTTCAATCTCATGTTCAGCTTCGATTAAGGTTCTGAGGATAAAAATTAACTGTCTACACCATTACTTAAAGGAAATTCGTTATGAACAAAAAATTCAATAAAAAAACACTAGCTGCCTCTGTAGGTACGGCCGTAATTGCCTCTGTTTCTGCAACAACGGCTAATGCTGATGCCAGCCCTTTTGGCATGAGCGATCTTTCTGAAGGTTACCAAGTTGCGGTCCATACTGCTGATCATAAAGAAGCCGCTAAAAAAGCCGAAGGTAAATGTGGCGAAGGCAAGTGTGGCGACATGGGCAAGAAAGCCGAAAAAGCGGCTGAAGGTAAATGCGGTGACATGGGCAAGAAAGCCGAAAAAGCGGCTGAAGGTAAATGCGGTGACATGGGCAAGAAAGCCGAAAAAGCGGCTGAAGGCAAATGCGGTGACATGGGCAAGAAAGCCGAAAAAGCGGCTGAAGGCAAATGCGGTGACATGGGTAAAGCTGAGAAAGCACCTGAAGGTAAGTGCGGTGAAGGCAAATGTGGCGGCATGAAAAAGTAAGATTGAGGACAGTCCATGAGCGTTAATAATTTTCTCGTTCAGGATGCCGGACTCGGTTTAAGGCGGGCCTTTATTGGCCCGCTTGCCGAATCCCCTCCAGCTTCAGTCAGTTTTTATGAGGTTGCCCCTGAAAATTGGATGACCATTGGTGGTAAATACGGAAAGCTTTTTCGACAGCTGACTGAGCAACATGCTTTCATTGCCCATGGGCTCTCTCTATCCATCGGCAGCCCAGACCCGCTGGATGAAGACTTTTTACTCAAATTAAAAGCCTTCATGAAAACCCACCAGATGAAGCTTTATAGTGAACACCTTAGCTACTGTAGTGATGGAGGCCATCTTTATGACCTAATGCCCATTCCCTTTACAGAAGAGGCGGTTCATTACACAGCAAAAAGAATTCAACATGTTCAGGAAGTTCTTGAACAACGCATTGCCATTGAGAATGTCTCCTACTACGCCGCACCAGGGCAAGAGATGAGTGAGATTGATTTTCTTAATGCCGTTATTTCAGAGGCTGACTGCGACTTGCTGATTGATGTTAACAACATTTACGTTAACAGCATTAATCACCGTTACGATGCCGAGGCTTATCTAAAAGCGATTCCCGCTGAACGCATTGCCTACGCACATATTGCCGGCCACTACGTTGAATCTGAAGATTTTGTCGTTGATACGCACGGTGCCGAGGTGATTGATCCCGTCTGGAGACTTCTACAGCTGGCTTATAAGCTATATGGCGTTTTCCCGACTCTGTTAGAGCGCGATTTCAATATTCCACCACTTGAAGAGCTTCTGAAAGAGGTCGACACCATCCGCACGATACAAAACCAGTTTAGCAAAGAGAAACAGCTTCAATATGGCTAAGCTCGCTGAGTTCACAAAAAAACAGTACGAATTTGCGGCCTACATTCGCAACCCCAAAAAGAACCCCGCTCCTAGTGATGTGCCAGAAGAGCGAATGAAGGTCTATCGTGAGTTGTTTTTTAACAATAGCGAAAGTTTTATATCCAGCAACTTTCCGGTTCTGAGAAGAATTACCGACGATGAGAAATGGTTCGAGCTGGTTCAGGACTTTTTTGAGAACCACAAAAACCAGACACCTTATTTCCCTGAAATTCCCGAAGAGTTTCTTAGCTATCTTCAAAATGAGCGGGAAGCGGCACCCAGTGACCCACCATTTATGCTCGAGCTAGCTCACTATGAATGGGCAGAGGCGGCCATCTCAGCAATAGAAGGCGATGCGCCCGTAGATTCACCGGCCCTGCAAAACGACCCGCTTAACCAGAAAATAGCACTTTCACCTGTCGCTTGGGCTTTGTCTTATCACTATCCCGTTCATAAGATCTCCCCCCAATTTCAACCTCAGGACGCTCCGGAAACGGCCAGCTGCCTTGTTGTTTATAGAAACCGGCAAGATGACGTCGGTTTTATGGAAATAAATGCTGTCACCTACCGGCTATTACAATTACTCGGTGAAAATCCAGGACAAGCTGCTAAAGCCTGTTTGCAACAAATAGCAGATGAGTTAAAACACCCAAATCCTGATGCCGTTATCAATGGCGGTGCTCAGTTGCTACAAAACCTTTCGAGTCGAAATATTATCTGTTGCCTTTAGAACAGACCAGTCAGGAAATCTTAACTCTGACAACCTTCATCACCTCAAATTCCACACCCGCAACCTCTTCACTGGATAGATAATAGGTTAAATTAACCCGCTGTCCTTTTGTCGTTTTATAGCGCCTCTTGCGTTTAAACTTAAAAGGGACATCGCAGCCTTCAACCATCAATGTATTGTGAAACCACTCCCCTGATTCCCTTTGAACATGAGAAACTACTTTACTCATCTCAAGGTGATTTAGTTTTTCGTGTTTTTTTAACAGTTTTTCGGGATCAGATTTCATCTTAATTGATAGCCATTGATTGTAACGATTTCTCTATGTGCAGGATTATAACAAGCTCCCCTGGACCAACTGTTGACTCATACCCATTTGCAGCGCTCTCAGGAAAACAGCTCTTTTTTCTTCGAGAGTAAATTATCAGCTCTCTTGCCTGTTGAAACCTTAGTTTCAGGCCGATACAAAACAGGAATAGGCGCCCCAATTTCCACCCATTATACTTTCGCAGTACCATAGCCAGTCGCAAAACATTTTCACTCGTCAATCGTGACAAAAACTCTTCAAAATATTGCCAATCAAATTGACCGTTTAAATGACTGGGTAGGCCGAATGGTCTCCTGGCTGACACTTGCAATGGTCCTCATCACATTCCTGGTTGTCATCTTGCGTTATTTGTTTGATTTAGGCTGGATTGCACTGCAAGAGTCGATTTCCTATATGCACTGTCTGGTTTTTATGCTCGGCATCAGCTGGACACTTAAAAACAATGGCCATGTTCGCGTCGATATTATCTATCAACGGTGCCGACCTAAAAAACGCGCCCTGTTCGACCTGCTGGGAACCATTTTGCTATTGATGCCGGTCACTATTTTTATTTTCTACGCCAGTCTCGATTATGTCGCTAACTCCTGGGGACAGCTTGAAAGCTCCAGAGAGGCAGGTGGTTTGCCCGGTGTATTCCTGCTAAAAAGCCTTATTCCGTTGACCGCCTGCCTGCTTTTCTTGCAGGGAATCGCTATGATCTGCCGCTCGCTTTTGGTAATAACAGGCCAGACCAACAAAGAGGACAGGCAGTGGAGTTAACCGAATCAACCTTAGCCATCTTGATGTTCGGCTCTGTTTTTATTGTCTTGTTGAGTGGCTATCCGGTCGCCTTAGCCTTAGGGGGCACGGCACTCGGTTTTGCTGCACTAGGCAGCTCGCTAGAACTCTTTGATAACGATTTTCTGGGTGCATTACCCAACCGCATCTACGGCATCATGCGCAATGAGACACTCATCGCCGTCCCGCTATTTGTCTTTATGGGCGTTGTCTTAGAAAAAGCAAAAATAGCCGAAAGTCTGCTTGAAACGATGTCTCAGCTGTTCGGATCATTACGAGGTGGACTGGGGATTTCAGTGACACTGGTCGGTATGCTGATGGCAGCCAGCACCGGTATTGTTGGTGCAACGGTCGTTACCATGGGGCTACTCTCGCTTCCCACTATGCTTCGTCACAAGTATGACCCTGCCATTGCTGCCGGAACAATCTGCGCCTCGGGGACACTCGGACAGATCATTCCTCCTTCAATCGTGCTTGTTTTGCTCGGTGATGTGCTTTCATCCGCCTACCAGCAGGCTCAGCTCAATATGGGCATTTTTGCGCCAGAAAGTATTTCCGTCGGCGACCTCTTTGCTGGCGCCGTTATTCCCGGTCTCTTGCTCGTCGCCTGCTACCTTGTTTACCTATTCATCGTTGCCTGGATACAGCCGGAAAAAATGCCCGCGCCTCCTCACGACCAGAGCAACCAGAAACCGCCATTAAAAAAGCTGTTATCCCAATTATTACCGCCTTTAGGCCTGATCATTTCGGTATTGGGTTCAATCCTTGGCGGCATCGCCACTCCGACAGAGGCGGCAGCTGTTGGGGCAACCGGCGCGCTGCTTCTCGCCCTTTCTCGGAAAGCACTCACGCTAAAACTACTACGTGAAGTTACACAAAATACAACGCAAGTCACCAGCATGGTTTTTCTGATCCTCATTGGCGCATCACTCTTTTCACTGGTCTTTCGTGGTTTTGAAGGCGATGAGCTGATCACTGAATTATTAAGCGACCTTCCCGGCGGCACCTTTGGAGCAATGCTCATTGTGATGCTGGTGATGTTCCTACTCGGCTTTGTACTCGATTTTATCGAAATAACTTTCGTAATCGTCCCCATCGTTGGGCCCGTTCTATTGGCGATGGGACTTGATCCTGTCTGGCTCGGCATCATGATTGCGCTGAACCTGCAAACCTCCTTTCTAACTCCCCCATTTGGGTTTGCCCTTTTTTACCTACGTGGCGTTGCACCACCAGAAGTGAGTACGCTACAAATATACAAAGGGGTGATGCCCTTTATTGCCATACAGGTCGCGATGCTGGGGCTGCTAGCCATGTATCCCGGCATGGCTACATGGTTACCGGGGCTTATTTACCCGTAGGAGCAACCTGACAACTATGGTCCCTTTTATTGCCCACCCACTCAGGCTTGCCGGCTTGCGATGCTGTTGCCACCAAAAGTAGCCATACAGCTGAAACAGCGACCAATCTTCTTTTTGTATTACTCATTTAATCCGCTCATTATTGAGACCAAAAAACCTATTCAGCTTATATTCTCTTTACTTCGCCAGAATGTCAGTTTTTTTTCGTTGAAAAATTAATCTTTAGGGAGAAACCATATGACAAAGTTATCTGATATAGAAGGCATCGGTGAGACCTACGCAGCAAAATTAAAAGACGCTGACGTAACAACCATCGAAAAACTACTTGATATGGGCTGTGAGATAAAAGGACGCAAAGAGATTGCAGCGGGTTCAGGAATTAGTGAAAAGCAGATTCTGAACTGGGTTAATCGTGCCGATCTTTCTAGGGTAAAAGGCATCAGCACACAATATGCCGACTTACTTGAGTGTGCTGGTGTTGATACCGTGCCTGAGCTAGCCCAACGCAATGCAGAGAACCTTTTTAAAAAGATGGAAGAGGTCAATACAGAAAAAAATCTGGTTCGCAAAACACCATCGTTATCGGCGGTCGAGGACTGGGTTAAGCAAGCAGGAACCTTACCTCGCAAGATCAACTACTAACGACGACTGAAAAAGGAAAGATAATGGACATAATGAAACTAGCCACACAATTATTGATGAACAGCTCAAGTAGTAATGCCGATGCAGGTGGAATTGAAGCTGCATTATCAAGTTTAATGGGCTCTTCAGGCTCAAATTCTGCTGATTTGGATCTGGGCAGCCTCGTCTCTAAAATGATGTCTGAACAGGGTGGTGGACTGCAGAGCCTAGCCGCTTCCTGGTTGGGAGATGGCGCTAACGATGCAATTTCGGGTGAACAGATCAAAAGCCTCTTTGGGAACGACAAAATCGCTCAATTTGCCAGCCAACTAGGGATCGATGAAGATTCGGCGGCAGAAAGGCTTTCTGATGCTGTTCCTCAAATGGTAGATCAAAGCAGTAGTGGCGGCTCTCTGCTCGATGCGGTTGGTGGAATTGATGGCGCATTAGACCTGGCCAGGAAATTATTCTAGCTGCATTCCCCTTGCAACTAGGAGCTGGAAAGCCTGCAATAATTGCAGGCTTTCCAGTTTTACATCGGGCAAATAACTCCAACCTGGAGTGTCATCTTATCTATACCGCTTACAACGACCGCGCTCTCGTATAAGCCTGCTCAGAAATTCCTTGCCACATAGCCGCTTGTTTTTGAAAAGCCGAATAAGAGGCATAAATCTTTTTGGCCATCGGGTCTCTTTCAGCTATTTCGGTCACCACCTGCTCTGATATGGTTTTTAGCTGTCTAAGCACATCATCTGGGAATTGTTTTAGCTGCACACCATGTTTATTAACTAAAAGGTCCAGTGCCTGATTATTTTTAGCTGTAAAGTCCGCAAGCATATCCATATTAGCCGCCTTACAAGCTGCCAAAACGATTGACTGCAGATCATCTGGTAGTGCTTCAAAAGCTTCTTTATTGATAAAGCACTCGATAATTGAGCCCGGCTCATGCCAGCCGGGGTAGTAGTAATACTTGGCCGCTTTATGTAGTCCAAAAGCCATATCGTTATAAGGGCCGACCCACTCAGTTGCATCGATATTTCCTGATTGCAGCGAGGTAAATATCTCACCTCCGGGCAGGTTAACGGGGGTTCCCCCTGCCCGTTTAAGCACCTCTCCCCCCAAACCGGGGATGCGCATTTTTAACCCTTTAAGATCTTCTGCCGACTTAATCTCACGGTTAAACCAACCGCCCATTTGTACTCCGGTATTACCCGATGCAGTTGGAATTAAGTTAAATTTTGCATAAAGTTCACGCCAAAGCTCCATACCACCACCATAATAAAGCCAGCCATTGACTTCTTGAGCGGTCATTCCAAATGGAACAGAAGAGAAAAACTGTGTCGCTTCGTGTTTGCCTTTCCAGTAGTAAGCACCCCCGTGGCCCATCTGCGCGGTTCCCTGAGAGACTGCATCGAACACTTCAAACGCCGGCACCAGCTCTTTTGCACCATAAACTTTGATCTTGATGCGCCCACCGCTCATCTCACCAATCAGCTTTGCCAGATAATTTGCGTTGGCCCCCAGTCCCGGAAAGTTTTTGGGCCAGGTGGTGACCATTTTCCAACGAATCTTTGTTTTTGCATTGGCAACACTCGGTGCAGCGATAGCCGCTCCGGCAGCAACCGAAGTTACAGCTACTTTTTTAATAAATGAACGACGTTCCATATTAATTCCTATTTGGATGATTCTACTTTTTATACCACAAAGGGCACGAAGATCACGAAGAGAAAAGCTTTAACGCAAGGGCGCAAAAGCCGCCAGGAAAGAAAAATATTTTCCCTGCGTTGGTGGTTTTGGTTTTGTTCGCCAAGACATTCTGCCGGGCTGGCTAGAACTTGCTTCTCGATAACTGCTCAAGTGAGTCAAAGATGAAGATGACTTGCACTATCTACAATTAATTCAGAGACTCTTTAAAGCTTCTCTAACTTGGCATAGCCAGCCACAAGCGTCTTGATTCCCACCGAATGAAAGTTGATCTGGATCTGCGCACTATCCCCTTCTCCTTCTTGTTGTAAGACCACACCCTCTCCAAATTTGAGGTGTTTTACCCGCTGGCCCAGTTGGTATTCGGCCTCGCGCTGACTCACGCTACTGGTTACTGAAACAGGGCGGCTCACGGTCGCCCGCATTCTCACCTCTTCGATATGTTCTACCGGTATCTCACGCAAAAAGCGTGAGGCTTTGGGATAGGTTTCGCGCCCATAAAGCCGCCGAGATTCTGCATAGGTGAGGTAAAGTTTCTCCATTGCGCGGGTCATTCCCACATAGCAAAGCCGCCGCTCTTCTTCTAATCGCCCCGGTTCAGTAATCGAGCGTTCACCAGGAAACAAGCCCTCTTCCAGCCCGACCACAAAAACTAGTTTAAACTCGAGTCCTTTAGCAGAATGAAGCGTCATCAGCTGTACGCAGTCATCGTATTCGTCTGCTTGTCCTTCACCCGCCTCAAGCGCTGCGTGAGCGAGAAAGCTGCTTAGCTCATCCAGCTCTTCTTCATTCTCCTCCCAACTAAACTGTTTAGCTGCGCTGGCAAGTTCTTGCAGATTTTCTATCCGTGCTTCGCCTTTTTCACCTTTCTCTTTTTTGTAATGTTCGATCAGCCCGCTTTTTTCAACCACAATTCTAACTTTCTCGAATAAAGCCTTGTCCTTGGACTCCCCACCGAGCCCATTGATAAGAGCCAAAAAGGCATTCAACGCATTCGAGGCACGTGCGGGAAGCTGTTTGCGGTTGATAATTGAAATAGCCGCTTCCCATAGCGAGGAACTGGCACTTTGCGCCTCCGCGCGGATCAGGTCAACGGTGCGGTTACCAATACCTCGAGTGGGCGTATTAACAATCCGCTCAAACGAGGTATCATCATTTCGGTTGGCAATCATGCGAAGGTAGGCCAGCCCATTTTTAATCTCTGCTCGATCGAAAAATCGTTGTCCACCATAAACACGGTAGGGAATCGCCGCCGCCATGAGCCTTTCTTCAAAAAGCCGAGACTGGGCATTAGAGCGATAGAGAATTGCAGCATCCTTTCGTGAATTTCCGCTTTCCGACCATTTACGGATTCGCTCAACCACAAAGTGTGCCTCATCCTGCTCATTAAAGGCGTTATAAAGGGAGATTTTTTCGCCTTCTGAATCTTCCGTCCAAAGCTCTTTACCCATTCGGCCCTGGTTATTGGCAATCAAGCTATTGGCGGCCCCCAAAATGTTGCCTGTCGAACGATAATTCTGCTCCAAACGCACCACTTTGTGTGCCGGATTATCTTTCTGAAAAGAGTGGATGTTCTCAACCCGCGCCCCACGCCAACCATAAATGGACTGGTCATCATCACCCACCACAAACATATTCTCACGCCCCTGTGAGAGCAGCCTCAACCAGGCATATTGAATCGCATTGGTATCCTGGAATTCATCCACCAGAATATAACGAAAACGGGCTTGATACTCTTCTAGTAACGCGGGGTTATCGCGCAATAACTCAAAACTACGCAGCAGTAACTCGGCAAAATCGACCAAACCTGATCGCTGGCAGGTTGCCTCATATTCAGCATAAACTTTTAGTAGCTGCCGCCTAAAAGGGTCCATTCCGGCATCAATATTGGCCGCCCGCAGCCCTTCATCTTTCTGTTCATTGATAAACCATTGGACTTGGCGAGGCGGGCAACGCGCCTCATCCACTCCCATGTTTTTCATCAGCCGACGAATCAGGCGGTACTGGTCATCTGAGTCAAGAATCTGAAAAGTACCGGGAAGTTTTGCCTCAGCTGCATGGCGCCGTAAAAAGCGATGCGTTAAACCGTGGAAAGTCCCTATCCACATGCCACCTGTTGGCATTCCTAATAATAACTCGACTCGCCCGCGCATTTCAGCGGCGGCTTTATTGGTAAAAGTGACAGACAATATGTTACCTGGGAAAGCCCCCTCAACCTTGATCAACCAGGCAATTCGATGAACTAATACGCGTGTTTTACCGCTGCCCGCTCCAGCCAAAACCAGCATTGAGTTTTTAGGCGCTGAGACAGCCTCTCGTTGTGCATCATTTAGTGACGCGATAATTGTGTTGAGTTCCATCCGAATATTCTACCTAAATAAAGGGAACGGCATTCCCCTCTTATATTTGCCCATCAAATTAAAGAGTGAGAGACTCTCTCAACCAAAAACCGTTTTAGCCATGAAATAATGATTAAAGATCCCGAGATTCAAGCTCAAATCCGGCAAAAACTGCCCTTCTTAGATGAGGATAAGACGTTCTGCACTGAATTCATGAAAGCCGCAACATTGATAAAATTACCTAGCCAACAGTGCTTTATGGAAGAGGGAATGGCCTGTTCCGGTCTTGCGTTGATTACTGATGGGAAAGTTCGTGTTTACAAGCTGGGTGAAAGTGGGCGTGAAATTACACTGTACCGCTTAGGCTCTGGAGAAAGCTGCGTCCTGACCGCCTCTTGCATTATGAGCAATATCCCTTTCCCGGCTATCGCGGTGACAGAGTCAGAAGTTAAGGCGTTACTTATCCCAACCCCTATCGTTCATCAATGGGTTGACCAGTACAAAGTTTGGCGGCAATTTATTTTTGAGCTGGTCTCCCAGCGGCTTGTCGATGTCATCACTGTGATTGAGGAGATCGCTTTTCGCCGAATGGATGCTCGCCTGGCTTCTTATCTACTTGAACAGCCATCCGATGGAAATAGTGCGCTCCACATCACTCATCAGGCTATTGCAACCGAGTTAGGAACTGCACGAGAGGTAATCAGTCGGCTGCTTAAGGATTTTGAGTCAACAGATACAATTACCCTGGCCAGAGGATCTATCGTACTGAATAATCGAGACCACCTTAAAATGAAGGCAGAAAGTTAAGTTGCTCTCTTATCGCTAGCAATTCAAATAAAAACTAGGCTACTATCCTCGGACGGTCTAAAACATCTTGAAATACAAATAAAAACTCGATCTGTGTGACTATGTTACAGACAAAGTGAGTGACTGTTTTTAGACTTATGTTTCCAAAGAGAAGCAATTTATAAAATCATTGAGGAGATGAAAAATGAAAGCAAATGTAGGCGGTACTGATAAAATTCTACGCATCGTTGTCGGTCTGGCTGTCTGTGGCTGGGGTGTTGCAACACAAAACGTTCTAGGCGCCATCGGTCTGGTTCCTTTACTAACAGGCTTTATCAACTTTTGCCCACTGTACACACTGCTAGGTGTTAACACTGGCGCAAAGAGCGAAGAAGCTGGCGAGTAGTAAAATAAAACCACCCACGGTTGTGGGTGGTTTTTCTCTGATCGTTTAGACAAAAAGAGGTTTGAGCCAACAAATGACTCAACTCAATTTTAACCTCCACCCTCAACTTGAAGCTGACTCCATCACAATCGGTGACTTCCCGCTTTCCCGACTTCTACTGATTAATGATTCAAACTATCCCTGGTTTGTCCTTGTTCCAAGACAATCGGACATAAGCGAGATTTATCAACTCTCAGAGCAGGACCAAATTCAGCTAACCCAGGAATCTGCATTTTTATCGAAACAGATATCTGAACTGTACGATGCGGATAAAATTAATATTGCAGCACTCGGCAATATGGTTCCGCAGCTTCATATTCACCATATCGTGCGCTTCACAAATGATTCTTCGTGGCCACATCCTATTTGGGGGAGAGCTCCAGCTAAACCCTATAATGACAAGCAACTTTCTGAGACACTCGCCTTACTTAAACGTATTACGTCTAATCTTCCCGCCTGAATTCACCCTCGATAGCATCAGAACCCGAAGGGCCTCCTGACCCGGGTCCGGGTCGTCCATCATCTGATCCCGGGCCACGGAAAACACCTTTTTCCAAAATAGATAGTGCGATTCGTCGACGCAGCATTGGCACTAGACAACAAAAACCAATTGCATCGGTAAAAAATCCGGGGGTTAGTAGAAGAGCCCCTGACACTAAAAGTATCAGTCCCTCGATCATTTCAATAGCCGGCAGCTCGCCCTGATTCATGCTGTTTTGTACGCGCTGCCAGGTTGAGAAGCCCTGCAACCTAAGCAACCATGCGCCAACTACTGCAGTTGCCACAACCAGCAGTGCTGTTGTTAATGCACCAAAAATAGCGCCTACTTTAATCAGCAGGTATATTTCCAATATGGGGATCGCTAGAAAAACAAAGAAAAGTAAGCTAAAAGGATTCATCCGCATACAATACACAGAAAGGGGTAGTGGTTACAAAGGCTAGATAATCTATCACCGAAACTTCCCCAACAAATAGCGGTCTTTAACATATATAACTAAAAATAATCCTGAAATGGTTCAAGACATGATTTCTAACAAATTATTTAGAGTAATTACCTTCCTCTGCTTTTGGGCTTTTTTAGCCCCCGCTCAAGCGATAGATGACGGTGATTTATTGCCTCCTGATGAAGCCTTTAAATTAACGGCCTCTCTAGAAAAACCTGACACACTGAAAGCTGACTGGGTTATTGCAGAGGGATACTATCTCTACCGAAGTAAAATCAGCATCGCGAGCCAATCAAAGGAAATTAAGCTTAGCGAGCCTCGGCTTCCTGAGGGAAAGATAAAGGTGGACGATTATTTTGGTAAGACAGAAACTTATCGCCACCAACTAACGGTCACTGCCCCTTTCAAATACAATACCGAACCGCCAAAGGCGTTGTCATTTACCATAACTTACCAGGGTTGTGCTGATCTCGGTGTTTGCTACCCACCTCAAAAAAAACAGATCACGCTACCTGTCCCTGCAACGCAAAAAAATAGCAGCGAAGGTAGCCTGTTTGACCCACTTGGTCAGCTGGCGCAAGCGTTTGGTGGTGCCGGTTTTTTCGAAGATGCGCTTTTACCACCCGATCAGGCATTTCCGTTCGATGCAGAACTTAAAGATGCTCAAAACATACATCTACACTGGGAAATTGCAGAGGGGTACTACCTTTATAGAGATAAGCTAAAATTTAGCCTCGAAAACAGCCCTGGAGTTTCCATCGGAAGCTTTTCAGCACCCGCTGGCAAGATTAAAGAGGATGAGTATTTCGGAAAAGTTGAAACTTATCATGGAGCAGTCGATTTTGATCTGCCGCTCATTCGCAAAACCGGGGCTGCCCAGCAGATCACCCTAATCGCAGAATATCAGGGCTGTGCCGAAAAGGGGGTTTGTTATCCACCTATCAAGAAAACGATTTCTCTGCTATTGCCCGAAATTTCTGAGCAACAACAGCTAATCGCCCCTTCGATAATACCGCTTCCTGTAGAACAGCAACAATCTGAGCAAGACCAAATTGCCAGTGAGCTAAAAGGGAATTCGCTCTTTTTAACTGTTTTGACGTTCTTTGGCTTCGGTTTGCTGCTCGCGCTAACGCCGTGCGTATTCCCGATGATTCCAATCCTGTCAGGGATCATTATTGGCCATGGTGAAAAAATAACGACCCGCCATGCTTTCCTTATTTCGGTTGTCTACGTCCTGGCGACGGCAGTCACCTATACCTTCTTTGGTGTTCTCGCTGGATT
>Ga0164315_10000773_pt1 | contig 22999 bp, 17 predicted proteins | sample GuaBasSedimGuay6_FD_113737 | JGI IMG/M metagenome (GOLD analysis project Ga0164315, IMG submission 113737) | Subseafloor sediment microbial communities from Guaymas Basin, Gulf of California, Mexico - Guay6, Core 4569-2, 0-3 cm | ecosystem: Environmental > Aquatic > Marine > Hydrothermal vents... | reverse complement strand
TTAAAACCAGTTCTCTCATGTGCCAGTCACCTCATTCAGTGATTGACGGAGTGTGGTGATAATCTCTTGGGTAGATTGTGGCTTCAACTTGCCAGCATGGAAATCAGCAATCGCTTCACGAGCTTCTGTCGCCATTTCACTACGACGATTTTCAATGTCTCGATGCTGGACAATATTGATTAGCATTTCCCGCTGTTCAAGCGACAGTTGCATGACAGTATCTAGTGCTTTATCAAGAGTCATCATGTTTCTCCATTTTCAGGAATTTGAATAAAGGTATTGAATAATCTCTCGATACTTCATTCATTGTTTGAATCAGAATTGACAGAATTTGAGAATTGCCGGAATCAAAACCATTTATTCATTTTCGTTCCTGCCATAATAATGGAGAGTACAGCAAAAGAGTACAGCGAAAGAGTACAGCGAATTGCCGAAATCAACGAATTATTTAATTCGTTCCTGTCAACCGATTCGTAAAGGGCACATAACCATTCGTTTTTTTCGTAAATTCGCTGTACTCCACTATGCTATACTCCCACTATAAATAGTCTGAATCAAAATTAACAGAATTTAACAATTGCCAGAATAAAACCGTTTAACCTTATTCTATTCATTAAAGAAAATTAATTCCCGATATAACTACAAGGATTGCTTATAAGAAAGGATAAGAGCCAGAGCCTGATTTTCTCATTCGCACCATTTAATTAAAATGCCAAAACGGATAATCATATAAAAATTAACGCGACAATCCTTTATTATAATCAATCCTTGTAGTTATGAATCCTAAAATCCTGAAAATCCTGATTCAGACAACTACCGATTCGCCAGGTTAACCCTTTTTCCCTCTTTACCTTTCAAATAAATGGAAAAGGTAAAAGGTTACGGCATCCTGACAAGCCGCATTCCGTAGCCCATATAAGCATCAGTCCGCTGTCTGCGATAACGGACCGCAGACCGCGGCATCCAGCTAGCATCTTTCACTAGTGGTCCCCCAAAATTTAAAGGGCGGATCCAACTGCCACCGCGAGCAACAAAAGTACTACTATCAGTGGAATATTTTTTGTCTAAACAGACTAACTCCTTACCGTTATAGCGACTTTCATACTCGGAACAAGTATACTCCCAAACATTTCCAGCCGTATCATGCAAACCAAAGGGGTTAGCCGGAAAAGAACCAACAAGTGAAGACAAGTCTGACTCAAGCATCCAGTGACCATAGTTAGCATATTCGTGAGAAGCATCATTGCCCCACCAATACCTCGTTTCCGTCCCAGCCCGAGCGGCGTATTCCCACTCGGCTTCTGTCGGTAAACGATAGGTATGGCCTGTTTGTGTACTCAACCACGCCGCGTAAGCAGTTGCATCATCCCAAGAAACTTGCTCCACTGGGTAATTGCCGACTCCCCAAGCTTTTTCTCTACCAGTGGCCTCCGCAAATTTAGCATATTCCGCAAAAGTCACTTCGTACTTGCCCATTGCGAAGCGACTCACGGAAACTTCATGAACGGGCTGTTCATCACTACCACCGTCCCCCTGAAGATCACCCATGCGGAACGTGCGCGCCGGGATCCATACCATCTCAGGGCCTAGGCTGCCGTCTGTTAGGGTATCGCGGAAGACTTCGCCGGGTGTTGTTGGCGATTGAGTTTGCGTTTTCACCAATACGACATGCCCCAAATGACTCGTCCCAGCACAATTATAAGCTTGCACCGCCACATAAAGCTGGGTACCACTGTCTAAATCCGCTTCGATAACGGTTTGATTACCCACATCACCAAAAGCAATCTGACTCAGATTCCCTTCGTTAAAGGATTCTGGGGCATAATACAATTTATAACCCTCAGCGGTTGGTGCCGGAGTCCAAGACGCTTTGACATGATTACCTTGCACAGTGACATCTATCGCTGGCGTGCTGGGCAATTCAAATTCACAAGGCGGCTTGACAGCCAACAATGCCTGTTCCCCAATCCAAGTTCCGTCAGCGTTACGACAGGCGACTAAGTCACGAATCGTCTCCTTAGAACCCTCTTCGGTTAAGTAAATATCAAAGTCATATTTTCGGCAAGTTTCACCGTGACTTGACTGATAATGATCACTGGTGAGTCTGTATTCAAAAACCCGCCCTCGTTCTGGACTATGCCAAGTCCAATTGGTTCCAGTTGCCAACGTTTCCATTTTTCGGGACTCCACCACATCCGCCTCTTTTTTGAACGTAATGTGACTCCAATTATGTCTCTTAAAATCATCAAACAAATAATAATTCAGCGGAATCGTAACAGCATCAATACCTTCCGCGATTTTTTGAAGCCATTTTAATTTGGCACCAACCAGAGTAATACCCCCTACAGCCGCCTCAACAACCTGAATCCCAAATTCCAGTTCCAGTTCTGAGATAATGGTTTGTTGAACGTTTTCAACTGCCTGTTCAGAGATAAACAAATCCTTACCTATTACCAATATGGCGAGACTCACCTGAAGCATTCCTTCAATAACGGCATCACTGACCTTATTTTCCTTGAGCAAACCCCGAATGTTCGCGACAATGGCCTGATTTTCAAAAACGTATTTCAACACTTTCACTCTCAAATCTTTCTTGGCGGTTTTTAATTTATCACTTGGCACCAAAGACAACAGAATTTTGGCCGCATCCACAATCAGCGAAACTTCACCGCCAATGTAATAGTCCGCCGAATAAGCGTACTGAGAAAGTGCCACCGTGGTACTGTTGGCTTGCAGTTCATCCAACTTATCCAGATCTAACCGAAAAACGGCACCGGTTTGGGCAACGACATTTCCCACCGTTCCCCAGTTTTTAAGCTTTGCCAATTCACTAAAGTCGCCAGTGATAAAAGCCTTAGTTTGGGAAATGGCGTTAAACCACTCATCGGGTTTGGTGAATTTTTCAGCAAACCAAGCTGTGGTGGTGCCATCAATAAAATCAATGGCCAGTATCTCCTTGTAATCCTGACCATATTGAACAAGGATACCCGTGTACATCGTTGGGTTTGTAATAGTCAGTGTGTTACCGTTTTTGGCGTAAATCGCACCGGCAACCAACCTGATTTTGCCCTCCGCCCAAACGGATTGGAAAGGGATCAACATAATCCCTAAAGCCATAAACAAGCATAGCAATTTTTTCATTGCACAAATCTCCTGTCAGTAAAATTGATGAAAGTTATTGGTGAATATGACGGCCGGCTCAGACTGAGCGGGCATTATCCATCGCACCAAAAAATGTCAAGTGCGATGAAAAATTTTGAACAGGATTAAACGGATTAATAGATTAACAGGATTTTAAACACAGAGCATCTTTCAATAGAACTGTCCAATGAAGGCTTTTATGAGCCTAACTGATTGTTTTTATTTGGTAACATTTTATTAACAGACAAGTCTATTCATGCTTGGCAATGAAAATATGAAACGAGAAGTGCTGTTTAATAAATCCTGTCAATCCTTAAATCCGTGTAATCTTGTTCAAAATTTTGTGATTGGCGAAGGTATTAAATACGCCACAAGTAATAAATCCGTCAAATCCGTCAATCCGTTGTACTTCCAGTATAGAAATAAGTTAAGCCAATATTAGAGAGTAATACATCACACCCTCAGTTAATAATAACTCTAGCATCTTTTACCGATGACAAGTTCACATCTATAGACGTTCAGAAAAATATTTGCAAAACCTTCAAGGTTTCCCGCTTGAAGGTTTCTAACTGTCACAAGTAGAAGTTAACGGATACTATCCCTAAGAAGGGATAGCATCCGTGAAGTGAAGTTATTCTGAAAAACTATAGCAAAATTTGCGCGCAAAAACTTTATCATTAAAAATTGTGCCAGTGCCCTGCGCCTGAGCTCATAAGCTTTCTGGACATGCACATAACGAGATTGACTATTATTACCCGTGAGTCACGCGCACATTGTGCAACGCACATGTCAACAAAAAAAATATTGCCATTGTCATCAGCGTTGCGTTTTAGGAGTCCAAACGACGCAAAAGTCGTTTTTAGTTTGGCTCACTTGTCCAAACTAAAGTTTGGACTCCATCGCGGCGGAGATTAACTTTATTGTGAGCCACGCGCACATTGTGCAACGCACATTTTTGGGGAACAAACCTCCCACAACCCCGAAGGGGTTGAATGTGAATAGCCTTAAGGCAACCTGGGGTTTGTGAAATTATTTATCTGAACACCTATATCTGTGAAACTATTTTTTTTGACCATGCATGTTCATTAAATAACCAATTATCCATTATCCTCAACTTCAAAAGGAATTTAATTTGTGGTAGCATAATCGCCAGTGACAAGATGATGATAGGCTATGACTTTTCAGTTATCAAAAAATCCGTCAACCCGTTGTACTGGTCATCAAAAAATCCGTCAAATCCGTCAACCCGTTGTACTGGTTATCTTTTTTACCACTATTTTCGCAATAGGTTCAATATAGATTATGAGCAATGATACACCCCAAAAAACTGGCATTTGGGCAAAAATGTTGAAAATGTTAGGTGGCATTATTCTGTTGGGCAGCCTAATAATAGGCGGGATAGGTTTAGTCAGTGACTTTAGTGAAGTCATTGACTTTTCCTGTCGATTTCACGACTGGGATTGGTGTGAAGAGGACGTTCCCCCTGAGACAACTGCCGAACTCGCGATCCGTTTGTTAGCAGATGACAATCAGGCGGGTTTGCAAATAGAAATATTACCCAGTCCCTCCTTTCGTGTCGGCGACATTATGCGCTTGCGCTTTAGTAGCAATCACGACGGCTATTTGTTAGTGTTTGACATCAACCGTGAAGGGGCCTTGACCACCTTATTTCCCAATCAATTCAGTGAGCAACAAAAACAAGGCTATCTGAAAGTGGGCCAAAGCCTTACTATTCCTGATGTTGATTACGGCTTTGATTTTCTTGCCACAAAACCCATTGGGACCGGGACATTGATAGCCGTGTTGATAGAAGATGAATTAACGATAATACGTGATGCGTTACCGGTGCCGTTTAAAGAAATCAAAACGCAGATGGCAAAAGTCGTAGTGCAACAATTACATCAACAACTTGGGCAAAGTGTGCAAGATGAAAATGGTATTGATCGCCCGGTGCGTTGGTCAGGTACTATGGCAGAATACCAAATTACCCACTAAACTGGTTTTGATTGTAACATTGTGGCTTTAAGGCCTTTTTATTGGAAATTTGGGAATTGGGTTCGCGTTTATCCGTTTTTTAGGCCCAAAAAATAAACGCGATTTGGGAATTGGTAGTGATGCTTAAAGCTCGATGGTCAAGTTTTTAGTCTGACAAATAATAACTTCAATGCGATTGTATATAAAAATAAAAGCGTTAACTACAAGGATTATATATCGATGCGGATTGGATCGTGAGTTGTCCGGTTTAAATCCACATCGATTATGTTGTTGAACTTGCCTAAACAGACACTTGTCGTTATAGGTTTTTTAAATCCTTTTTTATATACAATCCTTGTAGTTTGATTTTAGAAAAAACGTGATCATCGAGTAAAAACAATTTAGTTAACAAATCATCTCCCATTATTAATGAACCATTCCCAAAGCCATCCCAAAATCCGTTATAATTAAAATATCCTACTCAAACACAAATGAGGTGAATATGCCAATACTTAAAAATACTTTTCGTCCGCATCGGCAGGTAGGCATGAGTGTCCTCCTGTTTATCACATTACTGGGTGGTTTGCCGAGAGTCAGTTTAGCCGCTTGTGCATTCTATCAATCATCGGTTGATCAGGCTATGCAAGCCAAGGATTTAGAAACCTTGGAAGAATTGTTAGTCACCCTCAATATGCAGCCCGATTGTAGTGTCGCGTATTTGGCGTGGTTCAAACGTCGCATGGCACAAATTGCAGCCACCCGGGCCGACAGTTTGGTACAACAAGGTGAATTGGTTGTTGCAGAAACATGGCTAAAACGTGCGCCCACGATAATCTGGGTAACACAAGTGGTACATGGAGACATTGCCGCACGTCGCCGGCAATGGCAAACCGCCTCCCGCTTTTATAATCAAGCCCTTGATTTAATTGCTGATACAGAAGTGACACCTCAAGCGCCCGCACCAGCGGTGATTCAAAAAGTGTATCAGTTAGCCTCCGAAGCCCAAGTCTTAGCAGATAACTTGGAAGTGACTGTCAGCCGTTCCGGGGAAGCCAGTGGTATGATGCGTAGCAGTATGCGTGGTTTTATACCGGTCATACGCATTGTCCCGATCCGTTTTAAATACGGCAAAATGGCGCTGAGTAGACAAGGCAAAAAATCCGCACGGCAACTCGCCCGCTATCTCAAACGTAGAAACTGGGCTTCTGTGACTCTGATTGGTCATACTGACTCTAAAGGTAGCCATACCGTTAATGACAGAATCTCAAAAAGACGCGCCTTAGCCGTGAAAAAGCAATTGCGAAAATTGGGGGTTAGCTTCAAAATTCGCGTGACTGGTCAAGGTAAAAGAAAACCGCTAAAATTGGCTAATCATGCCATCTATACACAAACGGAGATTGATGCGCTCAATCGGCGAGTCGAATTTGTGGCTAAATAGTGTCTGAACGAAAAATCCTGGCCTCAATGTCAGATCGATGTTCTGATAAATAAGTACCTTCGCTAAGAATTTTAAGGTATTTTGATCAAATCATGTAGGGTGGGCAACGGTTTTTGGTTGCCCACCCTACGTTTTGACTTATGTATAATGAGGGTGCAACCTGGGGGATAAATTTTGGTATATTATTATTTGGGAGTTACCTAACGGCCGTTAGTCATTCTTTATTCGTGAATAGCTTTGTGTTCAACATCAAAAAAAAATATAACGGCCGTCCATAATTCGTTATTCGTGAATTGTGTTGCGTTCAACACTTAAATACTCGGTCCATTCACTAATGGCACGCACGATAGAAATTTTGGTTGTGCAAGAACAGCCAGGTAGTTACACTGGGGTTTAATAATACGCACCTTCGGTGCCAAGTTTTAAAGCCCCTTCGGTGCGAGTTATTAAAGCCAGTGTAACTACCTGGAACTATCTGGGGTTTAATAATACGCACCTTCAATACCAAGTTTTAAAGCCCCTTCGGTGCGAGTTATTAAAGCCAGTGTAACTACCTGGAACTCTATGAGGATTAAATGTCTACTAATAATAACAATACTAATCTCAAACCCCAATCAAGGAAATACTTTGAGAGATCAAAGTACATCAACACGCTTTGCAGTGGGGTGATTATTTGTTGTCTGCTGGCGGGCTGTAGTAGTCAGCCCCTTGTGAGGGAAGAACCAACACTGATGCCGCCAATGGATACCCAAACCGTCGTTCAATCCGTCCAAGTGCAGGCCTTTTCTTCTGATAAGAACGGATATGGCGCGCGACTGGCAGAGTTGGTGAAAAATGGCATTAGCAGAGAGGGCCATATCAAAGTGCTCAATCAAGATGGGCAATCCCTGTTAACGGGCACTTTAACGCTGGGTAAAATTGACTCAAAGGCTTACCAGAGATCTCGTGAAGTAACAGAGAAAAAAGATGGCCAAAAATACACAAAAACGGTGTACACCTATTATTATCGCAAACAACTGACCGCAACCGCCACTTACTCTCTTAACCAAAGGCACCAAGTCATTGCGGGAAATAACTTTGCCACTGACTACAAGCAAGAATGGAGTGCTGAAACGGCCGCAGAAGCGAGAGCAATATCAGCCACTGATGAAGAGATCATCTCGATTTGTTTGGACAATTTGGCCGAAGACATTATTTATGCGGTGTCCCCCCATCAGCAAAACTTAACATTTGAGCTGCAAAAAGGGAACAGCTTAAAATGGGACGTTTGGAATCTACCCCATAAAGGCCTGAAATTAGGGGTTGACTATTATGAAAAAGGCCTCTACTCTCAAGCTAGAGACTACTGGAATCAGGTGCTTGAACAAGCCACTGATACAACCAATCAAGCCGCTGCCCGTTACAACCTGGGTGTATACGAGGTGCATGAAGGCCATTATAAAAAGGCCTTTGATCACTTCCGAGAAGCTGATAGAGTGATGCCTCATAACACGCTTTATATGCAAGCACTAAAGAAAGTGGAAAGAGCAGCGCGAGGCAATAGTGATTTAAGACAAATGAGGGTTCAGTAAATATATGTACAGGACAAATTGAAAAGTCTTTCGTGATGCTATCGCTTTTTTTGCGATAGTATCACTTTAAAAACCCTCTTTGTGACTGATTATTCGTTATTAACGAATACCTTCAACCCGGTTTTTTGAAAAACTGGTTTTTTTGCGTCACCAATAGTTTTATTGGGGAGTGTGATCTTCATTTGATGTCTCTCACATAAAATCAAGAACACACTCGTTTTATTCACAATCACATTCGGCACCCTTCATTTATCCTGACAAGGGCTTGCGCGGGGGATTGCCCCTACCATAGAAAATGGGCATGTAGGGGCAATCCTTTCGAGGCAAAAGTTTTTGCGCGCAAAAACTTTTGCCTCGAATATGGTTGCCCCCAACATTTTTGAAGGGCACCTTACATTCAGTACCATTTTAAGGAGAACTACAATGAATTGGCGACTAATATGGCTGAGTAGTTGGATATTGCTTAGTGTGGGTTGCACTCACAAACCAACGCATCCAACCGCAAAGCTTGAGATTCCCGAAAAACCGGTTTCCATTCAGAGTCAACCGACTTTACCGGTCTCGCCCCGGTGGAAGGATGGCGAGACTTCGTTGCCATCCGATCCCACACCACCTCCGGTCAAAATGCCAGAAACCGTTTTTAATGCCCGCCGTGCTTTAGTGATTGGCAATGGTGATTACCGTCATGAATCAAGGCTACGCAATCCGGTCAATGACGCAAACGATGTGGCTCGTCAACTCAAAGCATTAGGTTTTGAGGTCATTCTTGAGAAAGATGCTGACAGACGCACGATGACTGATGCCATTACTGATTTTGGCAAACGCTTGGGTCAAGGAGATGTGGGTTTGTTCTACTACTCCGGGCATGGGGTACAAGCTAAAGGGCACAATTATTTAATTCCGGTGAGTGCGAACATTCGCTCTGATGCCGATTTGGAACATGAGGCTGTGGATGCGAAAAGAGTATTGAACCACATGGATTCTGCGAAAAATGCTTTAAATATCGTGATACTGGACGCTTGTCGGAGCAATCCCTACAAAGGCCTTTACAAAGGGAGCGGTGAAAAAGGCCTCGCCCGGATTCGCGGTATTCGAGGTACCGTGATCGCCTACGCGACCCAACCTGACAATGTTGCATTAGATGGTGCCGGACGCAACAGCCCCTACACCAAAAACCTGTTGCATTTTATGAACCAACCAGGCATGAAGATTTTAGAAATGTTCAACAAAGTAGGCCTGTCAGTGAGAACGGATACGGGTGAAAAACAGGATCCTTGGATTTCGTTATCTGCGATTCCCGAATTCTGTTTTGCCGGTTGCTGAGCCTGAATGTACACAGAGTGCACCATATTGGAGTCCAAACTTTAGTTTGGGAAGTTTTCCAAGATAAATCTTGGACTCCTGTACCCGTCAATAGAATCTTGACAGGGTACTAGGGGAAAAAGGGAGTTGCCTAAGCACTTCTTAATCAATCCTGTCAATCCTTTAATCCGTTTAATCATGTTCAAAATTTTTTGATTAGCGAAGGTATTAAGTACTGAAGCACAAATAAACAGGTATTTTGACTAAGAAGGGCTTGCGCGGGGGATTGCCCCTACGCGGTGCTATGTAGGGGCAATCCTTTATGGTTGCCCCCTGTTAAAATACCTGAAAATTTATGGTTCAGTACTTATAAGTGAGACGAATGATGCAGACATATAACAAGCGATTTTCTACATTAACGCCAGCATTCTATGTACTTTGTCTATTGAGTGTTGGCTTGATGATCCAAGGTTGTATACAAAACGTTACCATGCGTGGTACTACCCCCACGAAGCTCGCACCTCCTCCCCCCGATTTTGACAAACCGTCGGGGTTAGAAACAGAACAAACCCAAGTGACTTCCTCGCTACCATCCGTTCAACCTCATAATAGTGGTTCTACCAGCCAACACGCTTTAGTCGTTGGTATCAACCAATACCAATATGCCGACGGACAATATCTGAAAAACCTAGGTGGGGCAGTCAATGATGCTGAATTGTTAAGTGAGGTTTTGCGCCGCACACAAGTGCAACTGCCAGATGAGCGAATATTATTGGATGCACAAGCCACTCGAGCCAATGTCATTCGCGCTTGGCGAAATATGGTCAAACAAGCCAACCCTGGCGATACTCTGATTTTGACCTTTTCGGGACACGGCGGCCAGCAATCGGACGCTGCCCCTTTGGATGAAAGGGACAACAGAGATGAAACCCTGATGTTCCATGACTTTAATCCCTATAAACCCAATCAAGGACGTATCACCGACGATGAACTCTATGGGATATTTGAACAAGCGCGTGATTACAAGATTTTGTTTCTAGTGGATGCGTGTCACTCTAGTGGCATGGTACGTGCGACAGCGCAAACTTCAGGGCGGTTTCGTACCGGTGGATTCTGGGAGATTCAACCAGAAGAACCACCACCGTTTCAGGTATTGCCCACTCAAAGTGATGAAGATAAAAGCCTTGCCCATGTGACGCTGATTACTGCTGTGGACAGTGACATCCTACAGGTACCAGAAACGCAATTAAACAACAAATGGCATGGTGCTTTAAGTTGGTTTTTTGCCCAAGCTTTGAGCGGCGAAGCGGATGGCAATAAAAACGGGCATTTAGAACGTAACGAACTTGATCGTTTTTTACGAGAAAAAATTCGCAAAAAAATGAACCATCTCCAAACGCCCAAGCTGTTACCGCGTGCTGACAAGCGATCGGTGATTAAATTACCGTCTGGCTCCGTCTTTGAACCGCCATCGGTGCAGACCAATATTTCTGACATTGCCATTGTTGTCGAAAATGGACGTGTGCCCAGCGGCTTAAAGCATATTCAGGTGACTCACACATCCCAAGCGGTTTTGCATTTTGTGATCAGAAAAGGACAAATTGAAGTGCTCAACAACACCGGTGACAAAATAACCACGTTGCGTAACGCCGCACTTCACCTTTGGCAACCCGTGATAGACAAAGCGCGTTTATTAAACGCGTTAGACACGCAGTTTGATATGCGCCGCAAACCGATTCGCATCACTTTGCGCGAAGGGGATAAATTACATAAAAAAGGAGAAGTGTTACATTTTAGCGTTGCGCCTGGCGACACCAAAGAAGGCTTAAATGCGCTTACTTTGTTTAATCTGGCGGGAGATGGCGAATTACAGTTTTTGTATCCGTTGATCGAGTACAAAGAACCAACGGTTGTCAAACAATTTCCCCACAATCTACCCCCAACAAAAGTGACAGCCCCATTTGGGGGGGACAATTTAGTGGCGGTATTATGCGAAAAACCGGCGACAGGCTTACATACTTTACTGGCTGAAAATCAGCCCGCTATTCCCAAACCTGGGCAAATTCTTAGCCAGTTACGCAAAGATAATAATCGCTGTCAAGTGGGACAATATGCTTTTTTTAGTGGCGAATAGTGAGAAATCCCCCCTTGCTCCCCAAAGCTCAAAGGGGAGAACTAAAAGGGCTAGTCCAGTACATGTAGTGATTTGACGGATACTATCCCTAAGAAGGGATAGCATCCGTTTGGACTTCATCACTACTTCTACAGGATTACCCGAATAGGAAGACAAAAATGGTTGGAAATTAAAACTAAATACTTGATATTTCAATAGTTTAGCCTAGGTAGCTATCGCTGTGCGTATCACCAAACCACGGTTTCATGATGAATACGCTGTCAATTAATCCTCTCGACTACCCTTCTAATCTGCGACACTTTTTTATTTGAGCTTTAACTTTAGGGAGTCCCAAAAAATTATCCATCCCAAATGCCAATTAACAATGGTGGGCAACAAAAACCCGTTGCCGGCCCCCTACAAAAAAGATTGGAAGAATTTTTGAATTCTCATTCCGTCGGAATGATTTTTCTGAAAAACAATAGTTCTCATTCACTCGCTAGGATGAAAAACGAATCGTGCGTAAAAATAGGCAATCATCTCGCCAATAACTTTTCGCACACCATCGCTAAATTTCCACCACCGTTGTGGCTCATACTCTTCACTTTCAACCGCGATAACACCCACAGTGACGGTATCCCCCAAAGCCCTTTCATACAGAAGCCAACTTCTACGCGCATGAGTACCAACTGAGCAAATATCAAGAGATTTGATAGACAAGTGAGACTTCAATAACCACTTTTTCAACGCGACGGCCGAAGCATAAGTCCTATCTCTGTTGACTTGTTTCGCCGGGACTGACACAACGAGATTTTCGCTCAAGCCTAATTTTATCAAGGTAGCAGCCGCGAGTTCGGCATAAGTTTTATATTCCGATAGATAAACCCCTTTTTCTAAAGGGCCACCCGTCGTAATTAACAGCTGATAATTATTTGCGTTAAATTCGACAATCGCTTGTTCAAGCACATAATCTGGTACCCATCCTTCAACAACTAATAGATCACCATTAACCGGACGATTCATTGCTAAAAAAGGATGTACATAAATAACGGTCAATATGACCAGGGCTGCGATGATGATAAAGATGATAAACCAGCTACGGATCGTCAGAACCCAACATTGTTTTTGTTTAATAAAGCCAAAATATGCCATTTTAAAAACCCAGTGATTATTCGTTCCAAGCAAACCTTGCACGAAATGTTTTTTTTGGAAAAACATCCGATGTTTGCCAAACATCGGATGTTTTTAAGACGTGCTTTGCTATAACTCATACGCCAGATGGAATTGACGCGCCCAATTGGCGAGTGGCATTTCTTGTCAAGCAGCCGCTCATAATAGCGTTGTGGCTTACAGCTCGTTACAGATTTGTATGATCGCAATGCGTTATGCAATAAATAGGGGATAGCCTGAGAATTTTACGGATGCTATCCCTTCTTAGGGATAGTATCCGTTTTAGAAAAAATGTGCATAGCAATTTGTCCATTATCTCAAACAACGAGGCTGCCGCTCAAATGCGCTGATTGGGTGCATGGGTTCCTGCCATTAATAGATAGGATATCAAAACGACGCGCCGAACGGTTTGTTCGGCTAATCACGCAATTAATGTTTCGTTTAGGTAATTGATTAATTGCAATAACCGATTACCCATTATCCCTGAGTACAACTTCTTTCCTGGATAGGGCGGATTTTTTCTAAGTTGACTATAGCATTTCCCGATTGCGTAAAATACAATTTTAGTTCCAGGTAGTTACACTGGCTATATTAATTTCGCACCAAAGGGGCTTTAAAGCCTTTAAAAAATTTTACCTATTTTGGTATTTCATGCAATCTGGAAACGCTATAAGCGGCTCAACATCAATAGAAAAGCCGTGAAAAACATCTTTGTGGAAATTTGGTGTCAACTTTGGACAAACATCCGAGGTTTGCCAAACATCGGATGTTTTTAATACATTTGCCCACTTTATCCGAATATTTTTCTAAAACAACTATTTACAGACTTGCATGATTCATGCGTTCAGCAACAAGTGGGGACAGATAGCCTGAGAATTTTTTTATTGGTTGACATTGACGGATGCTATACCTCGATGGGATAGTATCCGTTTTAACGCGATGCATTTTATAGCGCATAAAAGTGTGCATAGCAATTTGGGCAGCCGTAAGTATTATCTAAAAAATAGTTAACCATTTATTCTTGGCAATAGGTAATAGGTAATAGTTACCCTGAAGGGGTAAAATGTGAATAGCCACAGGTGGAACCGGTGGTAAAGTGGGTTAGATAATAAATTTGAATGAAATTTTTTTGACATTCAACACCTTCGGTGTTGTGGCGATGGGTTTAACTTTTTCCCTAGGTTTTACCAGCGGCTCTTAACATTTTACTAACTGAAGGGTAATACCATTTTTTGGATTACATGTTAAAACGGATACTATCCCATCGAGGTATAGCATCCGATCCGTAAAAAAAATGGGTTTCAATTCAAAATTGGTATAAAGCGGGAAAATAGAAATGCACCCCCTATACAACCGGGATTAATTATAAACCAAGTTATTTGTTATCTTTGCGCGATGCGAAACGTAGACGACGCACCCCCATTTATCAAAGGGCTGGGGTTTTTGCTTGTTATTTAAAAATAAATAACTTATAAAAAGTTGTAGCCTAAGAGTTTATCTGTGGCTTTAGTCAAATCTTGGTAGTTTTTCCTGAGTTATTTTTCACTGACAGCACAAACCTTACGAGAGGGCAAAACCGTAAAGCGTTTCCAAAACGCTTTACGGTTTCTAACTGAAATTTATTATTCTTACAAACTATATGCTGTTAATGGCAGAATTTCAAAATAACGCGCGATGAAAAACTTCTTTAAATTCATTTTCCACTGCGCCACTCTGTTTTCCAGAAAAATACTTTAAGCCTAGGTAGTCCTGTAGAAGTAGTGATGATGTCCAAACGGATGCTATACCTCGATGGGATAACATCCGTAAAATCACTAAACCTCTGAGGTTTTTGGCAACAATAGCAATAGACGTGCCATATTAGAAAACTCTAATCTGCTAAAGTAGCTTATTGCCTTAGAGTTGCTCACTTTTGCCCATTCACCACTTGAAAAAGCAACCCATTTTTTGTTCCCCATTAATAATATAAATCCATTTTTAACATAGACAATAACCAGCAACTAACTGTTTTTAGGAAGGATTAATAGTAAAAACGGCTAAAGAGTGACAGCATATCAATGCGTTTATATGCTAATCCATTGTACTCCGTTTTAGTTTGGCAAAGAGTCCAAACGTAAGGAACGCAAGAAGTCCAAAATAATTTAGTAAGTGTTTATTTATCATGAGTATAAGTTTTGCTTTAAGACTCAAGACTTATGTTAACCGCCATTATTTAGATATGCTTTGCCAGATAATTCCAAGCAAATCAACTGATGATGAGGACTATAATATGAATCCACTTTTTGAACGTATTTCTATTAACCCGGCTGTCTGTTTTGGCAAACCATGCATTAGAAGTACACGTATATGGGTTGCACTCATCCTTGACTTTTTAGCTAATGGCATGAGTGTCAATGAGATTCTTGAAGAATATCCCCAATTAGAAATAAAAGATATTTTAGCAGCCCTCGCTTACGGTGCTGAAATGTCACGAGAACGTTTTATTGAAATTCCACTGACTGAAAAACTAGCCGCATGAAATTTAAACTTGATGAAAACTTCGGCACGAGAACCCAACAAATTTTTAAACAAAGGGGGCATAATGTCCATACTGTTCTTGATTAAAATCTCAAAAGCACACCAGACATCAACTTATATGAAATTTGTTGTCGTGAACAACGTTGCTTGGTGACACTTGATTTAGATTTTACTGGTGTCGTGCGTTTTCCACCAAAAAATGGCAGCGGTATTGCTGTCATACGTCAACCACATAATTTCAGTCTCCCCCTATTGGAAATGCTTATTAATCAATTTTTGGATACGCTGGAAACAATGTCCATTGACGGAAATTTATGGATTATAGAACTGGGGCGGATTCGTATACATTTATCTGAATAACGATTGTTTTTAAGCCAGAAGACGTTAGTTTGGCAAGGAGTCCAAACTTTAGTTTGGCAAATCTGGAGTACAACGGAGTTGCTGCAAAAACGGATAACTCAAATTCACTTGAACAAGTTATCATTTCGGCCGATTTTGAACGGTTTAAAGCAGCTATCGTCATGGTGCATATAAAAATATTATAATAATATATGACGACTATCCGTTTATTTCGAGTATCCGTTGTACTTGCTAATCTATTGCACTCAGTTTTAGTTTGGCAAATCTGGAGTACAACGGAGTTGCTGCAAAAACGGATAAATCTAATAATAATGTATGACTACTATCCGTTTATTTCGAGTATCCGTTGTACTTAACTGTCCGTGGATTGGGAATGCGCCGGTGGGCTAGATGAGCGAGCAAAATTTATGACAATGATAAGCAACTGATTGAAGGCCTACGCATAGAACATCCTTATGTAACCCATAACAATAACCAGCAACTCACTGAATACCAAGGATATTGAGTACAACGGAGTTGCTGCAAAAACGGATAAACCCAACAATAATGCGTGACGACTATCCGTTTATTTCGAGTATCCGTTGTACTTAACTGTCCGTAACTTAACTGTCCGCACATTTATTATTAACCGAGTTTCAGTTTCTCTTGCAATCTTCCATTGGAGCCCAAAAATGAAAAACATCAACAAAAACATCAACCTGTCAATCCTCGCCGCCCTGCTCGCCCTGTTGCTCAGCCATCAAGCCGCTTGAGTTTGGCAAGGAGTCCAAACTTTATGACATGAAGTTGACAGATTTCATCACTGTCAATCATTTACAGTTAGAAATATTTTATATATCGGAGCATTACGTCGTGAATGAATTAATTTTTATTGTTGAACCGGCCCCCGAAGGGGGTTACACTGCTCGCGCTATTGACGCATCAATCTATACGGAAGCAGATGATGTGACTGAATTACGTCGTCAAATCCGTGATGCAGTGCGTTGTCATTTTGAACCCGCAGAAATGCCTAAAATGATTCGCTTGCATTTTGTTCACGATGAGGTACTCGCGACATGAGATTACCCCGTCATATTTCTGGGCAAGCGCTAGCCCTTTCACTCAAACGCTTGGGATACCAGAAAACTCGCCAAACAGGCAGTCATTTGCGCTTAACAACTTCTTCAGAAAATGGAGAACACCACATTACGATTCCTCAACATGAGGCTTTGCGTGTCGGTACATTGGCTGCCATTTTGGACGATGTGGCTCAACATTTTCAAATAAGTCGTGATGAATTACTTGAACAATTATTTGGTTAAAATGTTGCTGATGTGATGGATATGAGTAAAATGGTCAAAAATGCGATTTCTGAGGAAATTCAGAACATTTTGGCAAATCTTGAGTACAACGGAGTTGCTGCAAAAACGGATAAACCCAACCAGAATGCGTGACGACTATCCGTTCATTTCGAGTATCCGTTGTACTTAACTGTCCGTCACTTAACTGTCCGTACAATTTATTATTAACCGACTTTCCGTTTCTATTGCAACCTTTCTTATGAGCCAAAAATGAAAACCATAAACAAAACAATCAACCATCTTATCGCAGTCCTCTTCATCACCCTATCATTCCCCCTCCTAGCGGACTCAAGATCAACCCGTGCCAATATCACCATTAATAATTATGATAATGGATGTGATTATGGAACATATAATTACTATATTGCTTCAGCTCCAGGACTTGGTAGAATTGATGTTTGCTCTATAGTCATTGATCTTAATGATAAAAATTTTGCTGATAAGGCCAATCTTACTAATATACATTCTTTTAAGACAACAAATCCAAATATTCAATTTGTCGATATATACCCTGATGGAGGCGATGGTATTTCTGAACAATCTATATATGGAGGTACAGTACGAAACACACCTTCTCAGCTTATTGACAATGTTATCATATGGGGTGATTCTAGCTGTAGTGATCCTAATAACTTTGTTCGACTAAACGTCCCTTATCTCCCTATATCAGAATGTCAAAGCATCAGTACTGAGTGTGCATCTGTTGGAATAAATTTCCAGATTAAAGAAGGATTCCCAGGTGGCACTATTGATATGCCAAATTTTAGGTTTATTTTGAAGCGCGTAGGTTCTGACCCAAGTCAAAAGGAGGAAGGGACGAGTAATATTAGTAATACGGATGACGTTTTGCCATGCCTAGGTTCTCCACCTATTGCTCGATTTACAGCTTCTCCTTATGAAGGTTTTGAACCTTTAAGGATCACATTAGATGCCAGTGCCTCGAACGATAATGGGGTTATCGTCAGCTATCAATGGTCAGCAAATGGCGGCCCCCCTTTCGCAACCGGGCCTGTTGTGGTCAATGATTTCACAGCCGGCACATACACGATCACGTTAACGGTGACTGATGATCAAGGCATCAGTGCGACAACTCAACAAGTCATTACAGTTGGCTCGAAGTCTGTTGTTCCGCCAGTCGCCCGATTAACTGCCTATCCTCATGAAGGTATCGAACCTTTGCGTGTGACATTGGATGCTAGTGCATCAACTGATGATGGAATTATCGTCAGCTATCAATGGTCAGCAGATGGCGGATCCCCTTTCGCAACGGGGCCTGTTGTGGTCAACGATTTCACGGCAGGTACTTATACGATCGCTTTAACGGTTACAGATAATGAAGGTCTTACTGCGACAACTCAACAAGCCATTACAGTTAGCTCAAAACCGGTTGTGCCGCCGGTTGCCCGATTAACGGCCTCTCCTGATCAAGGTTTAGCACCTTTACGGGTGACATTAGATGGCAGTGCATCAACGGATGATGGCACTATCGTCAGCTACCAATGGTCAGCAGATGGCGGTGCCCCTTTCGCAACTGGGCCGGTTGTGGTCAATGATTTTACGGCCGGCACCTACACGATCACCCTAACAGTGACAGATGATCAAGGCCTGACGGGTACAGCGACCGCAACGATTACCGCTGAACAACCTGAACCACCTCCGCCATCCACAGGCGTTGGCCAAGCCATTATCCTAGCTTCAGGCGGTGCTCATAGAGAAAATACTTTATTTCGCTACAGTAACCAGTTCACCCAAAGAATGTATCGCATCTTAACACAACGCGGTTTTGAAGATGGCGATATTCATTACATCAATCCGTGGCCACCTGATATCGATCTCGATGGTTATCCCGATGATGATCGTCATGATTACAAACTCTTCGATCCCGATAAAGAAATAGCGGCCGCTTTTGCGCAAGCTGCCGCCAATTTGCAAGCGGGTCAACAATTTATCTTTTATCTCCATGGTCATGCGCGTATCGATCACTTCAGCGTGATGCCAACCCTAGGTTATGAACTGTCTGCGAGTCGTTTGCGGGAACTGTTAGCGACGTTACCCGTCGGCGTTCAACAAGTGATCATTCTGAATAGCTGTTATTCAGGTTCATTTATGGATGAACTGGCCGGCGTTGACAATCGAATTGTGGTCAGCAGCACCGATGATCGAAGCGGTGATTGGAGTACGCAGTATGGTAGCTTTGCCGATACGTTTCTGAGCAATTTGCGCCGCGCCGAAAGTGTCGAGCAAGCGTTTCTTTATGGGCTTCATACCATTGCCAAAGATCGAAGGTACTTTAGAAATCAAACACCGTGGTTAGATGATGATCGTGATGGCATGTATACCAGCAATGATGGTCGTCTTGCAGCTGGTGCCTATATTGGGGTAGAAGGCACCCGTGCTGCGCCGGCACCAAGTATAACCCTGGTTCATGATCGCATCGTCTTAAGCCAGAATGAAGCCAGTGCAACCTTATGGGTAAAGGTGACACCTGCTCAAGATCAGATTCATCAGGTTCAAGCCGCTATCATCAATCCCCATTTTGTGGCACAGGATTATCAAGGACAAGCGACTGATTTTACACGAGAAGATGTCGATTTGATTTATAATGCGGCCCAAAAGCGTTATGAAATTGCTTACGACGGCTTCTTTACCGCGGGCACCTGGCAAATTCTTTATCAAGCGCAAGGCATAGATGGCGCTTGGTCCGAGATTGCTGATGGCGAAGTCCAAGCGCAAGGTGTCGCCAGTCCCGCGACAGTCAAGATGATGATGAACAAAGGCCGTTATACCGCTGGCGAACAATTACGCCTTGATATGCAGGTGAATGGTAAGATGACTGCTGACCTTTATGTCGCGATTGTGTTCCCAGATGGAGACTATATCACCATCGCCCATCCGTTAAACTTCAGTTGGCCGAATGCGATTCAAGCTTATCAGAAGAATGTTGAGATTGCCGGACAAAGGACCTATCCGATTATGGACTTTCCGCTACCTGGCGGAATTGCGTTAGGGGATTATCAAGCTTGCGGCGTGCTTGTAGAAGCGGGCAATGAACCCAATAATCAAGCGAATTGGGTGCATATTCATTGTGCTGGGTTTGAGGTTTATTAATCGACTCAAACGCCAAGCAGTGGGGGCAAAACCGGCGTAGTGAAAGGTTGCCTTGCACAAGTGTGGATGACAGCACCCTGCTGTTATCCATTAATGTTAAATGACATAGATTCGGATATAATTTCAGTATGTTAAATCGCATCTACATAGAAACCTCTATTCCAAGTTTCTATTTCACTGAACGTTCAAGCGCAGAAGCTATTGCTCGTAAAAATTGGACTCGGCAATGGTGGCAAGAATATTCGTCTCAGTTCACGTTACTGACCAGTTCAGCAGTTATATCTGAACTCCGCCAAGGCAAGAGTCCGGCCACAGAGGACCGGATCAATTTGCTAAAAGAGCTTGAATTGCTAGAGATAACGACAGAAATTGAAGAAATTACGACTGTTTACATTGATAAACTGGTCATGCCCAATGACCCAGCAGGTGATGCTCTGCATTTGGCTCTAGCATCGTTCCATAAAGCAGATGTTTTGCTTACTTGGAACTGTCGCCATCTGGCCAATCCAAATAAATTTAATCACATCAGAGTAATCAATTACCAATTAGGATTACCGACACCCGTGCTAACAACGCCCATGAACTATTTTGGAGGTGAAAGCGATGATTGATGAAGAAATTGCCGAAATTCGTCAGATCCGTCACAAAATTTCCGCTCAATTTGATCATAATCCGCGCAAGGTAGTCGCTTACTACCGTGCTCAGGAGAAAATGTTTCGCGAATCTGGAGAATTTAGATTTGCCCAAACTTCTGCAAGTGCCAAGAAGAAAAGTTTTCAAACCGATACCCAGCCTTTAAATATCACCTAACTAAAGTATTTTACTCGTTCCCACGCATTCTAGACGCGCCAGCGTCCAGTGGTTTCGTGCAAGGTTCGCCTTAATGCTGGACGGGATTTGCAATCCCGTCCGTAACGTTTGAGGAGACAGCAAACGTGCGGACGGGGTTGCAAACTGGATTTGAGGTGATTGGAGTCAAAAATTTTCACTTTTTTCTTGTCTGAATCAGGATTTTCAGGATTTTAGAATTTTCAGAATAAATACTTAATTCTACTTTGTCAGATTAATTTTTTAAAAGGCGCAAAATTAATTGATAAATATAATAAAATCAATACAATAATTTAATGATTTTAAGTTTTATCCTGAAAATCCTAAAATCCTGAAAATCCTGATTCAGACAGAAAAATAGGCCGAAAAATAATGTCATTCGTTGTACTCAAGAGAGAAAAATAGCCGAGATAACGAGGCGAACATGATGAACCGTAGACAACAAGTATTGCACGCATTAGTCACTTTAGCCCCAGCCCATAGAACTGATTGCCAAAGAATTAAGCCGCTTTGAATGGGATTACGAGGGTGAACCGGTTATAGCAATGGCTCATTAAGAATGGTAAATGATGAATGATTATTTAATATAATTATTAATGACTTAAATTATATAAATGTACTTGATGCAATCGGGAAAAGCGATACAATGCAGTTAACCGGCACTTTTGCGTTTGGCTTGGTAGGCGAATGTTTTTGGGAAAAATCGGATTTTTCAGCACCTCTTTTTTGGAAAAATATGATTTCTTTGACACCGTAAAAGCCAGAAGATTTTGGGAGGCATCGCCTACACCCACAAAAACGTCAAATCCTTTTTTATAAATCCTTTATAAAATACAATCCTTGTCGTTATTGTTCCGGATATTAAAATTTCTCTATCTGGGTACCGTTTTAGTCAACAACAAACCTATTGTGGTTGAGGAAAGGAGAAAGGGGAAAAGAAGTTTCTTGGCTATTCCCAATTCCCAATCTACGCAAAACACTTTTGCGTAGTTCCCCATTCCCCATTCCCCATTTACTTTGAGTCTGACGGTAAAATGAGAGATTGGCGAATAGTCTCGTCTGAAACCGTCAACTCGACAAGGGGATGTCTAATAGCCTCGATTGCGCCATCGGGATGTAAAATGGCTCCGCCACCCATGGAAATGCCAATGCCCTTCGCATATTCACCTTCTTTAAGGATAATCTTGTGCAGATGTTCCCACAGAGGCCCATCATGTACATCGATAATGAAAGGCACCAGCCCAAAGGTTGAAAACAATTTACCCTGTTGTGACTTGTTCCATCCCTTTTGAGCCAACTGAACAGCACCGGCTGACACCCCCATCAAAACAGCCGAGTCATTGTAGCGATCAATGATTTTTTGATTGAAACCGTTTTTGACAAAGGTATCCCACCCTCTTTTGATATCCCCCCCTGCCAGTAAAATCAAAGCAGCCTCATCAAGATATTTATAATCTTCTTTAGAAGGCTCGGATGAAATCATTCGACAGTCATGGATATCAATCGTCTGACAGGCTGCCACAAATATCTGATAAAAATCAGGATTATCCCCATTGGAGGCACCAATATAAGCCCCCTTTAGATCGCCCTTGTCCGTTGCATCTTTCAGACTCTCCAATAAGCAAGTAAAAAAATAATCCTCTTTGCGACTAAACAGAAGTTGACTGTCAGCCAGAAGAAAAATGGGTTTATAAGGTGTACTCAAGACTTCCTCCAGTTATGTTACGGATTTCACAAATTTTGCTGATTAAAATCAAGAAAATATGACTTCCTTTCTCTAATTGTGAAAATACCCATAATATCTAGTACAACTTCTTTCAGGGTATCAACGGATTGATTGAACAGATTATCAAGTGTAAAAACATGGTTCGGGGGTGGCTAAATTAGGTTAGCCATGATGATTTATTATAAAATATAATTATGTACGGGATAAAAATGATCGTGATGCTATCGCTTTTTCTGCGATAGTATCACTTTTGCACTTTTGGCTATTGTTTTAGTGATACTATCGCCAAAAAAAAAGCGATAGCATCACGGCTTGAACAAATCCACAACTTCAAAATTAGGGTAATCTCTACAAATCAATGTGTGTGTTTAAATCTTAATTGCGAATCGGCAATCGGAAATCACTAATTGG
>Ga0164315_10000772_pt1 | contig 23004 bp, 22 predicted proteins | sample GuaBasSedimGuay6_FD_113737 | JGI IMG/M metagenome (GOLD analysis project Ga0164315, IMG submission 113737) | Subseafloor sediment microbial communities from Guaymas Basin, Gulf of California, Mexico - Guay6, Core 4569-2, 0-3 cm | ecosystem: Environmental > Aquatic > Marine > Hydrothermal vents... | reverse complement strand
TATTTCAGCAGATGGGAAGTTTGTTCTAGGTTGTTCGTTGTCTCCTGATGCAAATGTCCACTCGCCCCCTACAAAAGCATTATCATCAACTTTAACTATTTCTCCTATAAACAATGGCATTACTCTAAGGCCAGCATAGTGTAATACACAAGATATTTGGGTATCAGAAGCAAACATATGGTAAGTTACAGGCCAATGTTGCGCATCTACCCAAAGCGTACACCTAAGAGGTTGGTTATAACTACCAATCCTCCCATCCCCTTCAGCTAGTACTACCAGAGACTCTTCTGTACCAGAATAAGACACCTTCTCAATCGAAGTATTGGTATAATCTACGGATGAAAAACCAACTGTAGAGGTAGGAGTAGTTAAGCTAATATAGTTAGCACCAACAGAAGCTGAAGATGAAATGCCTACAACTGTTGCAATTAGCTGATCCCAATTTGCATCAGAAGAATGTATTCTGAAAGTATCCCCTACAGTAATATTATGCAAGTTAGAAGAATATGATGAGTTCAAATAAATTCTTGAGTTACTGAAACTAGTATGTACTAGTGAACTGAATAGTACGTCTACTGAATTGGTAAATTTAACAGAAGATTTACCTTTACCATACCAGCCATTAACTAAAGTATACCCATTACTAGTCATAAAACTAATTAATGTAGTTTTTAATGCATCGCCATTTGCAACTGAACCTGTTTGATATGCCATTTAAGTAGCCTTTAGTGCCATGTAGTCGTGAAACTGAGTTCTCCAAACATCCCTAAAAACTATATAGGTAATGCCATCTACAACTATAGTGTTTTCTGTTACATTATTAAAACCAGAAATATGATAAAGTCCATCTATATCCCCATATATATACGGATAGTAGTATGGAGTTCCTCCAATCGTAGCAAGTGTTAAAGGTCTTAATCCATAATACCCTACTTGTATACCACTATCATGAATAGTGTTTCTCGTTAATCTTTGAACTCCACTAGCTAGCAAATGATATGCAGTTACCTCATAGTTACCCCATGACCCCGCGATAGACCTTAGTAAATTAGTAGAATATGAGGTATTAGAACCGCTAGTCCCATTTTGCCATTTATAGCCTTTCCACCAATTATTATAGGAGGTAGAGGAATATCTTGTAGCTGGTTGACTTGAAGATAAACAACCTCCTATTAGTAAAGGGTAAGGGTATTGTCCTGGAGTAGCAAAAGGGAGCATAAACCCCATATGGAAACTTACATAGTTACTTTCTATATTAGCAACTACTACTAGTCGTTGTCCATTAGCAACTATCCAATAAGGAATAGCTCCATTCCATAAAGGACATCCTCTAGATACAAAGCCAGGCTGCGTCTCCCAAGTATTTCCTGGAGTATAGCCTGTGAACCCAGCTATTTCATAATTGTAGTAATCAGAAGGAATACTTTCATAAGTTCTAAGACCCATGAAGATTTCTTTAGTACCATCAAGACCTGGAGCTTTCCAGATAGTGTATCTATCTATACCAGTAGTTACTTCTTCTAGAACTACCCATCGTTCGAGAACAGGAAGAGTGACTTCTACATGAGTTCTTATAGTATCTAATAAGTCATGGTAGTTTGTAGCAGTCCCATTAATATACGCCATTATGCTGCCTCGTTTCGTCTAACAGTATTCATTATAACACGTTCACCGTCTTCACTCTCTAGAAATTCATTAAAAACTTCTGGGTCTACAGTGTTAATTATCTTTATATCTTGAGGTGGTGTGGCTTCTTGTTGCTTATCTCTTGCTAATGACTGAGTAAAGTCTTTATTTTGGCTAGGGGAAAGTACCCTTTCTCCTTTATCTAGTAGATAAGTTTGTTCTTTAGGCACATAGTCTAAGCCGCCATGAGCAGAAGGCATAGGTTGTGCTATAATTGTAGCAATTTCTACTGCACCCATTGCCGCTACCATAGCCGCCATTGCTATACCTACATAGATATTGCCACTAGTAGTTATAGCACTCATGACTCCTTGAGAAGTAGCTATTATAGTCTTAGCAATAGCAAAGGCTTTATAAGCGGCAAAAGCAATTCTAGCTTGTTTACTTTCTTCGCCATACATCTTAACCATTGTCTTAGTAAGTCCCATAGCAACATCAGCACCTACTTGGGATATACCTATCCCTTTATTCATAGATATATTAAAAGACTTCTCAGCATATACTTTCTCTATATTTAGTAGTCCTTCATGATGCTCTTCAGCAGCTTTTTGTTCTGCTTCTCTAGAGGTAGCTTTAGCAAGTTGCTCTTCAAAAATACGGTCTAATCTCTGTTCTTCTGCGTCTTCATAAGTAGAGAAGTTCCTGTCTAATGAAGCCTGATCCTCGTCTGCTTTATCTAGTATACCAAACCCAGAACTAAATGAATGAAGCATACTTCCGCCAGCAGGAGCTACTTCAGGTAATCCTTCTCTTTGCGCTATAAGAGCATCTACTCTACCTTGTTGTGCATCTATAGCGGCTATAGCAGCAGGACTTAACTCAGCAGTAAGTGCGGCTTCTTCTCTAAGTTGTCGTAGATATTGTTCCTGTTGAAGTATTTGATCTTCTCTAAGCTTATGGAGGGTATCAAGTAGTGTTATTTGATCCGATCCTGTCAGTTTAGCAAGAGCAGTAGTTTTAGCTACTTCATTATTATACTTCTTTTCAGCTTCTCTGGCCTTTACAGTCTCAGCCGCTATATCTGCATTTTTTAATTTTAGAGTTCGTATCTGCTCCAGACGTTTTCTTGCGGCTACCTCTTCTGCTTTGTCGCCCTTTATAGCCGCTAACTTTCTTTCTGTATCTCGCTGTATTTGTAATACATTAGCTTTATGTGTATAGCCTTGTAATCTAAGTAAGATAATTTCAGTATCTTCTAAAGACTTGAGATAAGCTAGTTGTGCTTTTGTTTTCGCGTCTTTTGAATCTTTTAAGTCTTGCTGATGCTTCTCCCACTGTTCTTGAAACTTATCTTCAAGAGCATCTAATTTTGCCTGTAGTGCTATTTTATCTTTAGATTCCGCAGAAGTAGCTATCTTCAATGTTGTTGCATCTATATGTTTTTGTAGATCATCTAGTGCGGCTTTAGCCTTCACTGATAATTCATCTATAGTTTCTAAAGCTGCGTCTACGGCTTTGCCTGTACCTTCAGCAACGGCAGTTGTAACTGACGTTACACCATCAACACCAATATTAAGATACTTATTATAGGTGGTCTTCAAAGTCTCCGCTAGAGCATTAGACCATTCCACGATACTCTTAGTAGCTGCTTCTGCTTCTTCTCGTGTTTCTTCGTATGAATTAAGAGAGCCTGTTTTAAAGAAATGAGCTATTGCAAGGCTCTGTGCAGTTAGATCTCCAATAAAGTCATCATGTAAGCTTTTTACATCAAGTATAGACTCTTTAACTTTGTTTAGTAATGCTGTACTTGACGCTTCTAGCCAATGAACAATTACATCATAGATAGTCCCCATGAAAACAGTGAACTCAGTATATAAAGACGATATAGCAGATATAGTTTCAGATATGCTGGCCATAAGACGCTCCATACCCTTCTTAGCCTCTCCCCACATATGCTCCCAAGTAGCTGATAGAGCATTAGAAAGAGTTACATTCTTCCCTGCCATATTTACATAGATAGCATTAGACTTCTGCTGTACTTCGTTAAAATGATCTAAAGCTCTATTAGCCCCTTCCAGAGACTCAAACTGTAGGTCTTTTACTTTCTCTAAAGCTACAATTCTGGCATCATCCTCAGAAGCACCGTCTTTCTTGAGCTTGGCAATCTTAGCATTAGCATTAGCTTGTACTATTACTAGATCACCCCACTCTTTTGTAAGTTTCGTTTGTACTTCTAATTGCGCACTATTCTCTTTACCATATTTAAGACTAACGCCAGATAACTTTAAAAACAATCCTATTAGTGTAGTTACTCCAGCAATAGCTAAGACTATGGGAGCATTTACATGTAGAAAAGCAGCAGCAGCACCAACAGCCATAGTTATTATAGCGTTAAGACCACCTTTAGTAGCTAGTAAGGCTAGGTTCATTGCTATTATATGAGAAGTAGTTACAGCTATAGCTCCGACTACTCTAACAGCTATTACTATTGCAATGGCTTGAAGTCCTTGTATAATGCCATCTAGATTGTCTATAACAACTTCAAGACCTTTATTAACAGACGTAACAAACTTATTCATAAAGGCTTTGGAGCGAGCAAATAGTTCTCTAGAAAGTACAGTAGATCTAGTTATTAACCTCTGCCACTGGGCTTGAAGTTGTTGTGAAATTGTCCCTAATACTTTTTCTGGGGCAAATATCTCTTTATATAGAGCGGCTATCTTAGGCACTGCATCTTTAGCAATGATTAGATTCATCTCCATTGCCTTCATAAAAGCTTTAGGAGTTCTACCTACAGCTTCAGCGGCTATTGCAATAGCAGCAGGTAATTGGTTTCCTAACTGCTTCTTGATCTCTTCTGATTGGACTTTACCTTTAGCGAACATCTGTTCTAATGCTAAGAAGATAGCGTCCATTTGGTCTGGTGTTTTGTGAAGAACAGTACCTACTGCACTAAAATCTTTAAAGATTTGATTTACTTCAGCTAAAGATGCTCCTGCTAATCTTGCAGAAGGGGCAAACTTAGCAAAACTACCTTCTAATTGTTCTAGACTTAATCCGTATTCATCAGCTACTTCACTTACAAAAGCTAACTCTTTCCTAGCTAGAGTTGATCCGAATGTACCTGTTAAAGCCGCTATGTTAGCTTGTTGAGCTATACCTGCTTTTGGTATTGATAATAATGATCGTTGAACAGAATTAATGAGGAAGTTCATTGCCCTATACCCAGCAACAGACTTTAATATGATTTTGAGTAACTTCTTATTACTGTTAAGTAATGTAGGCTCTATTAAATGGGTTGTTCTCTTTAGAGCTTTATTTTGTGAGTTTGTAGATTTAAGTTGGTTTGCTTTTGCCTTGGAAATCTTTTGTTCCGATGCTAAATGCTCTTTATTTCTTTTTTCAGTTTCTCTATGTACTCTAAGGGAGGCTACTCTATATCTTTCTAAAGCAGCTTCTCTCTCTCTTGCAGCTTCTTGTACTGTTAAGTCTCTAGAAGCGAACCGTACTCTGATAGCCCTTAACTTGGCACTAATTTCTCTTTCTAGTTCTAGTCGCTTATGACTCTGTTGTATTCTAAAGACTTCTATGCTCTTAGCACCAGAGATGATAGCTTGCTTTTCTATCTCTAGTACCTTGTTGATCCTAGTTAATGCTCCAGTATCTACAGTAGAAGCTCTACTTCTCCTTGATTTCTCATAAGTCTCTTTCCTAAGAACAGCTTCTCTAAATTGTGCTTCTTGTTTCTTTAAGAACTCTGTCTGTAAGTCCTCTGCCTCTTTCAGATCTTTTCTAAGCTCAGATAGGTTTAGTTCTAAACCTATCTTGATGTCCTTATCTATAGACTTATTAATTGCTATAGCTTGTTGATGGTGCTTATCTAGTAAGCGTCTCTCAGCGGCAGCATGTGTATTAATGAAATCTAGTTTTCTAGCAGCTAAATCTGCTTCAGCTTTATCTCTAGCAACTATATCTTTCCAAGTAGCTTTTGATTGAGCTAGTGAAAAGTTAGTTCTCTTTCTGTCTTCTTTCTCAGCTTCTAGCTTGCTTTCAGCTATAGCTTGAGACTTTCCAGCAGCAAACTGCTTCTTTTGTAAAGCAAGAAGCTCTTCACGACCTGCTATTTCTTTTTTTATCTGAACTAATATAGCTTCAGCAGCAGCCTTGTTAAATTTATCCCTAGCTTTGTCTATACCAAGAGCTTCAAGTTCTAATTCTTTTAGCTTCTTGTTTAGTTCAAGTAGTCTAGCCGTCTCTATCTCTTTTTGCTCTTGAAGAGGATCAGAGACTACTTTAGCTGTGGTATCGGCAAGATTAAAGTCCTTCTGTATCTTCTTCCCATTCTTATCAAGCTCCCCAGTATACTGTCGTAAACCATAAGCTAGTTGCTGATAAAGCCTTAGTAATAGCCTAGCGTTTTTACTCGATGCCTCTATATGTAGAAATCGTTTTTCGTGTGCTGTACCTACATCCTCAATAGTATGTTTTAATTCTTCTAGTGTTACACCAAGGTGCTTTGCAAGGTCTGAAGCAAATTTTAACCCTTGTTCCCCTGTAACACCAACTTCTAGGTCTAATTTAAGGGTTTTAGTAGGCGCTGTTGTCGACATCTTGTTTAGTATCTCTTGCTGAAGCGATTAAAATACCAGCATACTCACTGTGCATGTGGGCAATATAGGATAGTGTCTCTTGTAGAGGTAACGCTTTATCTTTTATTAATTCTAATAACATAGCTGAGTCAATAGAGTAGTATTCTCCTAGATACATAGTAAGAATCCTAAAAATAACATACACTTCTTCATTATCTTTATGTAAATAGATAATCTCTATATCTTCTTCCTCGTCTTCCTCTTCTTCCTCTTCTGGAGCAAGTGTAGGGAAAGCTTGAGCAAAAATATCTTCATCTCGTTTGGATGATGCTACTTTAGAGTTTCTATTCCCTTGTAAAGTAGCATATCCTAACGCCTTGCCCAGCTCTATTAGTTTTTTGTGCGTTCCTCAGTAGTGTCCATGTTAATAAGTGCCTTATTAAAGGCTATAGAAAAGGCGGACTTCCAAGGCATTGCGAGAAGGTAAAGTTCCAGGAGGGCATCCAGACACTCTTCTTCATTTGCCCAGAAGTCCGTTGGTTTGGCTTTTCTTGTATCATTGACTTGAAGATCAATAGGCTTACCACTTGCCTCTGAATCTACAACAACACAAGAAGCGTTCTTTAAATAAATTATATTCTCTTTAATGATATTAGAGATACCATCCATAGCTTTCTCTACTTCTTCAGAAGTGTACTCTTCAGTCTCTTTATCTTCGTCTGTAACTTTACCTTCTAAAGGTTGCCCATAGAGCATCCTCACATAAATATCAGACGCTTTAGAAAAAGACTCAAGAACTGCTCCTGTAGTTTTAGTATCTCCACGTTTAAAACCTACTATAATAGTATCTTTAGCTCCAGACGGATCTTTAGCTGAGATAGGTAGTTCAATAGTAGCAGTTTGTAACTTTACATATAGTTGTTTTGCCATTAGATTGCCCTCTAATTAATTAATATTAAGATAATGTTATTAATGTATTGCCTGTATTTCTAAATGCAATATCTTGCCCTGTGTAAGTAGCTACAGTTGAAGAAGATACATTAGCAAGTTGTAACTTAGTAAAATGAATAGAAGCTTTTTTACCAATAACAGTACCAAACGATACCTTTAACCCATGATTTTTCTCTAGTTGATTATCTGGATTATAAAGTGCGCCAGCTTCATCTTCTAAAATAGTGAGTGTTACATCAGAAGGTGTAGCACCTTTAGACCATCCATCTACACAACCTGTTAAGAATCTAGCGTATTCAAATGCTGCTGCATTAGGAGCTATCATCTTATCAAAACATACTGTTTTAAGTCCAGGAGTGAAACTAGGTGGAGTAGACCCATTATATAGATTAAGTTCTGCTTGGGTGATTGTAGTACTTTTTAAAGAACCAATATGCTCTGATTTTTGATCTTCAAAGTCTGCTGTAAGTTTAGTTTTCTGAGTAACACTATCTAAGTTACCCATAAAATCAAACTTTAACTTAGCTCTTGTACCAATTGTAGCATCTAAATCTACCATGCCTCTATTGTCAAAAGAAGTATATACTTTATCTGTAGAAATCCCAGGACTAGTTCTACGAATCTCAATAGTTAAGAAGTCATTAGAAGGACTAGCATTAGTAAAAGTTGCTTCATCATTAGCTGTAAGATCTGTTGCCATACCTACAGCACCAAACCAGTCTACCATTGGTACTTCTGAATCTAAAGGAGGTGCGCCAGGAGTAGCAATAATACCTAAACTAGGTAAGAAAGTTTCAAAGTCTAGCTTAGAGAACTTATCAGTAATAACCGTATCTTCATCTCTATTTAACTCATCACCTACATATACAAATGCTTCTGAAGAAATCTCTGTATTATAATTTAAGTTAAGTACTGCTAGAGCGTTTTTAGCTCCTAACCCTACAGAGAAAATAGTTCCCGCTTTAGTTGAAGGGGCATTGCTAACTAAAGTTATTGTTGTATCATCAGCTATAGACGCTACTTGAGCAATTATAGCTCCAGTTTCATCATAAAGATAAGTTCCAGCAACTACTTCTGTTAAAAATGCAGTAGATACTCCAGTAACAGCAGTAGCTCCTGATGTTACAGACATAGTACCTGAAGTTACAGTTTTAGTAGTGGAATATGTATCAGCAGTAACCGCAATGGCTGCTGAAGTAATAACCATATTAGTGTTATCAGTAACAGATTGAATCCTGCCAATTTCAACACCTGAATTATAAATCAAGTCTCCGACAATAGCTTCTGCAACAAAGAAAGTACCAACTCCAACTACTGCTGTAGTTGATAATGCTACTGTAATAGTGCCTTGCTTTAGCCCACCAACAACAGCAGAAACTCCTTCAGAGTTTTGTGCTATACCATAAATGGCAATAGCTTTTTCATGAAACCTTACTTCACCAGCCATGCGACTCCCCTTTAATTAATGATGGTACTATTAAAATACTCATTTTACGTCCTCACGCATAGTTTCTTCAGTTTCTAGAATGTCATTAATACAAGAAGGTGTTTTCAATCCCTTCTTCTTATTTCTTGACTTAATTGTTTTTACCTTTTCTACAATAGTCACCCCTTTAGAAGTAACTACTTTATTACCCTTTGTATCTAATCTTACTATAGACATATCTACAACCTCTTAATTAACTTATTCTAGGCATGACAGTACCTACAATCTCTTGCCACCACACGTTCACACCAGTTTTAGCAACTACACTAGCCTCCATAAAAACTATACTAGAGTAATTAGAATCATTAGGAAATGGAGATTGTTTTTCATAAGCTCTTTTAATATTAGCTCTTGTTTCCACAAGAGCCGCTCTCTTACATAAGAACTGGATAGTAGTTATAAGAATTTCACTGTTATCTAGTTCGTGGTAGCCGTCTGCTATAAAGTCTTCAGGGAATTGCCTCTTAATTCCTACATGACCTACATACACTAAAGGCTGAATAACCACCTTATGGATGTTATCTATATCTGAATCTCTTGCATACTCTACTGTATAAGTAGGATTAGCAGACTTAATTAAGTCTATAAGGAAGATTTCATCAAACATCAATTATCTCTACTAAGTTTGTAGTTAATTGCATCCATCCAGTTAAGTCATCTACAATAGTATCTATCTCAAACCTATAAGATTTGTTCAGTAAAGTATATAGGAAAGAGTTTCTTACAGACCCGCCTATAGCAGTAAACTCCTCATTAGAAACTTGAAAATCAAAGTCTTGCTTATTTAAGTCATATATAGAAGAGAAGTCTTGAACATTATATACTAAATGTCCTGGGATACCTTGTATAACTCCAGCAGGAAACTGCAATGCCTCTCCAGCATGTTCTAAAGTTAGAGCAATTTGTTCTTTAGTTTCTCTCATGGGTTGTAAAATGAAAACCAGTTAGTTGAAAAATCAGCTACAGCCTTTTTAACATCAGTATCATTCTTTAAAGCGAAGGCAATCATCATAGTAGAAGTTGGGCCTCGTAGTAACTCTGAAGGTTTACGGGTATTCCCCATCCTTTCAAGCATAACTGTTTTACCCCCTTTCATTCTCATTCTTGTAGCAGGGCTATTCTGATTTTCCCTAGCATGTATAGGTATAAACCCACCATTCCCTACTTTCCCATAAATTACTTTACGTCTTCCTTTGATTATCTGAGTAGTATGGACTCTTCCCTTCTTTGTAGCAGAAGGATTAATATTACCCATAGCTACAGTAGTATCAAATTTACTAAGGTCATAAGTTCTTCTTAGATAAACAAGGCCGCCTGTTGTAAGGTTCTTAACTCTTTTAGCTCTACTAGAAGACTTACCTATCCTATGCTTCCTTGTATCTATATTATGTGTATATCTATTCTTAACGCTTCGGTAGATTGCAAAGTCTATCTGCGTAGCATGATAGTCTATAGCCTCTTTCGCAGCTTTATGTAATTTTTTTATATCTAGGAAGTCCTCTATATCCTTTATAGAGTCTCCTGATATTTTATATTCAAAGGATTTTGCCATGTTAAAAGAGAAACCTAGTAAGAACTCTTACTAGGTTTCTCCTAACCAACTTACTTAACTTTCCAAGCAACTACAGAATCAATATCTGTGTGTCCTAGAATGTAGTTCATATGCGTTTCATACTCTTGTTTACCTGTTTTAGGATTAGACCAGTAGTTAATCCAACGAGGCATTGCCATATACTTAGCGGCAGGATGCATGATACGTCCATAAACCTTGACACCTAATTGTGGATTAGGTAGACAAGCAACATAACCATCAGGAACAAACTTAGTTTCTACACCAGTGATTCTGTCATGATAAACAGCATCATAAGTATAGATGTCTACAAACTTACCCATTCCTACAGGATAGCTTCTTCTAAAGTTAAGAGATTGAAATTTCTCAACAGTAGGAAGAATATGAAGATCAATTCTGTTCTGAATACTTAATGTAAGAGTAGCAGCATCCTTGTAGTTAGTATTAATATCTGCTTCAAATAGCTCATAAGCATCACCAGACATTACTACAGCTTTAACACCACCGCGTCTTTCAGCAGTATTGACCATAATAACTAAATCTTGTACTGGGGAAACGTCAACAGTACCACCTGTAGAACCCCAAGCACGTTTACCTACACCACCATTAGCATTAACAGTAGTAAGATCAACTTCTGGAACATAACCAGAATTAAGACCAGCTTCACTTGTTTTGACAGTACGTCCAAAGTTATAGACTACTTTAGGATGCTTTTCACTCTCAGCTACATGACCACCAGTAAAGATGATGTTAGAAGCATTAAGCTCAAACAAGTTCTCAAAGCGTTGTTCTGCAATAGCTAACTTAGCTCTAATATTAAGAACTTCATTCTCTTGTACATTTACAGTACCAATTGCTTGGCCTAAACGTCTAGTATTAATCTCTTCATAATCAGGAGAGTTTAAACCTTCTTTAGCATAAGAAAAACTAAGCTCTTTATGGCCGAAGTCTTCTAACATGATAGGAGTAGCATCTACATTAGGTGCTACGTTCATGCCCATAACATTCTTAGTAGAAAACTCTACATCGAAGTTTACAGTCTTATCTTCAGTTGTTCTTGTTTGTCCGAAGAAACTTTGTAACCAATTAGGACGATCATCCCGATTAGCAGGAATAACTCCTGACAATAGCTTCTGTACAGTGTACGGACTCATAAATTCTAGTGCCATGTTACGCCTCCTCTCCTACAGTTAAAAATCCTAACTCTTGAAAGCTAGAACCTTCTACAAATTTGCGTTTAAGTAAATGTGATACTTCTGAAGAGCCAGAACACCCTGTATTATAAGCTGTACAAGAAACAGTAGTTCCATCAGATAACTCAATAGTGTCTACTGAGGTATCAACAGCCCATACTAAAGCATCTTGCCAAAAGCTCGCAGATGTAAAAGCAGAAGCATCTACATCAGAAGAAGTAGCATCTACATCAAAACAGAGAACACCTTCAACAACATCTCTAGTAGCAGTACCCTGAATAATAGAAATCAATGGGTCTGTAGCAGTACCAGAATCAGCTAGATCAGTTACGTTCTCATCAGGAGATGTTGAAGTAAACATCACTCTAGTTGTATCAATAGACTGAGTAAAGTAACCTGTTAAAGTACCTGTAAATGCGCCTTGCGCAGGATCTACACCAGCAGCACCATCAGCAATACTAGACCAAGCAGCAGCTAGTTGTTCAGCAGTAGTACCAGAACCACCATCTGTATAGGTTAAGCCAGCAAGAATAATAGTTTGACTTGCTGTAATATTTGCAAAAGTAACTTCTGCGGTTTCTAAGAATCCATTATAGGCAATAGACTTACCTACAGCATCACTCTTTAAAAATGAATACGCTTTTAATACCTGTCCACTTTTAACAGTTACTTTCTTAGTTGCTCTATCCGTAGCTCTAAAGAAAGTCTTATTCTGAACTCTGTCAGGATAAGCAATAAAGCCGCCATTCTTTTGATTTAAACTCATAAACTACCCCAAGAAGCTCGACCGTCTTCAGCTTTATCTAAAGAAGACATAGCTGTTTCAAAGCCTTTGATGAAAGACTCTTCTTCTTTAGGAACAGTCTCTTTATTAATAGTGGAAGTAATAGTAGCAGTATCAGTAATTACTGGAACTGCCTTCTGAATTGCTTCTGCAATGTCTGTGAACATTGAGGTAGAATCCTCTACTGATGATTTAGCAGCAATACGTTTTAATGCTACTTCTTGATTTAATCCTAATGTTTCTGCGGATTTTAAAATACCTAAAACTCTAGCTTGTTCTTCACTAGCCCCTTTAGTATACGATAGTGCTTTGTCTGCCTTTAATGCTGCAACCTCGGAAGTTAATTCCAGGTTTTTAGCTAAGGCTTGTTCTAAGTCCATAGTAATTCCTACTTTAGTTGAAATGGGTGGTGTTGCTCTTGTAGCAGCTTTAACTTCCAAGGTAGGAGTTAAACTATTAGCACCAAAGAGAACACAACTATTCTCTATGATGTCAATCTCTTTCACTAGCCAGAAATAGCCTCTTTCTTTGACTAGCTCTTTATTAAGTACATTAGGAAAAGCCTCATCCCAAACAGCCTTCTCCTCTTTATCCTCTTCATCGGAACTATCTATAGCAAGACTTAATTCTTCATACTTTAAACCTATAGAGTGTTGGTTGATCTTTCCATTTTTATAGAACTTATATACATCTGCATTGTAGTCTTTTCTAACAGTAGACTCCATAACTAAGGCAGTTATGTGTTTGTTTTCTTCAGAGACTTTGCCTAATAGATCAATAGCTATTTTAGCAGTATATATTCTAGTAACATCACCAACATGGGCAGTACTACTTTGATTATGGTCAGCAATATGTGGAATAGTTATACCTTTCATAGATATAGACTTGTCATAACAAGTGTCTGTTAGAACATCCATATGACTATCACATAGCCATGCGGTATTGCACACTATTTTAACATCTAGTGTATCTTTATCTGCTAGAGATTGATGAGGATCAGCAGCTTTGCTCTTCACTTCCTTTGAAGAACTTCCTACTTTTGAGGGTTTTAGTACTCCATGTACTAGGCCATCGGTAAATTTAATTTTACTAGACTTCTCTTTAAAGAGAGTTTTCTTATCTGTTCTCTTTAACTGTATAAGATCGTCCTTAGATAGGATCTCTATAGTCATAAAACTTTCTCCAATGGTAGTATAAGATTATACATCTTCTTTAAATACTGTCAATGTAATTTACTCCGAACTGTTAATATTTGCTTCATTATTTGTTACTTGCTTGCTTGCATCTGTCTTTCCTTCCATTAGATGTCCTAATCCTACTTCTTCTAACATAGACCTACTAGCTAATATATCTTCAAAAGTTAAATGCCTTTCATCAAGTAATCTCTGTAAAGTGGTAGTACCCATAGATAGATTTAGTAGATTGGCTTGGCTATCTTTTAAATCATCTACACCATACCATCTTGGTAATTGATAAGTAGCTATTGCGTCCTCTATAGGAAAGTATAGACTACCTAGCTCTTTAAATCTCTTTGTTACTTGACCTAAGCCTAAAGGAATAGTTCTAAACTGATGGATAAACTCTAATCTAGTTCTAAGTTCTATAGCAATAGCCCTTAATGAAGAGAAATCTAAACCAGATGTATCTCCTGTTAAACTGTGATATGGCATGCCTAGGCTTGAAGCTATTCTTCTTAGCTCTGAGCTTATTAATACAGGTAAGTTAGTACCTATATCAGTAGATTGGTAGAAATTAATCTTCTCCCCTTTGTTCAAGTATTGTGTATTACCACCTGAAGACTTGAACACTATCTTATCTTTCTCATCCTTATCTTTAGCCATTATAGGGCTACCTGTAGGGGTCATAGAAAGAGGATTAGTATTCTCTACAATCCATGCAATTGCTTGTGCTGCCTTTTGTTTACTTACTGTAGCATCACGAAGTTCATCTAACTCATAAAGAGAGACTAAAACACTAGCCAACTTAGGAATACCTAACCATTGTCCAGGAGTTTCTCTATCGAACTGATGGATAATCTCTTCTGCTTTAATCTTTATAAGGTCTGAAGAGAAAGAACTACCATTCCATAAACTATTGTACAAACCTTCACGAAAGTAATAGGTCTTTGGTACATTATTAACAAACTTAATGCCTGTTCTTATATTATCCCTATCACTCTCTCCATTATATAGAACATCATGCATTTCAGAAGGAATAGTCTGTAACTTTAGTGGAACTGTCCCTTCCGCACCTTTACTAACTAACATTCTTGTGTAGCTGTTACCTGTCTGGAATATAGAGCTATTCCATACCAGTTGTGTGTTACCTAAAGTACCATACCCATCCATATTAGGGTTTTCTTGGAACAAATCCCACTTTTCTTGAGCTACATCATGTCTAGTACCGTCTTTATTAGTCCACTTAACCTTAACAGCCCCTAAACTGGTCAAGTATTTGAGCAATGCAGCCTGAGCAGTTCCATTATTCCTAATAGCATGTGCGCTTCTCATCTGTAACAAGAGTAGTTCTCTAGCTGCAAGAGTATCTGCATCCCCAGAGATCAACCCTCTTAACCCAGACTTATAAGAAGTACTAGCCCCTTCAAATGCTAAAGGTTGTACTACCCTTTCATTATAAATATCTTCTAAGTCGGCCATTAAAATATCTCCTTAGAGACAATTAGAGGTATATGCATATTCTTAGTAAATTCAGGGGCTACGTCTTCTAGCCCTCCTATAACAGAAAGCAATTCATCTCTATGCTGTTTTAGGTTTTCTAATGTTATCTCTGAAAAGACATAAAGCCTTGCAAATGTACCTGAACCAACTCTAAGTTGATTTAACCGTTTACCCGCTATGAGGGCTTCTATAGCTGCATTTACAGTAAGCAGTTGACGTTCGGCTTCTTCTAAAGTAATCTTCATCTAGTTTTTCCTTTTATAAAATAGCTCTGTTAGAATTATCATAAAGAATGAGTAAGGAATCATCACTATAAGTGTAAGTGAAAAAACTAGAACTCCAGTTATTGCACATAGGATATTAAGAAACAAGTTATTTATAGACTGTATAGTTTCTTTAAAAATATAAACCATTCGGGGACTCCTTAGACTTCACCAATATCAAGAGCTATACTTACTAATGCCCATCTATTAGTTAAGTATATAGCTACAACTATTACATTTAAAATAAAATAAGTCAATGGGGTGACTTTTACTGCCCTGCCTGACATAAAGCTACAACATCTACACCTACATAAACACGCGTAACGCCATCAAACTTAGTACCATACCTAATGAGCCTAAATAGGTTATTCTTCTCCAAGAGTAGCCTATTCCTTTGTACTTTTGCAGTTTGCCATCCCAAGGCTTTACCTACTTCAGTATCAGTTATCTCTTTAGCCACTTTAAAAGGGAATGTTTTATAGGCAGAATATAATACATAAGCAGATTCATTAGTAAGGCATAAAACCTCTTTAGCTTCTAAAGGAGTAATACAATTTACTTTCTTAGCTTTGGTACTTAATACCATAATCAAATCTTCTTTTAGTACAGCCTTTCTCATAATCAGTATACTTCCTAAAGATAATATTACATATATGTAATATCTTACATACTTATTATAACATGCCCTGCACAAAAACCCCCAACATTATCACATCTATGTAATAAACTAAGAGAAGTCTTACTACTCATATACTGAAGAAGGTCACTATATTTACTAAATAGTAAAGGTAAAAAAGTCTAGTTATGTAAATACTCTTCTATAGCTTGCCAGTTTGCGTGAGTGTAGTTCCTAATTCCTAAAGCATAAGAAGCATGCAAGGCGTTCTTCTCAGCATCCATAGCTTCTTTACGCTTCCCAGGAATCAACTTAAAGGTTGACCTACTATAGGCACTTCCACTATCTACAAGCTTCCTACATGACACCATCTGCTCTTCATAATGCCCATATGACTGTTGATTAAAGAAGTAGATATTTGACTTTGCATCTGTATTAGAGTTTAAAGCTAATCTCTTTAGTATCTGGTCATGTGCTTTATGAGAAGCAAGTCTAAATAGAGTTAGTCCCATTGTTTCTGCAAGTGTCTTTCTAGTCTGGGCATCCCTATTAATCTCTAAGACTGAAGGCTCTTGGTATATCTCATTCTCACTCCAACGTAAGTCTTTAACTCCTTTTGTAGCAAAGATTTGAGGGTTATGCTGTTGCATTGCTAAAGTCCAACGGTAAACTAACTCTGTATTATCCCCACTATCTATAGATATAGCAGCTACTTTTAGTGCCTTTCCTCCAGCATGCGGAAACTCAGCAGTAACTACTCTATTAGTTAACTCTTTCCAAATGGCATCATCTTGGTTCAGTACATCCCCAAATATCTCTTCCCACTTAACTAACCAAGAGTTATTATTCCTCCCCCATGCCCTAACTACATAAGCAAACCTATTATCTTGCACATCTATACCAGCAGTTAGCACAAGTCCATCTATAGGAACAATCCCTTCTTCATAGTTACTGCGTAATAATTTAAGTTCATTAGGTTCTAAAGAAGAAATACCAGAAGCATAAGGCAACCCATAGGAGTTATTTGTAAAAGACTTCAATAGCCCTTCATTACCTTTAGCTAATTCCTTTTCTGCTTTAATCTTGTTCTGGGCAAGTGTTACAAATGTAGAGGAACTTAATGTAGAGAGTAATTCAGGTAGTAAGAAACCAAAGTTCTCTGTTACTTCTGGTTTACTAGCATGCCATCCCCTAGACTTGTTACCACAAAAGTCTGTAAAGCCAAACTCCATACCCGCCCTAATGTTCTTGTTCTTCTCCTCAAACGTCCAAGACTGTAAACAAGTAGGACACTCAAAATAGGCACTCTCTGGATTATCCTTTCCATAAAGCTCATGTAAAAACCTATCTTGATACTCATCATACTTTAAGTAATCAAGACTAAGCTCAACCAACGCTTGACAATGGTGGCACTGTGCTTTAAAGATCATCCTATTAGACTCTTTATAACAAGACTCAACTCTACTAAAGTCTTTATCAGTTGGCGTACCTCCTATTAGTAGTTTCTTAAACCCTATAGGGAAAGACTTCTGCCTACCTTTCAAGTTCTCTAACGTACTACCTTGATTCTTTACGTTATCCACAAAGTCATCAGGCTCTTCACAACCTATAAAAGGTATAGAAGAAGACTTAGCAGATGATATAGCTCCTAATGTAGTTAGCTTTAGAAAGCCACCTGTGAACTTAAAGAAACTAAAGCTTTCTTTCGCCACACCTATGTTAATTAATTCTCTTAATACTTTAGTACCTGTAAAGAAAGGTTTTAGTTTCTCTCTACTATATACTTTACTAGGCTCTAACCCTGGAAATGCCCACTGTATCTTTTGGGGATTAGTATGTATAGTTCTACCAATTACATTGTTAGTTAACTCTGACCAGCCTATTTGCGAACCCTTCATAGCACTTATAATGTAAATCATCCTATTATCGCAACAAGTATAGACATACTCTAGGGCAGGAATCTTACTACAATCAAACCTACCTGCATGATGGCTCTCCTCTTTAGTAAGTACTCTAAAGGTTTGCGCCCACTCTATAGTACTCATGCGTACTGCTGGTCTTAGTATACTTAGAAGGTTTCCCCAAAGCTTTCTCTCATAGATATTAGTAAACTTCCTCTTAAAACTACTCATAATAAAGGCTCATGAGCCGCCTCTACATCAATTAGCGTTGTATCTATCTCTCTTTCCATAATAGACTTTATAAAGTTGTCCTCATCCATCTTAGATTGAGATACCATCGTTACACCTAGTTGGTAAAGTGTATGCATTACTAGATCAACAGCTTTTTCAGCATCATCAGAGGTATGTGATAAAGAAAGTAGAGTTTGCTTTATAGTTGAAAGTAGAGGTTCGCATAGCTCTATCATAGATTCTAAACTTAGATACTCACTTCTCTCTATAGCTGCTTTAATCCAGAGATGTTGCTCTCTTGCAATAGCTAAACGTATATCTTGTTTAGTTTTAGCCGCTATTAAAGGTGGCATACCTTCATTACTTTCATCATATTGTTCCTGATTTGATCTTTGTTCTTTCTCTTTCTTATACAATGCCTCTTTAGCATTTATCTTGTCCTCTTTAAACTGCATATCTGACTTTACTTTAGCTAGTTTTACTTCTTGTTCATTAGCTTCTTTAGTTAGTCGCAATTCTACTGACTTTTTATAGTAGCTTAGGTACTGTTGTATTGCTTCTCTATATGTATGTTCAATTATAGGAGTAGGTAGTCTACCTTGTTGGCATGATTGGTATATTAATGATACGTTACAACCAAAGATTGAGGCTAGAATTGCAGGACTTACCACACTATCTAGGTTAATTATTGAAGCGGAATCGCCTTTCATAAGTACTCCTATACGCCTTGCGTAAGTAAATAAAGTACTAGAATACCACAAACTAGCTAAATACTAAGTAATTTCTATAAAAGTGGTAGGGAACGCATTGATTTGTCTTGTTTAGGGGAGGTCTTTCTGGTAAACTCAGAGATGTAGAAGCTAAGAACTTCTACATCCCCTAAACATCACTTTCTTTTGCAGGAGAAATCAATGTCTTTAAGCAGTCTAGCACAATTCCCTACATAATGAAAGCTACAGACCTTACACAAGAGCAGCTAAAACAACAGTTTCATTATAATCCAGAAACAGGAGTCTTCATTAGGGTATGGGTTAGTAGAGCCTGCAATAAGAGGTTTTTAAATAAAGAAGCAGGGTATCTATGTAGAGGGTATTACATGATAACTATAAATGGTATCCAACAGTATGCACATAGATTGGCATGGCTTTATGAAAAAGGAGAATGGCCTTATACCTACATACAACATAAGAATAGAGAGAAAGCAGATAATAGATTTTCTAATTTAAAACTGGGTGGTGAGCCAATAGGAGAAAGTGTTGGTGGTAAACCTCCAACTGCTAATGCCTTACATAAAGTACGCTGGGGAAAACAAGGGAATATGTGGATAACCCCAAAATAACTTCTTTACTTTTACTACTTTTCTTTCTCTGCACCGCAGTCACCCTAACGACACCAATCCCAACTCCTCCCCGCCCAATCACCTACTTTACCTATAACTCTTTAACCTGTTCTAGGCAAATACTAGAAGTATCGCCCCAACGAACCGTAGAACAGGTATCTTGTAGACAGGACAACTCACTTCTGTAACAACCTAGCAGCTACGCTACCTACTTTACTATATACTTTAGCCTTTAGCCTTATGTTGCCCAGTATTGTGGGAACTATAGTACTACTATACAGTGCCTTATGCATAGATTAACTACTATACTGTTTTGCAGGGCGGATCAACTACTATACTGTTTTGCAGGGCGCGCTAAACCATTGTTATTATTGACTATTCCTAAAATGGTCTAATTCTTGCTGCTTCGCAAGAGCCTAAGATCAAGAGCCTAAGAGCCTCTTCCCGCTGACCCGCCCTGATATTATATAGCTAAGAGCTACCCCTTGTCAAATTTATTTTATTTTTATTTTTCATTTTCATTTTCATTTTCATTTTCATTTTACTAATGTAGTTTACTTACTCTACTCAGAAGTCGGACTATATGTGAAGTGAAGCGAAGCAAACAAACATATAGTCCGAAGGACGTAACTGCCAGGTACTATATACTTTATATAATATAGCCACTATAGGATATATACTAGACTATACTATATATAACTATAGACTATGTTAGGTTGCCTCACTCCATATAATGGTTGACAATAACTATAAGAAAGGTTGTCAATAACTGGCTAACTAACTGACTAAACTAACTAAACTAACTATTGGGGCTGTGGCTTGTACGAATAAATAGATGTGCTTTTGCAGCTAGACTGCCCAACTAGGTTGCTGGTTGCTGGTCGCTTCAATTACTCGCTCGGTTTCGTAGCTAACGCTACTCAATTCGCTCGTAGGTCAAGATCTGTGTTGGTATACCTACAATAGTAGATAATGCAGTAGGGAAATGCCCTTTAGTAAGTGGTTGGTTGGTTGTGTAACTACAATAGTTGGCTGGTATAGTGTAAGTAATGTACTAATGGGTAGGTGTATGATGTATAGTATATGTATATGTAGATTATACCTAAACCTAAACCTAAACCTAAACCTAATGGTTGCTGCGGTGTCTGTGCAGCTAACGCTGCCAATGCTCTTAGGCTTTAATTTAGTTAGTGTAGTGCGAAGCGAAGCAAGTACACTAACTAAATTAAAGCCCAGCAAGGTAATGCAGAAGTAGAGTAAACTAGCAATTTTACTGGCGAACCAGCGAACCAGCGAACTAGGCACATATAGTATATAGACTATCTGGTATTCGCTCGCTCGTAGATGCGGTTCGGGGCAAAGCCCCTCCCTTATCTACTCGCTCGCTCATGTGACAACCTACTGTGGTAGAGTGCTTACTGTAGGTAGTAGAATAGCTAGTCTAGGTAGAGTAAGTAATATATAGTTTAGGTATTGTATTAAGTAATATATGTATAACCTATCTCTATAGTCTATAGTCTATGTGTTTGTGTTTGTGTTTGTGTTTATGCCAATGTATTAAGTAATATATATATATATATACTCTATAGTATATATGTATAGGAAGTATGTTAAGTAGGTTAAGTATGTTAAGTATGTTAAGTATGTGTTTGTGCAGCTACGCTGCCAATATGAAACCCTAGGAATAACAATAGGTTATGTGGTAAAGTTAAAGCTTTGTATAGGGGCAATGCCCTGGGAAGGAAGTCTTGTAGTAACTCACACACTAAAGTATATACATGTATATTCGTATAATAGTATAGTAAGTAAGTCGGTGGGTTGGATGTGAACTGTAACTTTAGGGCTTGTGTGGGTATATAGTGGGGAGGGATGAGGGTAGTAAAGTAAGTAGTGGGAGGCTGGCAGGTATGTTCCATGTGAAACATGTAGTATGTAGTCTTTGGACTAAAGAAAACCACCTAGAAAAAAAATCTTGTATGTAACACTGAAGTGCATAGTACTTAGACGTCAGGGTTTTTGGGCTGGTGAGTACCTCACTTAGTTGGTACAATTATTGCCTAGACTACCTACTATAGGTGGCCTACTTATTGCTTATAATACATGGCACAGTTTATGCTATATATAAACCATGCCATGTATAAGCTTTATAAGCCTCTAACTATTTCATCTAGTAGAGCAAACCCCTGTAAGTCATTTAGTAACGCTAGCATAAGAACGCAAAGCATTACGCCCCCAAGATAAGATAGTAAACTTTGTTTAATCAATCCCATGATCATGCTCCTGTGAGTTACTAGAAAATTGTACACGATGCAATTCTACTAACTGCAAAAGTGCGGTTTGGTAGTCAGTGCAATTTTCATCGCATTCTATCCTGTCTAGTTCAGACAAAATCGGATGTATATAGAATTCTCCGCAATGCGAATACACGGTGTATAGTTGTTCTTGACCTTTCATGTTATAAACTCCTTTAAAAAGGGGGTGAACAGTTCACCCCCTAAAGTATTAATTACTTACTCTTACTCTTGCTCTTCTTAACTTCTTTAACTTCTTTAGCCTCTTTAACTTCTTTAACTTCTTTAACTTCTTCGTTTACTTTCAAGTACACTGATACCGTTCCTGTATTCCAATCAGTAGTAGTGGCTGTTATTGTATGACCTAATACCATTGCTTCGGGAATAGCCATACCAGCTACATCCGTTTGCACTTTCATGGACAACTCGACACCGGCTCTTTTTACATCATAGAACCCAAAGCTTTCTAAGGTACTAAACAAGTCTCTATCTGCTTTCTCATTCTTATACAACTTGAAAAAGTCAGACTCTTCCACTCTATCACCTAGAGAGTCTCCAATATTACAGGCCGCGTTTTGGCCTGTGACGACTACTTGTACAAGGTCGTCTAACAATGAGTCATTGTTATCATTTAATAAGTCTATCACGATACTTTTTATAATATCTTTAGATGTTGGTGGTGTCAGTTGTACTTTAGGACTAACGGTCTCTCCCTCTCGGGAAGCCGCGTTACTTTGTTGTTGTGTGGATAAAAAGCCCCCTGCTAACACTGACAACCAAGTGCCACGCGTATACGCTTTTGTATAGATAGGTTGGAGAGACGATAGGAGAGCGGTATTATTATCTATTCTATAATCCCCTTCCAAAGTTTTAATTACAAAACCATTCTCACAAGGATTAATAGTTAAATCCCCCACATACAATGCATTGTGTAGGTTAGTGGTATGAACACCAGCTTTAAGGCCGGTTTTTGTTGACCTTTGGCCTGCGATTTCTAAGAATGTATTCATGTTATTACTCCAATAGTCCAGCTACAAAAAGTGTGGCTGGTATATGTATGATACCAGCTTTTTAAAAAAGTTCAAGGCATTGCAAAATAAATATATATATTTCAGCGTGTGGCTTTTCTACTCTTTATATATATAGCACTGCAATGCATTCTATTGTACTTGTACCGGTCTTGTACTGTTCCGTACTTGTACTTGTACTGTACTAGTAGGTACACGACCGGAACAAGTACGGAACAGTACAGGAACAGTACAGAACAGGTAATTAAACAAGGTTCAATTAAATTAATTAAACGACGTTTAATTAAATTCATAGATTACTTAATATAGAGTAGCTAGTGTCTTTTACACTAGCTACTCTCCTAGACAGCCTGGACTGTAGTTACTACACTGGGTAGGTTAGTTACATAGATAGAGGGGCTAATGTATACAGTAGGGGGTGTAGAGCCTAGTTCGCTGGTAGAATCTAGTTCGCTGGT
>Ga0164315_10000770_pt1 | contig 23021 bp, 23 predicted proteins | sample GuaBasSedimGuay6_FD_113737 | JGI IMG/M metagenome (GOLD analysis project Ga0164315, IMG submission 113737) | Subseafloor sediment microbial communities from Guaymas Basin, Gulf of California, Mexico - Guay6, Core 4569-2, 0-3 cm | ecosystem: Environmental > Aquatic > Marine > Hydrothermal vents... | reverse complement strand
GGTTCTTCTCCCGATTAGTTGGGAGAAAGGGTCCCAGGGGTCCAGGATTCAAGGATTCAAGTGTTTGTTTTCCAGGGATTTGATCATCGCTTTCAGCATTCTCTCTACAGCCCCGATCTTCATTCTTAATTCCTCAAGCCTTTCTTTCTCCACATAACCCAAATAGCCAGATATCATTGTTTATCAAAACAAAGTTTATACGCTTTTTCCCAGACTTTTAACTCTTTATAATTCTTAAGCATTTAGCTGATACCTCACTTCATCTCACTCGAACCCTGGACCCCTGGAATCCTTGAATCCTTAATTTGGATCAACTCTTTTGGAGATGATCCTAATTTTTTTTTACCATAAAAACCATTAGACGACACCGGTCTTATGCTTCTTCCAGTTTCTTCCAGAGACGAAGGCCCTGCTCGCGGGCATAGGCCAGAATTTCAGCCTCGTCAACACTGGTGAGCCTGCGTTCCTCGACGATTACTTTGCCCTGGGCAATGACGCTCAGGACATGGTTGGATTCGAGGCCGTAGATGAAGTGGCCGGTGAAGTTTCCGGAGGTTATTTCCGTGGGGGTGTCGTAGTCTAGAATGACCAGGTTGTTATCGCCGTCACCCTCGGCGCCCAAGGTCTTGGTGAAACGATGCACGTTGCGGAAGCGCTCATACATCTGATCCGGGGAAACGCCTTCGGTATTTTGCCCTGCAAGATAGGCAGCTTTGGCGCTGCGCAGCATGTCGCTGTGCATGCCGTCGGTGCCGAGCATGACGTTGCCGGTCAGCCCGGTATAGCCGGTCGTCCCTACGTTGTTGTTCTGGTTGCTCTCCACGTTCTGAACGACCCACACCGGGGATTCGCGCAAGCATTTTTTTTCATTGTCGTCAAGGAACACACAGTGGCCCAGGATGGTGTGAGGACTTTCCAATGCACCGAATTCGTGCAGACGCTGAATCACGCGCTTACCGTAGGTCTTGAGGCAGTGATCCTGGTCAGCCGGAGCCTCAGCCACGTGTACATGCAGCCCGGTTCCGTGCTTGCGGGCGAGTTCAATGGATTTTTCAAGCAGATCATCGTCGACGGTGAACGAGGCGTGCAGCCCCACGTGGCCCTTGCGGCCTGAAGAGAGGTATGCGTCGGTTTCGGCAAGGCCTGCTTCCATGCAGCTCTGGCCGTCCCGACAGGAATTTTCGTAGCACAGCAAGTGGCCGAGCCCTATCTTTTCAAAAGCCCGGGCAATGGTTTTAAGGGACCCCTCGGTGGCGTACGGGGAGGAATGATGATCAACGCAGAAAGTTACGCCGTGCTTGGCCATGTGAAGGGCCGCGGCCAGGGCACTGGCCTCGATCATGTCGCGATCGAGGCGCTTGTCCACCCGCCACCAGATGGTTTCCAGGACCTCAAGAAAATTGGTGGGGATCCGCGGCGGAGCGGGCATGCCTCGGGCAAGTGTGGAATAGATGTGATGATGGCCGCAGGCAAAAGACCTGGTCACGAGACGGCCCCGGCAGTCCACCACCCTGTCCTGAATCGACAGTTCACCATCGGAGGGGGTGGAATCACGGAAGATCAAGCCACCCGTGGGGCCCGGCTCGACCGCGAGATGGGTTTTGCGAAGTTCTAGGGTTTTCGCGTCGAGGTAGTTCGCGTTTTTCAAATATAGCGTCATTTAGCCCCTCCTTCGAGTAGATACCCGGGTCCAAATGGCCCGGCACTGATTCAGTCCTATAAGGGATTAATATTATGTACATTCAGCGTGTGATAAATTCTAAATCCGAATATCGAAATACGAAACAAATCCAAATGTCAAATGCTCAAATGATTTAAACATAGCTTAAACTTGTATCTCCAAGGTCTTGTTTGGATCATTCGAATTTGGATCATTCGATATTGCCCTTCGACGTTGCTCAGGGCGGTGAGCCTGTCGAACCGTTTAGGATTTCGAATTTTGTGCTTCGGATTTAAGTAACTACCGCCATCAGCATTACCCGGACTTGGCGGGCGGACTCAAGGGCAGCGTGTACCGCCTGATACCGTCGTAACTGTAAAAAGCGTTGGCAATGGCCGGTGCCGTAGGGATGCACACAATCTCACCGACGCCTTTGGCACCGAAGGCGCCCTCGGGATCATCTTCCTCCACGGCAATGGGCACAATGCGCGGCACCTTGGCCGACTTGGGAATGCCGAGAGAAATGTACTTTTCAGAGGTCAGGCGACCTTTTTCCAGGAGCACTTTTTCGCTCAGGGCATAACCGAGGCCCATGACCACACCGCCCTCGATCTGCCCCTCAAAAAGCAGCGGGTTGATGACCCGGCCCGAGTCGTGGGCCGCATAAATGGTATCCACGCCGCCCTTTTCGTCCAGAATCGCCAGGTGAGTCGCAAACCCGTAAGCGATGTGAGAAATAATCTTGCCGGGTTTACCCTCGGCATGGGTGTAGTCGCAGACAAAGCTACCCTCATAAATGCGGCCTGCCAGTTCTTTAAGAGAATTACTTTCGAGGTCCTTTTTCAGCTTCAGGGCCGCATCGATGATGGAACGGCCAAGGAGCATGGTGCCACGGCTAGCGGTGGTTACACCGCCGACAGTCGCCGAAGCGGTGGTCACCTTGATGTCGATCAATTCACAATTGCTCAATCCAACCGCTTTGCACAGGATCTGCCGGGCTACGGTGTGAATGCCCTGACCCATCTCGGTCCAGCCGTGATGCAAAAGCAACTTCCCGTCCGGCAGGACCTCAATTTTAACCTCGCTGACTTCCACCATGCCGTTGCCCATACCGCAGTTTTTAATACCAAGAGAAAGGCCTTTGTACTCGGCCTTTTCATAGGCATCCTTGACGGCCAGCAAGGTCCGCCTGAGTCCCACGCCTTCTCCGAGCACCTGGCCGGTGGTGGTCATCAGACCGGTGTCCAGTGCATTGTCGTAGCGGAACTGCCAGGAATCGAAGCCGCCCATCCCGCACAGTTCCTCGACCATCGTTTCCATGGCGAAGGTGACCTGGTTGACGCCGAAACCGCGCATGGCGCCACCGGGGATGTTGTTGGTGTAAACGGCTTTGCCCTCGATTTTCACGTTGGGCACATAGTATGCGCCGGCGGCATGGGTGACGGCGCGTCCCAACACCGGACCACCCACAGAGGCATAGGCTCCGGTATCGGCGAGAATGTCGGCTTTAAAAGCGGTAAGTTTGCCGGTCTCGTCGCAACCCAGGGCGTAGTCCAACCGCATGGGATGGCGCTTGGGATGCATGCGGATGGATTCAGGCCGGGACAGACGGACTTTCACGGGTCTGCCTAAATGATGGCAGTACAGCGCGGCGTGGCCCTGTACGGTCTAATCTTCTTTGCCGCCAAAGGCGCCCCCGCAGTCCACCAGGGTCACCACCACCTTTTCCGGGGAATATCCAAGAAGAGAAGCAATTTCGTGGTGATCGGCGTAGATGCCCTGACTCTGGGAATAAACCTGCACTCCGGCTTTAAAGGGTACCGCCACGGAGGACTCGGTTTCGAGAAAGCCGTGGTCCACCATCTGAGTGCCAAGAACGCCCCTGGCCACATGGGCGGACCCGGCCAGAATTTTTTCCACAGGCTCGCCCCGGCTGATGGTCTGAGTGAACAACACGTTGCCATCCGCATGGATTTTGACAGGACTGGTTTCAGCTTTGGTCATGTCCGTCAGTGGTTCAAGAACTTCGTACTCGACGTGTATCAGTTTGGCCGCTTCGCGGGCCTGGTCTTCGGTTTCAGCAACCACACCGGCGAGCACGTCGCCGATGTAACGGGTGATTTCGCCGACCTTGATCATGACCGGCCAATCCTGAACGATCGGGCCCACGTTGCGTTCACCGGGAATGTCCTCGGCGGTGAATATACGGATAACGCCGGGGGCTTTGCCGGCTTCATTTACGTTCATGGAAAGAACCCTTGCGCGCGGGTGGTCGCTAAAGCGCAGGGTGCCGTGGACCATGCCATCAAAGCGCAAGTCGTCGATAAAGGGTTTACGGCCGATGGCGCGTTCGAAGGCCCTGTATTTGGGGCTGGAGATACCGATGCCGGCTCCATCTTCAAAGGGAATCTCCCGCCCTTCACCCAGGGCAGCGGCTGCTTCGAGCACGGCGTCCACGATCTTGACGTAACCCGTGCAGCGGCAAAGGTGTAAACGTATGGCGTTGACAACCTCTTGGCGGGTAGGGTTGGGATTTTTTTCCAACAGGATCTTGGTCCGTGTCAAAAAACCCGGAGTGCAAAAACCACACTGTACAGCACCCTTGGAGACAAAGGCACGCCCCAGGGTGCGCAGCAGACTTTCCGGAAACCCTTCCAGGGTAACCACTTCTTTGTCTGCAATCTTGCGCATAGGCGTTGAGCAGGCCAAAGCAGCCTTGCCGCCCACTTCTACCAGACAGGCACCGCAGGCGGCCTGGCCTGAGCAGCCGTCCTTAGCGGAAGTAATCCCCTTCTCTTGCCTGAGGTAGGTTAAGATGGGTGTCTTAGGATCGCCTGCAAACGCCGTCTTCTGACCGTTTAATGAAAAAGATATCATTTCCCCCACTCCTATTGTTCCCTGCATAAATACCGATTTCACCGAATCCGTGCAAGACCTGCCGCAAGCATAGCTTCAAGGGTGTCCGCCGGGCATTTTACTTTGCTCATCAGAATCATGGCGGCGATGATGTACGGTTTGTAACTGGCCTCCATATACATGGGCACGCGATAGCGATCGAATACGCTGGCCTGGACTTCGCCCTCATCACAACTTACTCCCGTGATGTCGGCGGGCAGACAATGCATGTACAGGGCGCTGCCATCGTTGGTGGTGGCCATCAGTTCCTCGGTGCACTCCCAATTCTTATGGTTGGCATTCTGAGATAGCAACTCCTTCTCTAGGGCCGCGATGCCTTCATGATCGCCTCCGCCGAACAAATCGGTGCGCTTTTCCATGGCTGAAAAGGGCGCCCAACTTTTGGGATAAACGATGTGGGCATTCTCAAAGGCTTCGGCCATGGAGTCGGCCTTGGTGAAACGACCGCCACCGCGGGCCGCATTTCGTTGGGCAACTTCTTCGACTTCCGGCATCACCTCGTAACCTTCCGGGTGCGCCAGCACGACTTCCATACCGAAACGGGTCATCAGTCCGATCACACCCTGGGGAACGGAAAGCGGTTTTCCGTATGAAGGGCTGTAGGCCCAGGTCATGGCCAACTTCTTTCCCTTGAGGTTTTCCACACCTCCGAAAGTATTGATCAGATGCAGCATGTCGGTCATGGACTGGGTGGGATGATCGATGTCGCACTGCAGATTGATCAAGGTGGGCCGCTGCTCAAGTACTTTCTCTATATAACCCTCCTGGACTGCCCGGGCCACTTCGCGCATGTAGGTGTTGCCTTTGCCGATGTACATATCGTCGCGGATACCGATCACGTCGGCCATGAAAGAGATCATATTGGCGGTCTCGCGCACGGTTTCGCCATGGCCGACCTGGGACTTGCTCTCATCCAGATCCTGAACTTCCAAGCCCAACAGATTGCAGGCACTAGCAAAGCTGAAGCGCGTGCGTGTGGATTGGTCGCGGAACAGTGAAATGCCCAGACCACTGTCGAAGATCCGGCTGGAGATATTTTTCTGACGCAGACCACGCAGGATATCGGCCACCAGAAACGTGGCCGACACTTCGTCGTCACTCTTTTCCCACGTCAGTAGAAAGTCATTGAGATACATATTGTGGTAGTCGAGATGCGAGAGTTGATTGATGAGCGATTTGATTTTGACGGTGTCCATGAGGGTGTACTCCTTTATTCTATCATTTAAAACCTGGTCCATTGGGCCATGTCAGAGATATTTGTCTATGCCGATAGCGGTATTTACTTAAATCCGAAGCACGAAATTCGAAATCCTAAACGGTTCGACAGGCTCACCGCCCTGAGCAACGTCGAAGGGCAATACCGAATGACCCAAATTCGAATGATCGAAACAAGACCTGGGAGATACAAGTTTAAGCAATGTTTAAATCATTTGAGCATTTGATATTTGGATTTGTTTCGTATTTCGATATTCGAATTTAGAATTTATCACACGCTGAATATGTATATTATTAATCCCTTATAGGATTGAATCAGTGCCGGGCTCTTTGGACCCGGGTATCTACTTTGTCTTCTTCTACGGCACAATGTGGGTGCCGCGGCCACTGGTCACGGCCTCTTTGATGAATTCGGGGGCGGTGATGATTACTTCTTGTCCCCCGTTTTTTAAAAAAAGCAGGGCAGATTGAATCTTGGGCAGCATGCTGCCGGGGGCGAAATGTCCCTCCGCAATGTATTGCTCCGCTTCGACAACGGTCATTTTGTCAATGGGTTTCTCAGCGGGCTTGCCGAAGTTCAGGAAGACTCTCTCCACCGCCGTTGAGATGATGAGCAGGCCGGCATCCAACTGGTTGGCGAGCAAACTTGAAGCCAAATCTTTGTCGATCACGGCATCCACCCCCTCCAGACCCTCGTCTGTTCGCACCACTGGAATGCCACCGCCACCTACGGTCACCACGTGGTATCCGCTGTTGAGCAACGATTCAATCACCGGCCTTTCTATTACCTCGAGGGGTCTCGGAGACGGCACCACACGGCGAAAACCGCGGCCCGCATCTTCGACTAAGGACCAGTCCGGATAATCCCGGCGGATTTCCGCTAACTGCTCATCGTTAAAAAATTCACCCACCGGTTTGGCCGGTTTTTTAAAACCCGGGTCGTCTCGGTCCACCACGACTTGGGTGACAACAGTGACGCACTGCCCTTTGGTATTGCGATTTGCCAACTCGTTGTTCAAGGACTGCTGAATCTGGTACCCGATGGAGCCCTGGGTGTCGGCCACGACATTGACCAATGGGACCAGGTGAAGTCCGGCCATCCGGCGGGCGATTTCGGAACGGCGCATGATGAAACCCACCTGGGGTCCGTTGCCGTGGGAGATTACCACCTGAAAATTCCGCTGGATTAAATCGGCCACATCTTGGATCGTTTCACGAATGGCCGTGTGCTGGTCTTCTACCGTTCGCAGTTTTTTGGTCTTGATCAGCGAGTTGCCACCGATGGCAATAAATATAAGTTTGTGGTTCATGGTCTAATTTTCTTTTTTTCAAGGTATATGAGAGGCAACGCAGCGTAGAAGGCGGCACAACACGCCAGGTCAGCCTTCCAGGTTTTTTCGTTGGGTGCATGGGCTTCCGCCTCTTTGCCCGGGCCGAAACCGATGCAGGGGATACCGAACATACCCATGATGGAAACACCATTGGTGGAGAAAGTCCACTTGTCCACGCGGGGAGCCTTGTTGAATAACGATTTGTAGGTTTCCGCAGCAGTCGCGGTTACCAAGTGATCTTCATCAATCACCCAGGTGGGAAAATAGCAGTCTGTCGGGTAGACCAGCCCGGTATAGGAAGGCTTTTCATACGTGTACATGGAAACCTCGGCTTTGGCGGCCTTGACCGCGGGCAAGTCTCGGATCTGACCCATGGCCAGCTCTTTGTCTTCCCCGGTGGTCAGGCGCCGGTCGATTGAAATGATACAGCCGTCTGCCACTGCGCAGCGAGACGGCGACGTGTAGAAAATCTCGGAGACAGTGAGCGAACCCTTACCCAGGAAATCATCATCTTTCAGGCGACCGTGCAGCTCCTCCAGCTCACCCAGGATATGGCCCATTTTAAAGATGGCATTGTCGCCGCGCTCTGGAGCAGAGCCGTGGGAACTGACGCCCTTGACTTCCACTTTGATTTCCATGCGACCACGCTGGCCCCGGTATATGCCACCGTCGGTGGGCTCTGTGGAGACAACAAACTCCGGCGTCAATCCTGATTCATTGATAATGTACTGCCAGCACAAACCGTCGCAATCTTCCTCCTGAACGGTACCGATCACCACCAGAGTGTAGTCGCCTTCCAGTTCCAGATCCTTGATAATCTTGCCCGCGTAGACCATGGAAGCCATACCGCCCTCCTGGTCTGAAGCACCCCGGCCGCCGATCACCTCGTCATCTTCGTAACCTTCGTATGGATCGAATTCCCAGTTGTCCTTGTTGCCCACACCCACGGTGTCTATGTGAGCGTCCATGGCAATCAACCGCTTGCCGTTGCCGATGGTGCCCAGGACGTTACCCATGGGATCGATTTCCACTTTATCGAATCCAACCTTCTCCATCTCTTCCTTGATTCGCAGGACAACCGCCTTTTCCTGGCAGCTCTCACTGGGCAGCTTGATCATGTCTCTCAAAAACCGGGTCATTTCGGGTTTGTAGTTTTCGGATAGGTCATTGATCTTATTAAAATCAAGCTGTGTCATTGGTCTGTCTCCTCTCCATGGATGGATATTTCCCGTGCCAGATAATCTCCCGATAGTTGACCGGATCCGTAGCGCCTTCAGTATTAAAACATAGCATAGTGGAATCCCGATCGATCCCAAGAGCGTCTTTGAGATCCTCAAAATCAGCATTGTTGGCCAACATCTCCATCAATCCGACTCCCAGCGAACCCGATTCACCTGCTTCCACCGGGGTGTCCCCGCGCAATGGATTGGCCAGGATCCGCATGCCGTTGGATGCCAGAAAATCGGCGCAGCTTACATAACCGCTGGGAACGTCGCGCAGAATCTCCCAGGACAGGGGGTTGGGCTCGCCGCAGGCCAGGCCTGCCATAATGGTCTGCAGGTTGCCTTTAACTGCGTGGGGCTTGCCGTCTCCGGCAGCGGTCGAAGCAAAGATACAGGCTGCATTATTGGGTTCCATGATGATGAACTTGGGTCGCGGTTCCCGGTACGCCTGGGCCAGGTATCCCACCACGGCCCCGGCAAGCGACCCCACCCCGGCCTGGACGAAGATGTGGGTGGGGTGGGCATCTTCGGCCCGCAACTGATCCACTGCCTCGGCACACATGGTCAAATACCCCTGCATAACCCACAAAGGAGCTTCAGAATAGCCCTCCCAGGCTGTATCCTGGATCATATTCCAACCATTTTCATCCGCCATGCGGCAGGCCAGTCGGACCGTGTCGTCATAGTTGAGATCGGTAACCTCCACCTCGGCCCCGTGGGAACGGATGGCCGCCACCCGGGCCGGGGCGGATCCCTTGGGCATGTAGATCACCGCCTTTTGCCCCAGCCGTTCCGCGGCCCATGCCACGCCCCGGCCGTGGTTGCCGTCGGTGGCCGTGGTCAGGGTGATCTGTCCGACTTTTTCACGCACTTCGTCACTCACCAGGTGGGCATAGGGCACTTCACTCAGGGGACGACCCAGCTTTTGACATATCAGTCGGGCCACGGCATAACTGCCTCCCAGCACTTTAAATGCCTTGAGCCCGAAACGAGGACTTTCATCTTTAACAAATATATCGGTATAGTCCCAAGTTCTCGCCAACTGCCCCAAGCGCACCAAGGGCGTAGGCTTATATCCCGGCAGTTGGCGATGAAATGCCCGAATCCCTAAAGCCGTGGCTGGTGAAAGTGCAGCTGGAAGTTCAGTTTCCCTCCGGTTTTGAATCAGATACTTGCAGTTTTGAGCAGGGATTTCTTTGACCATTATGCTACGCTCCATTTAGGTTTCACGAACTTCTTTCAGATAGTTATAAACGGTATACCTGGAAGCGCCGAACACTCTTGCCATATAATTGACCGAGCCTTTGACCATAAACACACCTGCTTTATCCAACTTGTGAACAATCTCTTTTTTTTCTGCCTTATCCATCATGGCCGGTGGTTTTCCGTGTTGGGTGACCGTGGCATCGATAATCGACTCCATGGACTCAGCCGGTTTTTTAGGAAAATGAACCAGTGTATCACCATTGGTACCGTTAATAGTGTCGTTCCTGTCACTGTTCGACATAAAGGTAAAATCAGAAAAAGCCTGTGAAAAAAACATGAAATCACTGATGTTGAAGTTGATGGCAAGGCACCCCTCCAGTCCACCAGATTCATTCCGTATGAATATGGATGCACATCTGAGCATCTTGCCGTCCTCTGTGGTGATCTTGTAAGCAATTTTATCGGGAACCTGATCACCGAACTCATCAAGCATCCGCATCATCGTGCTGGTAACGGGCGCTCCCACCGACCGATTGGTGACATTTCCTTCGATATGGACGACAGACTGGGTGATATCGGTAAAATCATGGATGACCACTTCACAGCGTTCTCCGAACACGCCGACAATTCCCCTGGCAATCCCTTTCAATATTTTAAAATTTTTCGGGCCCATAATGGCTCCATAGTATACAATAAATTGTTTGTCAACAAATAATTTGTTTGATATAATAAAAAATATTTGCCGCACTGCGGGCAGCAGGAACTTATCAACTCTCAAATAGAGGATACAAACTCATCGAGTTCGTTCAGATATTTTTTCTTCTCAATTGGATTCAGAAAGGACGCTTTAAAGGCGTTGCGGGCAAGCTTAGAGATATCGCTAAAATTCAATTCAAGCGCATGGTGCAGCGCTAGAAAATTTTCTTCTATATATCCGTCGAAATAGGCCGGATCATCTGAGTTTACGGTGACACACAGCCCCAATTCCAGCATTTTCTTGAGATTGTGCTGCTTCATATGATCAAAAACTTTGAGTTTAACATTGGACATCGGACAGACGGTTAAGGGAACGTGTTCTCTCACCAGATATTCCACCAGTCCGGCGTCTTCAAGGCACCTAATTCCGTGGTCTATCCGTTCAACATGCAAAAGCTTTAAGGCCTGCCAAATATAGTCCGGTGGGCCTTCCTCGCCGGCATGGGCTACGGTTTTAAAACCCCATTGACGTGCCCGATCGAATACCGTTACAAATTTTTCAGGCGGAAACCCCAGTTCAACTGAATCAAGACCTACAGCCGCAATTATATCTTTAAAATCTTGTGCCTTCTCAAGGGTATCCATTGCCTCCGCCACACTCAAATGCCTTAAAATGCACATAATCAGTTTTGATGACAAGCCCAACTGATGTCCGGCATCCACCATGGCCCGGTGAATTCCCTGCACAATCGTTTCAAATTTAATTCCCCGTGCAGTGTGGGTCTGGGGATCGAAAAATATTTCCGCATGGCGTACATTCTGCTCCGATGCTTTTTGCAGGTAATTCCAGGTCAAGCGATAAAAGTCATCTACTGTGAGCAGAACCTGTGCTCCCTGATAATAGATATCTAAAAAGCTCTGTAAATCTTTAAAATCATATGCCCTGCGGATATCAGCAGCGGATTCAAAAGGGAGCGCTATGCCGTTTTTAGCGGCAAGTTTCATCATCAGTTCCGGTCCGAGTGTTCCTTCGATGTGGACATGCAATTCCGCCTTGGGAATGCCGTGAATAAAAGCTTCCATTTCTCAGATGCCTCCTAAAAGGTTTTTTATGCATTAGCTTTTGCCGCGTTATCGAAAACGAGAAGTCATGATGTCATATGCTGACAGCAAAATAAAAGCATAAAATGACATTGACATTAGGGGGATGTTATGAAGGCTATCACAAGTAGGGGTAAGGGAAGCGTTGTCGATATCTTGCGGAAAATCGACCTGATCGGTTTTTCAGTCGTTAGCATCGGTAAACTTTATCCAGGTTAGGACACTGTAAATAACCAACGGAGACATATCATGCAATCTTATAATCCAGAACAGGCTCTATTGAACGCACGTAGAGAGTTTGGCGAGCACGGTGGTGTGGCACCCTCTGTTTCACGGTCGGCTACGTTTACGGTTATGCATCCGGACACGATGCCGGAAATATTTGAGGGCTTGAAAGGACCGGAAGAGGGTGGTTGTTTTCTTTACAGCCGTCACTTTAACCCTACCGTAGATGTCCTCTCCCGCTACCTGGCAGCCATGGAAGGCACCCAGGCAGCGGTTTGTACGGCCAGCGGCATGTCTGCAATCTCTTGTGCGCTTCTACAGGTTTGCAAAAGCGGTGACCACATTGTTGCCAGCGAAACCATTTATGGGGGTACCCATGCTCTGCTTGAATCTCTTTTACCCCAGATGAACATTACGACGACCTTTGTGAATATTACCGATCTTGAGGCGGTTAAAAGTGCCATCACCCGGGACACGCGTGTCATTTTTACGGAGACCATGGGAAACCCCACTCTTAACATCGCCGATATTCCCGCCCTTTCCACCGAAGCCCATGATAAGGAAATCAAGCTTATTGTTGACAATACATTTTCTCCGATGATTTTTTCACCCCATGGGTTAGGTGCGGATGTGGTGGTTTATTCGCTGACAAAATATATTAACGGGGCCAGTGATTTGATTGGCGGGGCCATTTGCGGGGAGAGTCAATTCATCCAGGAATTGATGAATCTGCATACCGGTCGTGTCATGCTGTTGGGGCCGACAATGGACCCCCGTGTGGCTTTTGATGTTATCCAACGGTTACCTCACCTGACAATTCGCATACGCGAACATGGTCTCAGGGCCATTGCCATGGCTCAGATGTTGAAAGCGATGGCTGTCAAAGTGATCTATCCGGGTCTGAAAGACCATCCTCAACATCAACTGGCCAAGCAGCTAGGTAACGCCGGTTACGGGTTTGGCGGTATTTTGGCCATCGACTGTGGCAGCAGTGAAAAAGCGGAAGCGTTGATGGAAGTTCTGCAAAATGAAGAAAAATTCGGACTTATTGCCGTATCTTTGGGCTATTTTGATACGTTGATAAGCTGTTCCGGTTCTTCTACATCATCCGAAATTGATCTCGAAGACCAGCAGAAAATGGGATTGTCACCCGGACTGTTACGTATCGCTTTGGGGTATACCGGCAACCTCGATATTCGTTTGGAGCAAATGAAAAGGGCCGTAGAAAAGGTTTTGTTTTCCGGTCCTTGATTGATCAGGATTCATCAAGCCATTGATGGGCTTCATACAGGCTACGGAATACCATGATAGGGTAGGGCGCTTCTTCAATACCGCTTTGAATTTCAAACATCCTCGAGAGCCCAAAGAGAACATCTTTCTGAGCCACAAAAGCTGTTTTGCCTAGGTCTCTTTTGCCTTCATATCGCGGTTTGAAACGGACAATTGATAGAACTTCTTCGGAAGTAAACTGTACGTCTGTGGTGTCAGTTAAATCCCATAGTACATGCATAGTCGGATCACCATCATAAAAAGCCTTGACCACGGGTAATGCAATATCAAAGGAAAGAACACCTGTGACTTTGAAAATGGTGAGATCTTTGGCCTTGTCAATGTGAGATGTGATCGGCATATGCGAATTGGGTGACGGTTAATTCTTTCCCGAAGTGAGCGGTTCAGATTTTAAGAATATTGAAATTAAAATTTATCATACCCTGTTGGAAAATGCAAATTATTGGAAGATTATGTTTTGATGTCGAAATTGTCTCGAATGATTTTATCGGTTCTCTTGTCTATTTTCGAAGATGAGTCGTTTTCCAATATCTTTCGGGCCATCTCCTGCGCCCGCTCACGGGTGTCCAAGCTACCATCTGCCACCCATGTGTCACGGAAGCGGCCATCGGTGATGCCGTTTCCGGCAAAAAACTCGGTACGCATATGCTCAAGTGTATGAGGAGACATGAGGTAATTTCCGCCGGGTCCCACTTCGGCAATGGCCTCTATGGCAAGGTGCTCATCGTCAACAATGATACCTTCCAGGACCCTGGTGCACATACCGATGATCTCGTCATCGATGATGTATTGCTCGTAAGCCACAGCCAGCATCGACTCCAGCATCCCCGCAGCATGATGAATATAATTGGATCCCCCCATGGCAGCCAGGAGAGAAGAGAAAGCCTTTTCCCAACCCGCCTGGGCATCGGGAATTTTGGCATCGGTCAGCCCTGATGAATTATAGTTGGGCACATTAATGTGGGCTGCGAGTTGGTGGATGGCGGCATTCATCATCCCAAACTCCACGGCTCCGCCCTGGTATCCCATGGTACGCATGTTGGCTGACCCTGGAATTCCCCCGTATAACATGGGGGCGCCAGGGTGGGTCAGTTGCCCGATCGTTAAACCGACAAGTTCTTCGGCATGCAGTTGTGCCAGGGTTCCGGCCATGGTCATGGGTGAAGTGGACCCGGCCATGGGGGCGGAAGAGAGTGCCACCGGTATTCGATGCCTGCAGGCTTCCTGCATGTTGAGGGTCGACTGGGTGCAAAGTTTCAAAGGACTGATGGCAAAACAAGTAATCAGTGAGAAAATAGGTTTGTCAGCCAGTTTCTTTTCATCACCGGCAACGATGGAAGCCAGCGCCAACATATCCCTGAAAGATTGACGGTCAATGGCACCCGTCATATAGTGTTTGGTAGTGGCCTGCATGGCTGTATACATGCAATTGACATCATAAACTGAGGTGGGAACATCATGTGCCGTGCATGGACGAAGGTAGAAATGTATATTGTCGAGTCGATCTACAATCCGGCCGATATTGTAGATATCCTGTAAACAACTTTTCCGTGCCTGACCTGTTTCAATATCGACAACCGTTACCGCCATCCCCCCGGTACCCATATAAACCCGGTCACCACAAAGGTCGATGTCATTTTGAGCATCGCGACTGTAGAGTATGACCCGCTCGGGTGTTTTTGAAATCTGTGATAGAATCAGGTCCGGCGGGAAATAGATTCTGGAATGTGCCCGATCTATTTTTGCGCCTGCATCTTCGAGCATTGCCAGCGTATCGTCTAAACCCTGCTCATAGGTGAAACCGATATTTTCGAGGATATAGAGGGCCGCCTGATGAATTCGCTCGATCTGTTCCGGGTCTAATGGTCGGTATTGTCCGCCAAGGTGTCCGCCGCTATAACGATTTTCCACTTCACTCTCCTGTGCGCTGATCCAAAGAGACATCCACAATTGATCGTTTTTCATGACCGAATTCATGTGCTAATTAGCATGGATATTTTGAAAGTCAACTCAGAATATATCCAGGATAAACTTAAAGGCAACGTTGGGGTTTGGGTAGCACAATTAGTTTGGTTATAGGGGAGATGCCGAGAAATCTCTGAAAACAATAAGGATCATTCATGCGACTATAAATCTTTTTTATTGCTTTGTTGCCGCTATAGCGGTAATATACATATTGCAAAGCATAAAAAAGCTTGTGAAATATAAATAAACAGTTATTTTACCGCCAAGGCGGCAAAAAAAGCCTCTAAAGATTGAACCAAGGTTTTGAAACACTTAAAAGAGCTATTTTTACTGCTAAAACGGTAAATTCAGAAGATGGAGGGATTAACGCTTGGATAGCAATCTCGGGGAAATTGTATATTTCCATAGAAGCAAAAGCGGACTGACACGAAATGAATTGGCTGATATAGCTGGTGTCGGCAAGACCGTAATTTTTGATATTGAAAACGGAAAAGAAACGATACGTTTTTCAACGTTGCAGAAAGTACTCAAAGCATTGAATATCACAATCATATTTACCAGCCCGCTGCTGGAGGTGTTGAATGAGAAGAGCTGAGGTATGTATGCATGGTTCACCCGCAGGCACTCTTGAGGAGATAGTGCCGTGGAAAAGCTACCGATTCACTTATTTTGAAAGCTATAAGGGGCCTCCTGTTTCGTTAACCATGCCGGTGAAAGAAAGGGCGTTTGTTTTTGATCGTTTTCCTCCCTTTTTCGATGGGCTGCTACCCGAAGGAATCCTTCTCGATGGCCTCTTGAAACAGCGTAAAATTGATACGTATGATTATTTCAGTCAGCTTTTAGCGGTAGGAAACGAATTGGTGGGTGCCGTTACCGTTGAGGAGATAACTTAAGGAAATGAACTTGTGCCCCATTACATATGAAAAATGTGAAGACGGTAAATATTCTCCCAGAGGTTTGAAAAAATTATCGCCTAGACTGAGATCGTTAAAAGACTTTCCATATTCTGCAGCGGAACAAATCAGGGAGGCAGTTGCCCGGGCTTCAAAAATGTCAATTCAAGGAGTTCAGCCTAAATTAAGCGTTCGTTTGAATATAAAAAATGCGATTTTCGAAGTTGTGGATACCGGCGGGCGCTATATTTTTAAACCGCAGACGATTCAATATAGAGAAATCCCGGAGAATGAAGATGTGACCATGCGTCTGGCTGAGCAAGTTGGAATCGATGTTCCTTTGCATGGTTTGGTGTATTCAACAGATGGCACCATGACCTATTTTATACGTCGTTTTGATCGTACAGGCAAATCCGGTAAAATCCAGATGGAAGATTTTGCTCAGCTCTCCGGCAAAGATCGGAACACTAAATATGAATCATCCATGGAGCAGGTTATATCCATTATCGAAAGGTTTTGTACATTTCCCATGGTCGAGAAGTTAAGGCTGTTCAATTTGACGCTTTTTAATTTCCTTACTGGAAATGAAGATATGCATTTGAAAAATTTTTCCGTGGTGAGACATGATTTGAAAATCGAATTGTCTCCGGCTTATGACTTGTTAAACTCAACGATAATCATAAACTCGGAGGAGGAACTGGCACTTCCTTTGAACGGAAAGAAGAACAAGCTAAAAAGAAAAGATTTATTGGAATATTTTGCGAAAGAATGTCTTGAGTTGACCCCAAAAACAATACAACAAACACAAAGTCGTATTGTAGCCGCATTCCCAAAATGGATTGATTTGATTCGACAATGCTTTTTATCTGATGCCATGAAGACAAAATATATCGATCTCATGCATGAAAGATTCAAAAGGCTTCAGTATTGATTGCGCAATATTGAGAATTTTCGGGAACCTTGCATGACTGCAATCGACATGCTATCGAGAACATTGTGAGCCTGTTTTGACTTTAAACCCTGCAGATGTTGATTGAGAAAGGATATTCCCATGAAAATAAAACAATGGCTGTTACTCCCAATTCTTCTACTGGCAGTGGTCTCCATGGCCCATGCCGAAGTGGACGCCCGGGTGGTGCAGACCCTCCAACTCAACGCAACCCCACTTGATATGGCAATTCCCGGCAACGGGCGGTACATTTATGTGCTTACTTCCGATGCCGAACTAAAGATCTTCAGGGAAAATGGTAACCTGCGCGACACGCTGGTGGTGGACCCTGGCGTGGACCACATTAAGCCGGGGCCGAGAGAAAATCAGCTTTTTCTGATTGACTCCGCCGGCAAACGAATTCAGGTGCTCAACCTGGATTTCATCCAAGAGATCCCCATTGACGGATCTCCCACCAAGGGATTTGCCGACGCGGCGGTGGCGGTGGCGGTTTTTACTGATTTTCAATGACCCTACTGCGCCCGGCTCGCGCCGGTACTCGAGCAGTTGTTCGAGAAATACCCCCAGCAGGTCAAACTCGTTTTCAAGAACCTCCCCTTGCGCAGCCATAAATTTGCCCGGCAGGCTGCCGCTGCCGCCCTGGCGGCACATGCCCAGGGTCGGTTCTGGGACTTTCATGACGCCCTTTTCGCCAACTACAGCAAGCTCAATGAGGCCAAGGTGGAAGAGATCCGCACCCTCCTCGATCTGGACAAGAGCGCTTTCGATGCCCAGCGCATGGCACCCCGTGTGAGGGGTCAGATTCAGAAGGACATCCAATGGGCCAGGGAAGCCGGTGTCAAGGGTACCCCCACAGTTTTCATCAACGGGCGCTTGCAGCGACAACGCAGCCTGGAGAGTTTCTCGGCTGCAGTGGAGGTGGAACTGCAACGGCTGGGCAAGTAAACCCCAAGGTTGCCTACTCTCTATCTCGCTCTTGAAGTTCTTTCTCTGCCAGTGTCTTTGCGGTCTTGGTAAAAAACCAATTATCTATATTTTTTGATAGAAAGGCGTATCTTACCTCATGGGTCAGGGCTTGCCTTTTCAACTCATGAGCGTATCCGATCTTTGAAAATCGCCAGAGTTTATCCGCATCTTTAACAATCTTTTCTTCCAGCGTGCACGGTTTTTTTCCAGAATCATGCCTTTCAATGATTTTTGTGATTTTACTGATTGTTAAGGTGTCGCAACCAATTTTTAACAGGATCTCCTGTGCAATTCCGGCCCCCTTGACTTCGTGAATACGATTTAGTTTCCGTGCTTTTTCACCTGTGGCCCGAACCCCATAGGCGGCCTCGATGTCTTCCGGCCTGAGCGCGGACCATCCGATATCGTGAAGAATGATGGCCGGTTCGACAATTTTCCGGTCACCGCTTTCCTTTTCGAGCAGAAGCAAGGCATACCCATGGGCAACCTGGGTGTGAATGAAATCTATACGCATGCGCAGGTATGGTTCAGCCAGTTGATAAAGTTCTTGAATGAATCGGTTATATTTCATATGTCGTGAAAGCGGTCGCATCACATGTTTTCGGTCAATGTTTGGTGGAGCATGTCAGCTTTTGCAACAAGGTTGTCGATTATCCGGTCAATTTTTTCCGTATTCATGGCACTGGACAAACCAACGACCCAGACGGCCATGGGGGGTCCCTTTTGGTTGTGGAGCGCTACGGCAACTGCCTTCAGGCCGGTGAGGTATTCTTCATTGTCAACGGCATACCCCAGCTTGCGTACCTGTTCCAGTTCCTCCAGGTAATCGCTCTCTTTCCATATGGAACGTGGTGTATAGCGTGGCAGCTTTTTCTTCTGGAGCAACTGTTTTACGACACTGGTTTTTGCATCCGCAAGAAAGACTTTACCGACAGCACCTGCAAAAAGTGAAATACTGGTACCGGTTGAGCCGGAAATCTTGAGCGGTACGGCAGCCTCCGCGATAGTTAAGATAATTACCCGTTTATTGATTAAAACGCCGAAAAAAACTGTTTCGCCTGCCGTATCTCGAATGGCATTGATAATCGGTTGGGTCAACTCATTCACTTTCAAGTAGTTCCAGCTATTAAAAGTCAAGTCGGAAACGACCGGGCCTAAAAAAAGCCCGCGTCCATTTGACTCCTGAGCTAACGCGCCTTCCCGTAAAAGCGCATGAACCAGTCCGTGGGTTGTACTTTTGCTGTAACCGAGTTGCTGGGCAAGTTCGGTGAGCCCGAGGGGTCTATGTGAAGCAGCAACGGTGCGAAGCAACTGGAAGGCCTTATGGACAGCGGGGGCTTGATAGCCCGGTTGTTTTGCGACTGGTTCGAGTATCGACATAAGACGTTCCTTTTAATGATAAATATGGGAAAATCATATTTGTTTACGCGGTTATCCTCAAACCTCAAGCTGGGTTGTCTTGACGGTCTACGGAAATTCGCTTTAAAGACGGCCAAAACTCGCTCCTAAGGCGCCGTAAGACCCGCCGCTGCCAGTTGTATTTAAAGATGCAAGTCAACTTGAATGCCTGCTTGCTATCTTTCATAAGATTCTTATAATATAAGAAAAGTTTCAACTCATTATTATAGGATTGCAGTATGAGCGTTAAAGTCAACCTACATTCAAGCCATCGTCAGTACACCGGCAACAGGAAAACCATCGAAGTCGTCGGCCGGACCATCGGGGAGTGCCTCAACGATCTGGTCGGCCGTTTTCCTGATATGAGGAACGTTCTGTATCATCGAGACGGAACGCTGAACAATCTCATCGAAATTTACCTTAATCTGGAAAGTACTTACCCGGACGAACTCAAAAAACCTGTACGGGATGGTGATGAAATCCAGATTACACTTATGCTGGCAGGCGGATAGCCCGTTTCGCGTCCCTGACGAGCTCATTGTCTGCGTTATCAGGAACTTGCAGTAGAAAAACTACGGCTGCGCTCCTGAGTGCCTTGTCAATGAACCCGTCAGAGGCGCGAAATATTCGGTGTGTTTCCAGAAGCGAATACGCAGGATTGGGCTAAATGACATTTTTACTAGATTCCCGTCGCACCTCCATGAAACACAAGGGACTTCACGGTTACGGGAAACACCTGGCGGTCGACTAAAGGCGCTCCGATATCGATCCATTCTCCTTCTTCCAAAAGAAGCTCATCCAAAGAGAGTAAGTTTGTTTTCAAGCCGGTTTCCCGCTGGATGACACTTCCTACGCTGCAGGCGACGTCCTTTTCAAAAATGAGAATGATCGGTATGTTCTTATGGATGGAATTGACAAGAGCGGCTTCAATCGATTTTGCAAACAACTCCAAGCGTGGATAGGAGGCCTGGACCGGGTCCTTGAAATATAACGCTACGATCTCTTCACCCTCATTTAAGTCGAATCGATTATAGGCGAGGTTTATCTGAGAGACAACATGCTCGACACTTAATTTTGAGCGCTCTACATCGACCCTCAGCACAGGGATATTTTTTAATGGAAATGTCAATTTTTCATCCATAAATCCGGAGCAACCCGAGATAGACAATGAATAAGCTCCCGCACCGATGACGGTGGCCCGAATTTTGTTCACAGGTTCAATAACAGGTGCTTTTAATCCGGGGAACAAGGTGATCAGTTTTTCTGCAAGCATGGTGCCGATGTCGCCATAATCGACCGGGGGCCCGTAGATAAACTCGGCCACACCTCCTGAAAAAGAATATTCGTCAATTTCATACTGAAAATCCAGCGGAGTGGAATTCATCAACTGTTTTGCCAATACCGTTGATGCAGGGCCGGTGATCACCTCCATTAGCACGTCGGCCATGGATGACGCGATTTTCTCCATATCCGCTTTCGGGAGTCGATCCCCCACGTCGTACCTCAGCCCGATATGTTCCATGACCTTTCTTGCAGGCCCGTCCAACTTGCGGATAGTGCCATCGGAATCGATAGCCAGCAATCTTCCGCCAACAGAAATGCAGCTTGTAGAGACAACTTCACCACTGACGGATATGGCCATGTTTGCTGTCCCGCCGCCGATGTCGCAAGACAGGATGGTTTTGTTCAGATCCTTTGATCGGGCAGTTGCACCGGACCCCATCGCGGCGAGCAGGCTTTCGAAGTTGGGCCCGGCGGTAGCTGCGACAAATTTTCCCGTATCTTTGGACAATGCCTCCACGATCTCTCGTGCATTACGCTTTTTTGCCGTCTCTCCCGTTATGATTACCGCACCCGTATGAATATCTTCCGGATCGATATCGGCCCGCTTGCACTCAGCCCTCACAAAGCCAATCAATCGACTGATGTCAATCGTATCGTTATCTTGCAGGGGTGTATCGATGATCTTTCCCTCGTAAACCACCTCTCGTTGCTCGATTTTGAAACGATGGGAGGGGGACATCTCATCCCTCACCAATACCAGATTCGAGAAGACCAGATGCGATGTCGAACTGCCGACATCGATACCCACAGAACGTAATGTGATTGTGTTGATATCCATTTTCATGAAATGTTCGGGCTAAAATGGCTCCTGGAGTGCTGTCGCCTTTTTTTGCGCGCCATAGAAACGTGTGGCCGCATCTCTTTGTTTCTCGGCGCTGATACGATCAGATGAAATATAATCGACAGCCTTCATCTCACAGAATCGCACGCACTGTGGGTCTCCCCCGCACAGGTCGCATTTGAATATCTTTTTGTCGATCCGGGTGTAATTCATGGCCCCGAAAGGGCAGATGCTTACACAAGAACGGCAACCGATACACGTATTGTAGTCGACATTTAAAAAGCCGTAATCCTCATCTCTGGATATGGCTCCCACCGGACAGACATTCAGACAGGGCGCGTCCTCACATTGTTGACAGATCATCGGAATATATTGACCCTCATCTTCCCATTTCACAATCCTGATTCTGCTTCTGGCGGGATTGGAAACACCGTCATGCATGACCGAACACACTATTTCGCACAAACGGCAACCGGTACATTTTTGAAAATCGACAGATAGAACTTTCTCCATTGTCTTTTCCTCTCCATTATCTATAATAAATGAGCTGGTTCCTGATCCAGGCCAAGCCGACGCAAGGTTTCAGGCGTTGGAACACCCTTTTTGTCCCAGCCGTTATGTTCATAGAACTCATCCACCATTTTTTTGAACTTTTTTCGATCGATTGTCAGTCCGATAATGTCGGGAGCCCCTCGTTTTAACGGCTCATCGAAATAGCGGTGATTGAGCGTATCGCCTTTGACAGGATCTTCCCGTTCAAGTCCTTCCCTCAGGTTGAACAACCTCTCAATATTGTTACAACGTTCGGAAACCTCCCAGATCTCTTCCGGTGTAAATTCAAGACCGGTGTTGTAGTAGATCACCTTGGGCCAGTCTTCGAAATTGGGCAGGGTGGCTCCTAAAAACACCGTGTGGTATTTACAGATTCCAAGGCAGTCGACGGCCATATAACAATTCTGCTGCCAGAAGACCTGCCAGGGTTTGCCGATGTATTCGGTGTGTTCCGAGCTTAAGGGGCCGTCATAAGGTATGGGACTGCTATATATCTTTCGAAGCACTTTTTCCGGAAGGTGATAGAGATCGATGGCTGGTCGGCTACGCAGATGATCGGAGCCTCGGGAAGCCGTGGCAACATTGAGGGCCAGCGCCGGTGTACCGCGTTCGTCGGAGTGGAGATTGCTCATCCCTTTTACCTGGATGAGGTAATCAAAGGATTTTTTACCGATCTTCCGGGATGCCGGAATGCCGCCGTCGGCCAGGACGTCCCCCAGCCACCCCTTGCGTTGGCAAATTCGGTGAACCATCTCCAACAGTGCCTCGTCATTTCCGAATCGGAGGTCCAGCCCGTCGGTTTCTTTGGTGGTGATGATGCCAAGTTCAAAAAGTTCCATGGCCCATGAGATGATGCTGCCGATCTCCAGGTTATCCACACCATACTGATTGACCAGGTGATTCCCTGTCAGAACCGTTTCCGCTTTTCTGCAGTCCGGTTCAGCACCGAAGGCGCCCTGGGATGTGTATTCCGGTCCTTCATCATATTTTCCGGCATAGGGGCCTGACGGAACCTTGTATTGGGCGCGGCAGTGAACCTGGCAGCCAAAGCATCCTGTCATGTGGTAGGGTCCTATGGTTTCTGTGGCGATCTCATCGATCCTTTCGGGCTCGATGTCGTCGGCGTTTTCAAGCTGATTGTATTGAAAATTGCGGGTACGTAAACCACCCCAGCTATTGGTAGCCCCCCAGATAAACGGTGTGCCCAGTGCGCCCTGGGTTTTGTTGACTTTGGCGCTGGTGATCTGATCGATGAACCGTTTGTTGTAGTCCAGAGCTTCGATGGGATGGGCGATTTTGATGTCCATGGT
>Ga0164315_10000767_pt1 | contig 23054 bp, 18 predicted proteins | sample GuaBasSedimGuay6_FD_113737 | JGI IMG/M metagenome (GOLD analysis project Ga0164315, IMG submission 113737) | Subseafloor sediment microbial communities from Guaymas Basin, Gulf of California, Mexico - Guay6, Core 4569-2, 0-3 cm | ecosystem: Environmental > Aquatic > Marine > Hydrothermal vents... | reverse complement strand
TTAAAATGGTGTAAAAACGAATATCTTTATACAAGATTAACTGGTCTTTTGGTTTTATCACGAACGGCTATGATAAATAAAGATCTTTCTGATGAAGAATTTGAAGTTTTTTTTGATGTATTCCCTGAAATTGCAAGGGAAAATAATTTTCATTTGAAAAGAGGACTTAGCAGAGCATTATTACAAATTGCCAAACGAAATGAACAATTAAAAAAGAAAGTTTTAAATTTTATTGAATCGGTAAATAAATACAACAATGATATGGCTTCCTGGTTACAAGAAGAAGTGGCTTATTATTTAATTAATGAATCTGAGAAAGCTTAACCAACCATAGCCAATAATATAATTTTAAAAACCAATCAAATAACTAACAGACAATAATCAACAGACAAATAAAAAAATAATTTTAAATAAATATCAAAATAATATGAAAATAGGACAATCATCAAACCCTGCATTGAGCAAGAAAGCATTAACCAGAGTTTATGAGAATGCAGATCAGGGTACAATGACCATTAATGGGACAATACATAAAACTATTTTAGCACTAATACTTGTAAGTCTTTCAGCATATTTTACATGGAATCATACCCTTGCAACAGGCAGTCTTTCTTATGGTATTTTTGGTGCAATTGGCGGCTTTGTCGTTGCCATAGTAACTATTTTTAAACCAGCATGGTCGCACATTACTACACCAATATATGCTATTCTTGAGGGGTTATTTCTTGGCGGGATTTCAGCATTTTTAAATAGTATGTACCCGGGAATAGCTTTCCAGGCAATAGTATTAACCTTTGGAGTTGCTTTTGCCATGCTTTTTGCATACCGTTCAGGTTTAATTAAGGCTACATCAAAATTTAAAAAAGGCGTTATTGCTGCAACTGGTGGAATAGCCATATTTTATTTATTAAATATTGTTTTTGGCTTTTTGGGCGGAGGCATTTCTTTGGCTTCAATGGGGTTAATGGGGATTGGTATACAATTATTTATTGTTGGAATAGCTGCGCTTAACCTCATCCTTGATTTTGATATGATCGAACGCCTTTCGTCCCAAGGTGCACCCAAAGTAATGGAATGGTTTGGTGCTTTTGGACTTACTGTTACCCTTGTTTGGTTATATCTTGAAATATTAAGATTATTAGCTTTACTTTCTGGAAGGGATTAATTTAATTACTAAATTATGGAATCATTGGAAAAACATTTTGAAAAGTTTAGAAAAAATATCGTTGGTTCAGATACTACTTTTGAATCGCCATATGGTACGCAAAAAATAATTTATGCTGACTGGATTGCCAGCGGAAGGCTATATGGACCAATTGAAGATAAAATTAAAAATGTTTTTGGACCTTTTGTTGGTAATACGCACTCAGAAGCTAGTGAAACAGGTGTAGCCATGACGCATGCCTACCACAAAGCACAACAATTGATTAAAAACCATGTAAATGCAAATGCAAATGATGTTCTTATAACAGTTGGGCAAGGCATGACATCTGCTGTTAGCAAATTCATGCGAATTCTTGGCTTAAAAATTCCTGAGCAAATCCGTGAATATCTCAAAGATCCCGAATCCATTAAAGAAATTACTGAAGAATGTTGTCCGGTGGTATTTGTCACCCACATGGAACACCACTCCAACCATACTGCCTGGTTAGAAACGATTGCAGAAGTGGTTGTAATTGAACCTGATAAGAATTTAATGGTTGATCCAAAAAACTTAGAGAAAGCGCTGGAAAAATATAAAGACAGAAAGTATTTGTATGGTGCGTTCTCTGCAGCATCGAATGTCACAGGTATTGAACCACCTTATTATGAATTAGCTAAACTAATGCATCGCTATGGTGGATATGCCTTTATCGATTTTGCTGCATCAGCACCTTATGTTGATATGAATATGCACCCTGAAGATCCTGAAGCAGCATTAGATGCTATTTTCTTCTCACCACACAAGTTTTTAGGTGGTCCGGGAAGTTCAGGGGTATTACTTTTTAATAAAGAGCTTTACAAAAATGAAGTACCTGACCAACCTGGTGGAGGTACCGTTGAATGGACTGACCGATGGGGGCAGAAACGATACATCGATGATATTGAAACACGTGAAGATGGTGGAACCCCGGGGTTTTTACAAACAATAAGAGTTGCTTTGGTTATAAAGTTAAAAGAGCAAATGGGAACCAGCAATATTCAAAAACGTGAAAAAGAGCTTTTAACAAAGGTATTTTCGGAAATAGAAAAAATTCCCGGATTACATATATTAAGTGGAGAACATAAAGAAAGATTAGGTGTAATTTCATTTTACCATACAAAGGTTCACCACAATTTAATGGTAAAACTACTAAACGACCGTTATGGTATTCAAGTTCGTGGAGGCTGTTCTTGTGCCGGAACATATGGCCATTTTCTCCTCGATGTTACCAGAGAAATGTCTGCAAAAATAACTTCACAACTTGATGTTGGTGATGCCAGCGGTAAACCGGGCTGGGTACGTGTTTCCATTCATCCATCAATGACAGATAAAGAATTAATGTATGTGACTAATGCAATTAAGGAGGTGATTAATAATCACGAAGAATGGATTAAAGACTATTATTTAGATAAAAAATCAAATGAATGGTTTCATAAAAAATTTCACCGTAAAACACCGGATGATTTTATAGCATGGTTTGAATTTGAATAAAGAAATATTTACAATATAAAATAAAAACTGTTCGACAACTGGACAGTTTTTTTACTATATAAGGGTAGTATTTATTCTATTATTCTGTCATTTCAACATCTTCCATATATCCCCCACGTATAATTTGGCCAAAACGATAACTAATAAATATATTAAAGAGAAAACGGGAATTTTGTGCTGCCATTATTTCCACTTCATTTAAAAAAGCACTTGCCGAAACACCTGCTTCCAAAGCTTTTACCTTATTATCCTTTTTACTAAATTCAAAGCTAAACGCAGCCTTTAAAAAAACCCCGGGGTCTACTTTTAATTCAGAAAAGCCTCTAAAAAAGGATGCTCGTCCATAAATATTCTGTGATTGGGTAATATCAAATTTTTCTTCTCGAAATATTCCGTTAGTATAATAGACTTCATAATAAATAGGTTTCAAGAATACAATTGATGGTCCACCGCTATAAACAAAACGCACTGATACACCACCTTTATCAATTTTTCTAAAAAGTTCTCTTTGAAATCCTGCAGAACCACGAAGTTCAATGGGTAAATTTACTTTTCCATAAACAAACCGGGTAGCACCATAAGGGTCAACAGAAATTTTAATTTCTTTGGGATGCCTTATATAATTAAAATCGACTTCCCATATAAATTTTCGAAAAGAATTAAGTCTTTTACCATAACGGTAATTACCACCCCATCCATTTGAAAATAAAGAAAATCCCCAGGTTTTCTCATTCCTGAAAAAAATTTTCTTTTCATTATCAATTTCACCCTGCGCAAATAATTGAGAAGAAAAAAATAAAATAAATAAATATAGTGCAATGTTTTTTTTCACTGTCAATGATAAATTATTGTTCTGGGATTTCAAAAAAGCACATTTCTGTATAATTGTAAAATTAAAAAAAATTACAACTATCTACATCATTATTTAATAGTTTTTTCGGAAACAAAAAGCTCCGGACATATGCATAATGTGCATTGCACTCATTTACCTTTTGGTATCCTGGGAGGTAGTAATACTTCAAATTCATTAAAATTTCTACGAATAGAAAATTATTACTAAAGAAGTTTGTTATCGCTTTAATTAATGCTTGAGGGGTTTGTCGCTGATTGTTCCATAGAATAAGCCGGGCAGGGAGTTGCATGTCGATATCCTTTACACGAACTTAAAACAGCAATCATCCCAACTACTATAACCACAAATAATACCTTCTTTTTCATACGTTATTTTTTATATTATTTCAATATTTGTTTATCTAACAATATTAAGGCCAATTTTATTGTATGAATAATGTTATTTTAATGTTAAAATATCTTTAAAAATACAAGATGGTTTTATATTATTGTGTAAAATTAAAAATATTTTAACATGATACAAACAATTCTCAATCATCGGTCTATCAGAAAATATAAAGAAAAAGAAATAGAGAAACAAGTTTTAGATGAAGTCCTGTTAGCAGGAACTAAAGCATCAACAACTGGAAATATGCAGGTTTATAGTATAATTGTTACTAGCGACAAAGCAATTAAAGACCAGTTATGGGAAGTTCATTTTAAACAGGATATGGTAAAACAGGCACCTGTAATATTAACATTTTGTGCTGATTTTAATCGTTTTAATAAATGGTGCGAGTTAAGAGATACTTCACCGGGTTACGACAATTTTCTTTCTTTTTATACAGCATCAATTGATGCTTTACTTGCTGCACAAAATGTGGCTATTGCTGCTGAAAGCCATGGATTAGGAATATGTTATCTTGGTACAACAACATATATGGCCGATAAAATAATAAACATATTGGATATTCCAGAAAATGTAATTCCTGTAACTACATTAGTAATTGGCTATCCTGATGAAAACCCGGATTTAACAGATCGCCTACCTCTTGAAGGTGTTATTCATTACGAAAAATACAATGATTTTAATGAGCAGAAAATTAATAAAATATATGAAGAAAAAGAGGAGTTACCTTCAACCAAAGAGTTAATAAAAATAAACCAAACAGAAAACCTTGCACAAATATTTACTGAAAAACGTTATACTAAAAAAGATAATATACATTTTTCAAAAAGCTTTTTTGATGTTATTACTAAACAGGGTTTTATGAATCATGAATAAAGATAGGCTCACAAATAACTCGTAAACAAAACACATTAACTAATCAAAAGAAAAGAGCTGTTTAATCAAATCAATTATACATGAATGAAGATTAATTGTTACTTTTATTTTTTACTAATTTCGATTAATTATGGGGTGGAATATATTTAAAAGTAAAAAAAGCGAAGAAATATCTCTTGAAGAAAGGATAAAAATTGCTATTCAAAAAGCAAAGCAAGACAAACGTTTGGCAGAAAAAGAAATCCGCGATATAAGAGAATGGGCAGCTACAGCTATTATTGATGCTTATGCCGAATTTTTCCCAAATGCTAACTTAACATATTATCGAAAACAATATGCAGAAACAGCACTTGAGGAATATGAAGAGATAAAAATGAAATATTCTGACAAGATGGAACCGGATATGGTTGAAAAATGCGATAATATAGTAAACGCTTATCTGAATCAGATTCAATTAAGAGAATCAAAACTTAAATTATTTACCAAAATTGAATCGGAATATTTAAAAACAAAAGAAAAGTTAATAATTGCAAATGAAAAAGGTGAGCAAACCGATAAGATGAAGGCTCATACCGAACGTTTAAAATCCCTAGATAACAATTCTACTGAGACACTTTCAGAAGCTATGACTGACAGCTATGAACTTGAAGATATTAAGGAAGATATTGAGGTAAAAGAAGAATATTTTAACCAGTTAGAGATATTAACCAACCAATTTTCTGATGATGGTTCAGAACATGATAGTGCCCTGGCGTTTAAAGATGAGATTGATAAGATGATAAATGATATGGAATAAAAAAAACCGGCTAAAAGCCGGTTTTTTTATTATATCAATTATTGTAGAGAGGCACAGCCGTACGTCTCTACAATCTATCATTTCTTATAATAATTTTCCAATTAAATCAACAACACGGTAAGAATACCCCCACTCATTATCATACCAGGATAATACCTTAACTGTTTTACCAATTACCATAGTACTTCCGGCATCAAAAATTGATGAATGCGGGTTATGGATTACGTCAACTGACACAATTGGATCTTCACAATACTCAAGGATACCTTTCATAGGCCCTTCAGCAGCTTTTTTCATAGCAGCATTAACCTCTTCAACAGTAACTTCTTTTTTCAAATTTACTACTAAGTCAACCAATGAGCCAGTTGGGGTTGGAACCCTTGTAGCCATGCCATCAAGTTTACCCGCTAAATCAGGAATTATTTTTCCAACAGCTGCAGCAGCACCCGTAGTAGTAGGAATCATAGAGACCGCAGCAGAACGTGCTCTTCTTAAATCACTATGTGGACCGTCTAAAATTACCTGGTCATTAGTATATGAGTGGATCGTATTCATTAAACCATTTTCAATACCAAAATTATCATTTAGCACTTTAGCAACAGGTGCTAAACAATTGGTAGTACAAGAAGCATTAGAAACACAAGTATCTTCAGCTCTTAAAGCATCATCGTTTACACCTAAAACAATCATGTTATCAATCGTGTCTTTTGAAGGCACAGTTAAAATAACTTTTTTTGCTCCATTTTTAAGGTGATCACCATAACCGCCCTTGGCACTTTCTTTTTCACGAAAAACACCGGTTGCCTCAACTACAACATCAGGTGTTCCGCCGCCCCATGGGATATTAGCAGGACTTCTTTCCTCGCTAACTATTACTTTTTTCCCATTTACAATGATACCTTCATCATCAAAATCAACGGTTCCATTAAATTTTCCCTGTGTTGAATCATATTTTAATAAATGGGCAAGGACTTTATTGCTTGTAAGGTCATTAATACCAACAACCTCATAATCTGTGTCTTCCAAAATAATTTTGAAAACGTTTCTACCGATTCGCCCAAATCCGTTAATTCCTACTTTAATTTTTGACATAGTTTTATATATTAAATGAATTAAATACTTTGTTGCTCAAAAATATTACCTTTTCTTTGAAACACTATTTAGCTAATTTCCAAAAACGGATACAAAAGTACGACTTTATAATTAAATCATCAAGAAATTTGTGAATTGAATTGAATAATATAATCTTTGTGCAAAATTTTATTAAAAATGAGCTTAAATAGTAGAATTATAGCATTTACAGAATTAGGAAATCAATTAAAACTTTCTTTGAAAACAGAAAGTGTACAAAAACCGGTAAATAATTTCCAGAATGTTATACAACAGGCTTCAGCTTCTAATGAATGGTTTACAACAGAAAACCTAAACTACGCAATAAGTGCGATATCTGACAGCCTTTCCGAAAAAAACATAAATACATGGATAAATAAATACCCGAATCTGGGAAACTACAAAAACAGTATGAATGTGGCCATTATCATGGCTGGGAACATTCCACTTGTTGGTTTTCATGATTTATTAAGTGTTTTAATTTCAGGACATAAAGCAATTATTAAGCAATCAAGCAAAGATGATATATTAATAAAAGGTGTAGTTGAACTTTTAATTAGTATTGAACCGGAATTTAAAAATTTCGTCCAATTTACAGAAGAGCGTTTAACAAGTTTTGATGCGGTTATTGCTACCGGCAGTACAAATTCATCACGTTATTTTGAATATTATTTTGGAAAATATCCAAATATTATAAGGAAAAACAGGAATTCGGTTGCTGTTATTACCGGAAATGAAACTAAAGAGGAACTTAAACAATTAGCAGACGATATTTTCCTTTATTTTGGATTGGGTTGCCGAAATGTATCAAAGATATTTATTCCTGACAATTATGATGTTGATCATTTTTTTAAGGCCGTTTATCATTATCAAGATGTAATTAACCATAACAAATACGCAAATAATTATACTTATAACCGTTCTATATATTTAATGTCAAAAGTTGACTTTCTTGAAAATAATTTCCTCATATTAAAAGAAGATTTGGGAATGTCATCACCCATATCAGTTATTTTTTACGAAAGATATAGCAAATTGGAAACAGTTAAAGAACGATTATTAATCGATCAGGATCATATTCAATGCGTTGTTAGTAATGAAGTAGAATTACCAAACAGGCTTGGATTTGGTGAAGCACAAAAACCTCAACTTTGGGATTATGCTGATAATGTTGATACACTCAAGTTCCTGTTAACTTTATAAAATAAATTGCTTTTTTTTATTATAAGACCTTTCGGAAAGTTGCTACATTTGTCATTTATTGCTGACATTTAAAAATGTAAATTCTATAAAAAACTTTCGGAAAGTTTATCAAGGTATTATTATAAAGAATGGCAAAAAACACACTCATAGTAATTGTTGGCCCAACCGGAATTGGAAAAACTGATTTAGGAATTTATCTTGCTCAGAAACTTGATACAGAAATTATTTCAGCTGATTCGCGACAATTTTATAAAGAGCTGAAAATTGGAACTGCTATTCCGGATGCAGAACAATTAAAAATAGTAAAACATCATTTTATTGGAAACAAATCAATACATGATTATTATAATGCCAGCAGTTTTGAATTTGAAGTGATTGATTTATTAACCGTACTTTTCAAAGAAAAAAATCCTCTTATTCTTTTAGGAGGTTCAGGTATGTATATTGATGCTGTGTGCCGTGGAATTGATGATTTACCTGAAATTGACATGAAAATAAGGAATCAGCTGATTGAAAAATATGAAACTGAAGGTATAGAAAGTTTACGTTTTGAGTTAAAGAAACTAGATCCTGATTATTATGCCATTGCTGATTTAAAAAACTATAAACGATTACTCAAGGCTCTTGAAATAACCATGATGACTGGTCAGCCCTATTCTACATTTAGAAAAAAAGTTATTAAGAAGCGCGATTTTTCAATTTTAAAAATTGGTTTAAATATTGAGCGTGGTGCTTTATATCAACGTATTGATCAAAGGGTTGATAAAATGATTGCAGATGGGTTAGTAGAAGAAGCAAAACAATTTCTTGAATATAAAAACCTGAATTCATTAAACACGGTTGGATACAAAGAACTTTTCCCATATATAGAAGGCGAATACTCATTAGACCGGGCAATAGAATTAATAAAACGTAACAGCCGGCGATATGCGAAAAGACAATTAAGCTGGTTTAATCGCGATAAAGAAATTAACTGGTTTGAACCATTTAGTAATGAAAAAGTTCTTAACTTTGTTCAAGAAGTTCATTAATTAAAACAGGAGTCATGGAAACTGCGCAAATTAAACTTGAATTATTCAGGTATATAGATAAACTAAATGAAAATAAGTTAGTTCAATTATATGATTTTCTTGTTCAGGAAACTGATAAGCAAAAAAAAGATTTTTGGCTAATGCTTTCTGAATGGGATAGAAATGATATTGAATTAGGAATTCAGGATTTAGAAAATGGCAAAAAAAGAGATTTTTTTGAATACTTTGAACAAATATAAATACAGTATAAAGTTAGTATTTCAGACCGGGCAATTGCCAATCTTGAAAATATATTTGAATATCTTATTCAAAATTGGTCTGAAAAAGTAGATGCTAATTTTAAAAAAATACTACTATCAAAAATCCACTCTTTGTCAGAAAATCCATTTATGTATCCCGAATCTAACATAAAACACGGTATAAGAAAATGTGTAGTTACCAAACACAACATACTATACTACAGAATAATAACAGACGAGATAGAGATAATTACTATTCATGATACCAGACAAAATCCAAAATCTTTAGAACTTGATTAACATATCCTTTCTTTCTATTTTAAATACCATATGTTTGTAAATACATGTAGATGAACACAATAAAACACTTTACCATAAGGGTTTACGCCATTATTATTAATGATGCTAAAAAAGAGGTTTTATTAAGTGACGAGTTTCAATTAGGTATGAATATGACAAAATTTCCGGGTGGTGGTTTGGAGTTTGGCGAAGGGACAATTGAATGTTTGAAACGTGAAGCAATAGAAGAATTTGGCCAGGAAATTGAAGTATTGGAACATTTTTATACAACGGACTTTTTTCAGCAAGCCATGTTTAAAAATGAATACCAGGTAGTTAGCATTTATTATTTGGCTAAATTTATCGACGAAATTAAATTTAAGATATCTGATAAAGCATTTGACTTTAAGGAGTTAAAAAATGAAAGTCAAAGTTTTAGATGGCAGGCCATTGAAAAATTGAAAATTAATGATTTAACTTTGCCCATTGACCAGAAAGTAGCAAAAATGCTAATTAGCGGCTATAAGAAAACATCAATAACTGCGTTACGCAAATCTTGAAAACATATCATTTACGAAAGTTAACTCAATATTTTCAAGAATTCGCAAGCTTCCGCAGTAGCGGAACAGGCATTGTTCTTGACGCTTTCTTAAGAGCCACTTTAGAAATATAGCGTTTTCATAGAAACACTAATTAAAAAACTCAAATAAATTGAAATTCAGCATTATCATACCCGTTTACAATCGCCCTGACGAAGTAGAAGAATTATTGGATACCTTAATAGTTCAAAGCAACAAAAACTTCGAACTTATTATTGTAGAAGATGGATCAGAAATTAAGTGTGATGAAATAATTAAAAATTGTAAAGCTGATTTTGAAATAAACTACTTTTTTAAGGAAAATGATGGCCCTGCTTCTGCCCGAAATTATGGAATGACAAAGGCTAAACATGATTATTTTATTTTTTTTGATTCAGATTGCCTGATACCACCAAACTATTTTGATATTGTAAGTGAATCCTTAGGGAAAGACTATGCTGATGCCTATGGTGGCCCTGATGCCGCTCATGAAAGTTTCACCCCAATTCAAAAGGCAATTAGCTATTCAATGACTTCTTTTTTTACAACAGGAGGAATACGTGGTGGTAATGAAAAACTTGAGCAATTTAAACCACGTAGCTTTAACATGGGTTATTCAAAAAAAGTCTATGAAAAAACTTATGGCTTTTCTAATATGCGCTTTGGTGAAGATGTGGATATGAGCCTGAAGATTCTAAAAAATGGATTTAGCACTAAATTAATTAAAGAAGCATTTGTTTATCATAAACGCAGGACAGATTTCAGGAAATTTTACAAGCAGGTATATAATTCCGGAATAGCACGGATAAACTTGTTTATGCGCCACCCTAAATCACTAAAAGTTGTACATTTATTTCCATCCGTTTTTATGGTAGGTACTATTTTTTTATTGATATTAAGCTTTATAAAATGGTTTTTCTTTGCCCCTATCCTACTCTATGTTTTATTGATCTTTATTGATTCCTTAATAAATAATAAATCAATAAATGTTGCATTTTTATCTGTAATAGCCTCTTTTGTTCAATTATTTGGCTACGGTTTAGGTTTTTTAACCGCTGTTTGGAAACGCTTAATCTTAAACAGGAAGGAATTTCATGCTTTTCGAAAGAATTTTTATGAGTAATTTAATTATTTAAACAAAAGGAACCTCTAAATATACATCCTGACGAGAATCTAAAAATGCGAATTTCGTACAAAACAAAATTCGCATTTTTAACCAACGATATTAAAAAGTTCTATTCTTCCTGAAGTGCTTTTTCCAATTCATCTGTCATTTCAAGATCATGATATACATTTTGAACATCATCATCCTCTTCAAGGGCTTCAATCATTCTCAATGCTTTTTGTGCGGTTGAAACATCCAATTCTCTTCGAGCATTGGGAACTCTTTGTAATTCCGAGCTTTCTGCTTCAATGCCCAGTTCTTCCAGTTTTTTTTGCATATTGCCAAAATCTTCCATCGCAGTGGTTAAAATTAAATGATCTTCAGCATCTTCAACATCTTCAAGGCCTGCATCAATAAGCTCTAATTCAAGCTCTTCTATATCCCGGTCTTTACATATAATATTAAAAACCCCTTTGCGGTCAAACAAAAAGCTCAGAGAACCATTTTTACCTAAAGCTCCACCACGTTTATTGAAAATGGAACGTATACTACTAACTGTTCTTTGGTTATTATCAGTTAAGCATTCAACAAAAATAGCTACGCCGCCTTGTCCTGTCCCTTCAAAAGTAACTTCCGAATAATTTTCACTGCTCGATTCTGCTTTTGAAATGGCACGTTGAACAACATCTTTGGACATATTAGCCCCTTTTGCATTATTCATCGCAGTTCTTAACCTGGGGTTAGTTTCCGGGTCACTTGTTCCACCCTCTTTAACAGCAATGGTTATCTCCTTGGCAATTCTTGAAAAAATCTTTGACCTTTTGGCATCTGCTGCACCCTTTTTTCTTTTTATGGTAGACCATTTACTATGTCCTGACATATTATTCGTGTTTTTATGGATTTTATTTAAAATAGCTATGTTTCTTATTTGTTCTTGTTTTACTTTTAAAAATCTTATAATTGGTAATTAAACTATTATGAATTAGTGTTTAAAATTACCATATAGTTACAAAATTGCAAATTTTTTATTGATTTTCCTTAAGCTCACCAAAATTTCTTTATTAACAGCAAATTAAAGAGAAGTTTGTCTTTTATTTTGTGAGATAATCATTTACTTTTGCAGAAATTTTTAGTGTTTGTACATAAAGTCCGCTATCTGCGTTACGCTTGCCCTCAAAATGGTCACTTAGACATTGCTCAGTGCACTGCATTTACAACAGTAAATTCACATTTTTCGGGCTACGCAAGCCTCAACAGCAAACTTTTTGAACCAAACACTTACTTTAATAAACTCTAATTATGCTAAAAGTTGATTTACAAAAAATAAATGACCCGAATGCAAATTTGAAAGAAAAGTATGCTGAAGGACATTCAAATGTATATATCGAAACCTATGGTTGCCAAATGAATGTGGCTGATAGCGAGGTGGTGGTTTCTATTCTTAATAAAAATGGATTTGCCTACACCGAAGATTACCAAAAAGCAGATCTGATTTTAATTAATACCTGCTCAATCCGTGAAAATGCTGAAAAAAGGGTTTTTAACCGCCTGGAACATTTTAAACATCTAAAAAAGAAAAATAAAGGCCTTTTGATTGGAATTATTGGTTGTATGGCTGAAAGACTAAAAGAAAGGCTTCTTGAAAAGGAAAAGCTAGTTGATTTGGTTATTGGTCCGGATGCTTATCGTGATTTACCTGCCCTGGTACAAAAAGCTGAAGGCGGACAACAAGCAATTAATGTACTATTATCCCGCGAAGAAACTTATGCAGAAATTAGCCCTGTCCGCTTAGACAAAAATGGTGTTTCGTCTTTTGTTTCCATAATGAGAGGATGCGATAATATGTGTTCGTACTGTGTAGTACCTTTTACGCGTGGAAGGGAACGAAGCCGTGAACCAGAAACAATTTTAAAAGAAGTAAAGGAATTAATTGCTAAAGGTTACAAAGAAGTCACACTGCTTGGGCAAAATGTGGATAAATACAATTGGAAGGATGGTAAGGTGAATTTTGCTCAACTTTTGGAAATGACAGCTCTGCTAGACCCTAAGTTACGTGTACGTTTTTCAACTTCATACCCACAGGATATGACTGATGAAGTGTTGTATGCCATTGCCAAATACGATAATATTTGCAATTACATTCATTTACCTGTTCAGTCTGGAAGTACAAGAATACTTGATTTAATGAAACGTGGTTATACCAGGGAATGGTATTTGGGCAGAATTGATGCAATTAAAAAGATAATCCCCGATTGTGCAATTTCATCAGATTTTATTACCGGATTTTGTACCGAAACTGAAGATGAGCATAAAGAAACGCTTTCCATTATGGAATTAGCAAGTTTTGATTATTCTTATATGTTTAAGTACTCTGAAAGACCAAACACCTATGCCGAAAGAAAACTCAAAGATGATATTCCTGAAGAAGTAAAAGGGAGACGCCTGGATGAAATAATTCAATTGCAAAACCGCTTATCATTGGAAAGCAATCAAAAAGATGTTGGTAATACTTTTGAAGTGTTGGTTGAAGGTGTTTCAAAAAAATCAGATAGTCGTTTATTTGGAAGGAATTCACAAAACAAAGTAATTGTATTTGACCGTAAGAATTATCAAATTGGTGAATACGTTCAGGTAAAGGTAGTTGATTGTACATCAGCAACATTGATGGGTGAGGCAATTTAAGGTAAAAAACCTAAAAAGAATTTAACATATTCCATATAAGCTATCGAAACACAAATTTTAGTATAATTTATTTGTAAAGAACTCTTTTAGCAGGGTTACTCTGAATCAATTCATCTTGGGTATTATCAAGTTGAAAACTATTTAAAAAAGGGAATCCAGATGTTTTAGGAAGTACGGTTTTCTATCTTTTGAAACTGGAATATTGCTATCATCTTTCATTACTAATCCCCGACCGCTTGTTTTGTCATAACGGTCAATGTACAAAGTGTTAATAAGATGCGATTGATGTACTCGTACGAATCCGGAATTTTTTAATAATTCTGTATATTCTTTAATGGTTTTCGAAATCAAAATCTTTCTACCATCAATTAAATAAAAAAAAGTATAATTACTATCTGCCTCGCATCGTATTATATCCTCTACCTTCACTAAATGTAAACTTTCAGATGTTCGTAAAACTATCTTTTTTAACGTTTTGTCTTCATTAACATTTTCAATTAATGCTTTTACTTTTAATTGCTGCTCTTCAATTATTTTCAAATCTCTGGCCTTGCTAATAGCTAAATTTAACTCATTAGCATCTATAGGCTTTAAAATATAATCAATAGCACTAAATTTAAAAGCTTTGATAGCATATTCCTCATAGGCAGTCACAAAGATTAATTTAAATCTCGGGTGACTAAACCTTTTAAGCAAATCAAATCCTGTTCCGTCAGGTAAGTTAATATCCAGAATTAAAATGTCAGGTTGATGTTTTATAATTTGGTGATATCCGGTACGAATGTCATTTGAACTTGCTACAATTGAGATATCAATAAAACTAGTTTCAATTAATTTAGTAATTGTATTTATAATTTTATTTTCATCGTCAATAATAACTACTTTCATAATTATAATATTATTAGAGGTGTAAAGTTAGTTATAAATCTTCTTACCAGGTATGTAAAATGTTACACAAGTACCAATAGGTTTTACTTCGTCAGTAAGATCATCAATTTTAAAGCGAATATCTTTTTTGTTATTACTTTTTAAATATTTCAATCGCTCCTGCGTAAGAGTAGTTGCTAAAGATATTTTTTGCAGATTTGTTGCCCCTTTAGTTTTCGAAGATTCTGCTCTTCCAATACCATTATCTTTAACTTCAAACTTTATCATTCCATCTATCAATTGAAAACTTATTTGGATTTTACCTTTTTCTTTCATTGGTTTTAGCCCGTGTTCAATTGCATTTTCTATAAAAGGTTGAGCAAGCATTGGAGGAATTGCATGAGTTTCTTCATCAATGGAATCGTCAATATTTATTTCATAGTCAAATTGCTCTTCAAATCTCAGTTTTTGTATATCAAGGTAATTTTTTAATGTTGCCAGTTCATTTTCAATTGTGACAAATTCATGTCTTGAATTCTCTAATATTTGTCTCATTAATTTCGCAAATTGAGCCAGAAAATTACTTGCTACAATAGCTTTGTTATTGATAATAAAATCCTGAATGGCCGCTAGAGAGTTAAAAATAAAATGTGGGTTCATTTGTGCTCTTAGCAATTTCTGGCTTAACTCAATTGTTTTGTATTTAACTGCAATATTTTTTTGTCTGATTATTAAAATGCTAATGCTAACAATAGAAATAATAATAGCGATTAAACTAAATAAAAAAGTTCTCTGCTGAACAATTTTAGCTTTATATGTGGCTTTTTCTTTCTCATTTTTATATTCAGATAATCTTTGCTCTTTATCAAACTCAAACCGCATTTCAAGCTGAGTGATCTTTTTGATGTTTTCATTTTTATCTATCTTATCCTGGGTTTTCTTAAACTCCAGCAAATATTTATATGCTAACCCATATTGTCTATCTTCAGAATAGATCTTACTTAACATTTCTGAAGCATCTGAAACTACTAACGGCATCGAAAGCTCTTTTGCAATGTAATAACCTTTTTGTATACTTTCTATAGCCTTGCTGATCTTATCAGATAAAAACAGAATTTTACCATTTAAAACGTAACATTCTGCAAGCCTTGGACGTTCATTTGCAATTTTACTTAAATTTATACTTTTATCTACATATAATGATGCGGAATCAATCATTGCCATTAAAAAAAATGTATTAGCTATTTTGTAATAAACATTTGCAATTCCCCTTTTGTACTGCATTAAATGATTTAATTCCAGACTTTTTATTAAATAAATTAGGGCAGTATCGTTTTTATTAGATGAATTATAGATTAAAGCAATATTATTATAGGTTTTGCTCAGTTCAAAATAGTTTTTATTTTTTAAGATTATAGGAATTTTTTTGTTGAAATAAAGTAATGCATTCAAATAATCGTTCTGGTTATAATAAATATTCCCAAGACTACCATAGGCAGTTGCAAGTCCGGCTGAGTCATTTTTCAACTCCCATAAATTTAAGGCTGTAAAAAAAGCCTCAATTGCCTGAGGGAATAATGCCTGATGTAAGTATATATTGCCTTTATTGTTGTAACCATCAGCCAAACCAGAAGTGTCATTAAGTTCAGATGCCTTTTGGATAGCAAAATCAATATTTTTATATGCGTTTTCGTAATCTTTATTTTGCCTGTAAATGTAGGTAAGGGAATTATAGCAATTATACATGCCCTTTTTGTTTCCAACAAATTGAAATTGATTTAAGCTTTTTTTTAAATATTTTTCTGATTTTGATAAATCACCCTTAAAACTGTAGGCATACGCTAGTCCGAAATTTACTTTTGCCAAGCCGTCTCTATCTTCCATTAATTTATATAATCCTTCTGCTTTTTGGTAAAAATAAAATGCACTATCATTTTTGTTGTAGTTAGTTAAGTGAATGTATGCAAGCTCATTGTAGGAGTTTGCTTCACCTTTTGTATAACTTATTAATTGAGATTTTTTTAACGCATCACGTGCTAAAAAGAAAGAAGTATCAGGATTTGATTTTCGATATTTTTGAGATGTTATAAGTAATTGATTTATTTCAGATGTATCGGTTAGTATGCCATTGTATTTGTTATTTCCTGCATAAGCTATATTGTTAGTGAAAAGAAAAGTATGAATAACAAGTATCAGGACTAAATTCTTTTTGGGAAAAATAAATTGTCTCATGATAATTTGGTGTATGTTTTAATAATAAATAACAATTTAAGGTATTTGTTTCTTAAAACAAAAAAACTTCAAAACATTCAGCTAAAATTATTTCGAGTTAAATTCTAACTAAACCTTGGGGAATTCTAATTAAAGCCCGGGCAATACTAATTTAGTTATGGTTACAATCAGTAAAAGCATTAAATTGTATTGTACAAACAAAAATCCAAAAAATTATGAAAACCTCGAAATTTTTCCGACATATGCTTTTGCTGTCTTTTGCTTTTTTCTTGTTTGCAGCTACACTTAAATCACAATATTCAGGTAACTATTTTGTAAGTGATACAAGCTTTTTTAAAACATTTAGTCAGGTTGCTGACTCTTTAATTTCACAAGGAGTAGATGGAATGTTAACATTTCAGGTTTTACCAGGTGTTTATGAAGAACGTATTACATTGGAAAATATTTCAGGAACAGGACAATCCAGCCAGGTAATTTTTAAGTCACATTTTGGTGATTCTACACAGGTTATTCTTACGGATTCCTGTCATGTCGATAGCAACTTTGTTATTCGAATGGGAGCAGGTTGTAGTTATTTCAATTTCGAGGGAATTACAATAAAATCCACCGGCGAAACATATGGTCGGGTGGTATTTCTCGATCAATATCCGCAGCATATTCGCTTTTCGAATTGTGTTTTAACCGGTATTTATAGCAGCCCCGCTTCTAATTATAGCGATCGGCATCTTGTTTTTTCTTCTGCTGCCTATATCGATTATCTGACTTTCGAAAACAATTTGTTTGAATATGGAGCCACAGCACTTTACTTGCATGGAAACAATAACGGCGATGGTGAAATACTTGGGATTAGTATTTCAAATAATCAATTCAAAGAATTAGGTTATCAGGGTATTTTAATGCATAATCCTGTTGCACCTGTTGTTACCGGAAATACTATTCAATGCTACGACGATGGAATAGCCATAGGTGCAGCTTATGTAACGGCTACAATTACAAACAATAAAATATACGCTGAAGATGTTGGTATTTCGCTTACTACAGGAGGAGTATTCTCACCTAATGCTTTAATAGCAAATAATTTTATTCATTTAGGCGATAATGCTAATAGAGGTATAAGTTTTGGTGGTGGAAGCGGAGCTGTAGATATTTTTCATAACACAATAATAACTACTGAGAGCTATTATGGTAATTATGGAATCTATTTCGGGAGTAACTCCTTAATACCACGATTTAGGGTTAAAAACAATATTATAGCCTGTATGAATGGTGGCTCACCATACTACATTTATGGGCTTGCTGAAATCAATGAGATGGATTATAATGCTTACTATACTCCCGGAAATTTCTTTGCCTTTGATTTAGAATATTCATGGTTGTTTAATCTTCAAGATTTTACCGATTCAACCGGATTTGATGAACACTCGTATATGGCTTATCCCTATTTTATGTCAGATACAAATCTTCATGCCAAGACTTCGTGGTTTAATAATAGGGGAACACCATTAGCTGATGTCACACATGACATTGATGGAGAAGCAAGGGATGGAACCTTTCCTGATATAGGAGCCGATGAATATACCCCGGAAATAGAAGCTATGTTTTCAGGTTCTTACACCATTGGTTCCAGTGGATATTTTAGTAATATAGAACAAGCAATAGATAGTTTAAAGTTAAAAGGTGTTTCCGATAATGTTTCGCTTGAGTTTCTCGATGGGGAATATATAGTAAAAAGCAGAATACCTGCATTTTCAGGAGCTATTGATGGCAATAATATTACACTGACATCGCAAAGTTCCGATGCCGGAAGTGTTATTCTAAAACACGATAATCCGGTGAATGATACAAACTATATATTTTTTCTCGATGGTGCAGATTTTCTAACTATACGCGATTTAACATTCGATGCAACTTCAAACATTACCTATGGCAGAAACATTCAATTTAACGGAGGATCAGAACAACTTGAAATTAGTGACAATATTTTTAAAGCAAATAGGAATACAAATAATTTATCGACACTGGCTCTGCTTTATTCATCTGAGAATTTTTATCGCGACTTTAAAATATCTCATAATACATTCGATAGTAGCGCCCATGGAATGTATTTTTCATTTACAAAAACAAACTGGCCAAAACCTGTTGGAATTCAAATCGATAGCAATGTATTTCAGAAAATGGGATATAGCGGCATGTACCTGCAATTTTGCAATTCGCCAATAGTCAGATACAATACAATTGATGCTGGTGCTCGTGGTATTCAAATAAATCAATGTTTTGATAGTATTAAGATTATTGGAAATAAAGTTGCGCTTGATTATGGACATGCTATTTATTTAAGCTCGATGGAATCAGATGAAACCAAACCAGGTTTAATTGCTAACAATTTTGCAAGTGTACAGGGAACCGGGGCTGCTACGGGTATTTATATTAATTCATCAAATTATCAAAAGGTATATCACAACAGTGTGAACCTTACCAGTACACATCCTACATCAGGACAGGGACTTTTTCTGTCTAACAGCAACCAATTGAGTGTTTATAACAATATATTTAGTAATACCGGAGGAGGCTATGCCTATTATGTAACAAACAGTTCCTTCAACTCGACCGATTACAATGATTTGTATGCTACCGGAACTAATCTGGCCCATGTAAGTGGAACTAATTATACCAGCCTTACTGCACTTCAAAATGACATTGGTTATGAACAACATTCTGTTTCAACAAATCCAGTGTATACTTCGGTAACTGATTTGCATCTGGCGGACGATACACTCGCATATTTGGGTCTGCCAATAGATTTGATTAGAACAGATATTGATGGCGATAACCGTGATTTAGTAACTCCAAGCATTGGAGCCGATGAATATCGTCCATTTGTAAATACACCTCCGGCTGTAGCTTCACCCATTCCTGATACCAGTATTTTAGTCAATACAGCTATTTTTAATATGGTATTACTCGATACCGTTTTTATAGATACTGACCCGGGTGACGAATTGGTTTTTTCATCAAGCAGTGATAATGTTAATGTATTCTCTACTATTGAATCAGATATTCTTCGAATAAGGGTAGTTACCGATTATACAGGGCAAGCTACTATTGTAGCTTCTGCAACAGACCTGTATAGTGCAGTTGCACGCGATACCTTCATTGTAAATATAGTGCCTTTGGGGGAAGGATTTTGGGTAACATCAATAGATTTAGATAGTATTTCACATGGTTCGGTTGCCTGGGGCGACTATGATGCCGATGGTGATTTAGATTTATTGTTAACCGGATGGTTGGGCACAGAATTTAATTACACTTCAAAAATCTATAGAAACGATGCCGGAAACCTTATTGAGACAGACATAACTATTCAAGGAGTTTCTTCCGGATCTGACAAAGCATGTGCCTGGACTGATTTTAATAACGATGGCCAGCTCGACTTCATAATTACAGGTGCAAAAAATGGAGCCCCTACCGAATATTATACAATGTTGTATGAGCAGAATGATGGAGTATTTACTCCTGTTGATTATAACTTTCATAATGTAACCAGTAGTTCGGTTGATTGGGCTGATTATGACAACGATGGAGATTATGATTTATTAATAAACGGTAAAGGAAATGATTCTGACTATGCAGGAATATATACAAATGACATTAATAACACTGGTTCTTTCATATACGATAATCATAGTTTTGAAGCTGTATGGAATTCTGTTGCCAATTGGGGCGATTTTGATGGAGATAATGATTTAGATGTATTGAGTTCGGGTTTTAATGCTAATTATGCTCAATATCGCTATGAATCTGGCAATTATGATTATTTGAATTCGGTGCTTAATTCTCATAAAGGTCATTCAGCAGATATTGGAGATTACGATATGGACGGTGATATGGATATAGCAATGCTAGGAACTATGTCTGACGCTGCCTATTCCAGTATTTACAGATGCGAGGAGCATGATGTTGAAAATACCTGGTCTTATTCTCTATTACCCTCTATACAAAATATTGAAGCCGGCTCCGTAGTATGGGGTGATTATGATAATGACGGAGATTTAGATTTATTCTTATCGGGGACAAAAGGTTTGGAAATTCACACAAAATTATACCAGAATAATGAGGGTGCTTTTTCTGAGCAAGTTACTACAATTCCCAATTTAGGCCGTAGTGCTGTTGCATTTGGTGATTATGATAACGATCAGGATTTAGATATCATATTAACCGGTTGGGGTGAGGAAGGTCCGGTATCAATAATTGTAAAAAATGAAAGGACGGTTAAGAATACTGCACCAAGTGCACCTACCGGGTTACTAGAGGATATTTATTCAGAAAAGGCAAATTTAGTTTGGCTGGAAAGTACTGATAATGAAACCGATCAAATTGGTTTAACTTATAATTTACGTATGGGAACAACTCCGGGTGAGTATGACATTATCTCGCCTTTATCATTAGCGAACGGATACAGGCAAATACCCAAAATGGGTAATGCCGGCCAAGGTGATAGTTATTTAGTAAATGGATTAAAACCTAATACAACATATTATTGGAGTGTTCAAGCTGTTGATAATTGTTTCACCGGCTCTGCATTTGCCAGTGAACATTCTTTTACAACTTTATCTACCAATCTTAATGAAAGATTAATCAATACCGGTATCAAAGTTAGATTATATCCTAATCCTGTTAAAGATAACCTTACTATTGAATTTAATTTACAAAAGAAAACAGATGTGCAAATAGAGCTTTATAATGAACAAGGGCAAAAAATACTATCAAAAAAATACAGCGATGGAATTCCTGGAAAATTCAAAAAGAGCTTAAATATTAAAGAACCGGGATTGTATATTTTAAGGATTATATTAAATAACAAAGTTGCATCCTATAAAGTAATACGGTAATTGTATTCCATTACTTTTGTTTTCTCATAATCTTTAGGTGTCCCTGACAATAGTTTACAGCAGATGGGCTTAATGGTTAAAATAAATCTGTAAAGAATTTCACAAATTCATCATGTGGAACAGAAACACAAATTCGGGCATATTTATTTGCAATTTCATCCGGCAAAGTAGTAAAGTAATTTAACGGAACACTCCCAATACCCTGCTCCAATAATTCATCATAACTTTTGTTAGCAATTACAAAAATTCCAAGGGGCTCTGTATCATCATAAAACTCGCTAGCTAATAATTTATGCTCAATTAAGTATTGAATATTTTTCTTAATATCAGTAGTCGTTTTCCTCTTAAAATCAGATACTGCCTGTTTCCCTTTTTCAGTAGTCAAAAGTTTTTCAATCAATAATTGCGAAAAAGCATTAATTCCATTTGTAGCAAAAAGCAAATTTATATTTAGTTCCTCATTAAATACCTGATTACTACAATGTACAAAGCCAAGCCTTTGACCACTCAAACCAACTGATTTGCTGAAACTTTCAGAAATAATCACATTTTTAAAACCAATAAGTTTTTTATAGAAATCATCATCTTCCCATTCAAAAAACAGCTTGCGGTAAGGGCTGTCCCAAATTGCAATTACTCCAGCCTTTTCAAGCTTTTCAACAAGTACAAGAAGCTCAATATCATCCAATTTATTACCAAGTGGGTTATTTGGGTCACAGAAAATTATAGCAGAATCCTTAAATTGTTCAATATTATTTTCTATAAATTTAATGTTTTCATAAAAATCAAAAGCCGTATGATTAATTTTTGCCACATTTTTATATGCACCCCAATAGAATGAAGGAAGCCAAACCTTTTGAACATCCAGCGTCTTAAAAATAAGATCAAGAGCACTAATTCCACCATTGGTCATAAAAATATTCTCAGGATTAGCTGAACTATGAAAAAAAGTATCATTAATTGCTTTTCTTAAACTTAAACGACCTTTATTGGGTGGGTATACCTGGATATCAGCAGAATTAAAATCAATCATGGGTATAATATCACTCAAATCAATATTCACAACCGCATTAATCCCCCTATTAAGGAAGAGAATATATTTACCTTTAGCTTTTTGCCTTTTCAAATTCTCACTAATGGCAACAATTGCTGAATATTTTGCACCGGATTTTTTTGTTTTAACCATAATCTTTATGTATTAAATTTAAACTTATTGTAAACTTAAACTTTTATTCTTTGTTAATGCAAGTCAT
>Ga0164315_10000766_pt1 | contig 23054 bp, 26 predicted proteins | sample GuaBasSedimGuay6_FD_113737 | JGI IMG/M metagenome (GOLD analysis project Ga0164315, IMG submission 113737) | Subseafloor sediment microbial communities from Guaymas Basin, Gulf of California, Mexico - Guay6, Core 4569-2, 0-3 cm | ecosystem: Environmental > Aquatic > Marine > Hydrothermal vents... | reverse complement strand
TTATCAGAATTCTCAATCAAACAGTATGGTTAAAGAGAATGCCCGTAAGTTCATTCATCTTTAAATATAATTGCTGAAGTTCTTCAGACGGAATTTCCCGTATCTCTTTTCCCGACTCTTTTTCGGTCACAGTGACTGCGGTCCTTTCATCATTTTCACCGTATGTGGAAAAATTTAGATTGATATTCATCCTGTCCAAGGAATCCTGGATTTTTTCAGTCAGAATTTTTACTTCCTGTTTATTTAAAGGATCTTCCTGTGGGACAGCCCTTTCCAGAGACTTTTCTTCATGTTTTGTATTTACTGAGAGCATCTCATCGGGTACTCTCACATTTTCTGCATTTATATTGGTAAATTGGACGTCCATTCTCACTCCTCCTCCTCCTTCTCCTTCTTCCTTATTATTTTATCATCCTATAAAATTTTTGCATAATATTATTTTCCCATTTTGGGTCAACAGTTAAACAATGCAATAACTCTGTCTTTACTATCGGCATCTGGCAGAAAAGCTTTAATTTTTATTTTTATTCGATTGTGAAGCAGGATTTAAAAAAGTTTTAAAAGACTTGAAGAACGAAAATAAAAATCCTCCAATAACTCCGAAAATAATAAAATATTTATTATAGAAACTGGCACTGCCTGCCGTGGAAAGATTAAATCCCGGGGAAAAAGTGTTAAAATAATAAATCAGGGCAGGGAAAATAATTATTGTTGCAAACAGGATAATAGAAAAAACAAAGATGATGTTTTTTAAAAATATAATTAGAAATGTTTTGATATCCATAATTATTTTCAATTTTTTTAATATCGGTTCTATCCCATCCAATTCTTTGGAAATTTCTTCACATCGTATCGACATTGCTGAAAATTTGGCAAAAGCATTGAATTCTGCCGTTTCCCAAATTTGTTTGAGTTCTGTTTGAATAATTTTTAATTGTTTATAAGAGGGATTAGAAAAAAATCGAGAATGGTAATTCCTTGCAAGACTGGAAATATTTCCTATGCGCTTGTGTATTTTTTCGATGATATTTATGAACTTTTTTTTACGACGATTCATAGTCCTGTGGAAGGCGCTGGTTAAGGAATTAGCAAGATGCCATATTTACCGCAGTTCCAAATATATCTTTATCTTCGACAATACCTTCGTCAAAGTGAATTCCAATTCTCACATGAATTTTATATTTTAAATCTTTTTGCTTGTTATACAGGTTAAACTCTTTTTGTATTCGTATGGCGGTTTTTGTTGCCTCCTGAGGGTTGGTAAAATAAGCCGGGATCGAGTCGCCTATATTTTTGACAATAATTCCTCCGAAGTCTGTGATTGCTTTTGAAACAATGTCTTCGTGTTGCTGGAGCATTTTGCGTCCGGCCATATTGCCATGGGATTGGAAAAAAGGGGTTGACCCGATTATGTCTGTAAAAAGGACAGCTATTTTCTTGATGGTTTTTTTTGTATTTGCGCTGGAGATCATAATTGTCTTTGAATACTATTCTACTCGACTAATCAATTACCTCATCATTCTCAGTTTTTATTTCGGAACCAAGCCTTAGGAGTTCTCTCTGTCTTTTAAACACATACCTGATGATTATTTCCCGATCGTCTTCAGGCAAATCTATAAATTTGACTGCAGTAGTATATCTGTTTTCTGATTCGGATTCTGCCACGGACATTACTATTCCAAGAACATTTATCCATGATCCGGATACCATGTCTAAAGGGAGAAAAACCCTTAGCGCAATGATATTGCCAATTAAAAAATGATGGTTTGCTGCAAATTTCATTCCGGAACCACTGATATTTACACATTCACTGTTGACAGATGCATGCCTTTGAGTATCTTTGTCTTCCAGCATGCTCAGAAGCCGGTCTATTTTCAGATTTGTCTGATATATAAGTTTGTAAAGTAATTTTAAATTAACTTCTTCAATTTCAGGAACCTTATCGGGCTCGCCAAAAATATTGTTAAAGATAACTTCAGGTTTGTTTTCGTATCTTTTGTAATATTCAGGTGAAATCTTCCGGTAATCAACTTTCAGTATGTCATCCACCCTTACGTTTCCTCTCGGTTTTTCTTCTTTCATTTTAATTTCCTCAAAGTTTTTTGAACCGATAATATTATAATGTATATCCTTTTTTGAACAGTAAATGTCTGTTCTATCAATTTTAATATAATAGAAGCAAAACTCATGCCAGAAATTTGAGACAATTTTATTCCATGTTGTTTTAAATTTGCAGGTTTTCGCTGAGACACTAATATCCGTTTTAACTAAAAGCGTCATTATTTTGTCATCCATGTCAGGTTAAATGGCAATTGTTTCTGCCGATTGTCTGCCAATAGCGGTTTTGTTTTGATGGCATACATATTGCTCTTATCCTTAAGTTAGTAAAAATTTATTTTAACCGGCAGGCGGTTGTAATCAAAAGGGCGGAGCTATATTTTGTTTAAAAATATTAATAAAAGTATCAAGGAAGAATCATTCCCCAACTCTACCACTCAACTATTTTATGAGGTCTGTTTCGGCAGGATATCCAGCAGGTTGTATGAAATTTTATCGATGTTTTCTGTTTTATTGTCCTCAGATGTAAGGGTTACAATATCGGTATATTTGTTTAAATTTTCAGATTTACGGGATATCGGATTTTTCATCCTGGTCTGTTTGCTGTATTCTTTAAGAATACTTTCTACCCGGTACGTTGATATTGTCATGACACACCTTTCACATTATAAGGCCTTCTGGAAAATTGATTTCAAAAACCTCCATAATTCTATTCGGCAAAAAGATTTAAAACTTGAGAAAATTTTTATGTGAACGATATGAAATCAAATAATAACAACAACTCAACGACTCAACAACTTGACCACTTAACAAGGTCTGCACATGGCAAGTTCATGATCCTTCTTGCTTTTACGGCTTTATTCGTTTTCCTGCCTTTGGTTTCGGAAAGCTATGGCAGCGGTATTGAAAATAAATATCATGGTTTTTATGTGGTGTCTTCGTATAAAAATTTTGATGATGCCGAAGCGCTTATGGAAAGACTTAGGGCACAAGGCTATGATCCTTTCGGTAAAACAGTGAATATTCCTGATAAAGGGAAGTATCGTCGTGTATATGTAAAGCGCTATGGAAATAAAAAAGAGGCATTATCGGAGGGTAAGAAATTAAGAGAAAAGGGTATGTTTAAAGGTTTTTTCATCTTATTTGTAAAAACCGGACCTGAAGATAACAAAGCTGTCCCGAAAAGGAACTCAGATAAGGAGGATAATAAAAATATTCCCCCACCCCCCGTTTTAACAAAGACAGAAATCCCTGTTGCTCCAGCTGTTCCGCCTTTAGCAAAGAAGGAAATTCCTGTTGCTCCCACTGTTCCGCCTTTAGCAAAGAAGGAAATTCCTGTTGCTCCCGCTGTTCCGCCTTTAACAAAAGTGAAAATTGTTCCACCGAACACAGAAAAAATGATGCCGTCACATAAGGCCCAAATAGATAAGCCTGATCCAGGTTTGAAGATGGGCAAAAAATCATATATCAGTGCCATGAGCGATTTCACTGCCGGAAGATACAAAGACGCTTTGGGCAAATTCAAAAAAATAATTAAAACTGAGAAAAATGAGGCAGTGATGAGGCGTATAGCCGATTGTTATTATTTTTTAGGGGATAAAGGGGATAAGCGGTATCTTTTAGAGGGCATTGACCAGTATAGAAACATAATACGAAACTATCCAGGCTCAAAAAAGGAAAATGCCAAGGCCGTTTTCAGACTTGCCCAGGGCCTATGCCGTTTAAAATTTTATTCCAATGCATTAATGGAATTTAAAAATCTCTGTTCAAGATATCCTGAATCAGTTTATTTTTCCGAATCTTTATACATGATGGGCAAAATGAATTACAAAACAGGAAATTTAAATGGAGCAATTACTGACTTTAAAAAATACATAAAAAGATTTCCAGACGGCAAACATGTCAGAAAGGCATATTTCAGTGTGGGGGATTGCTATTCTCAAATGCATAAATTTAATGATGCTGATGTCTGGTACGGCAATGCGTTGAAAAGGTGGCCTGCACTGGAAGATATTCCCAAAGACTCTTTTTTGAATCTGGGGTCATATTATTTTCAAACCGGGAAAAATAGAGAGGCCCTGAGAGCTTTCTTTGTTTATTTGAATCTGTTTCCCGACGGCAAAGACTGTAAAAACGCTCTTTATACGATCGCCAGATCTTTTGAAAGAATGGGTCAATTACCTCTTGCTCTTAAAGCGTTGAGTCAGGTGGTTGAACGATATCCTGGAAGCAGCGAAGCCCTGAAGAGCGCTTTTATTATGGCGAATATCGGGGTAAAAGATCCAGAAATAAAATTGCCGGTATATATTTTTCCCGGGTTCGAGTATTACAGGAATCCCATTGAGGCATACGATAAAATAAGGGAGAAACTTTCCGATCTTGATAGACAGGAAGAGTTGGTATTTAGAGAAGAGTTGGTATTTCAAAAGGGATGTGCTCTGTTAAAAAAAAAAAGGTACAGGGAGGCATTTGATAATTGTCGTTTCTTTTTGGATAAATTTTCTTACGGAACGCATGAAACAGCAGGCGAGGAAAATCTCATCTTAAGTGCAGGCGGCCTGATTGATGATTATTATTCAAAAAAAGACTATCTCGCTGTTTCAGATGTGTATTTCAATTTTGACGGAAATATTCTCTTTAAGAACGGCAATTTTGACATGTTATTAAAAATCGGAACCAGTCTGAATAAAATTGGTCTGCCGGACAATGCGGCTGGATTATTCGAGGAAATGATCAAGGTGTTTGCGGAAGATAAAAGGATTAACGAGCTTTTACTTGACATGGCAAAGATTGATTATGACAGGAGTCGTTATGAAGACGCAAGGAAGAGATTGAAAGGGCTGCTTGGAAAGCGATCAGACTTGGATAAAAAGACAGCAATGACTGCCAAAAAATTGTTGGGTGATATCTGTTACAAAGAAAGGCTTTTTAAAGATGCAGTCGGTTTTTACATGGAAGTTACAGGTGCAAAAGAAGGGGTTGAGGATAGTGCGGCTATACGTAAAAAGTATGCTGATTCATTGAGAGGTATGGGTCTGTATTCGTCTGCCCGTATAAATTATAAAAGAGTTTTGAAAAATTGCGGTGATCCTGCGCAAAAATGTTCCGCTTCCGTGATCATGGGTTCTTACGAGGGATTGGGAGATTGTTTATATAGTGAAGGGAAGTACCAGCAGGCGATCACGATGTATGAAAAGTCCTTGGAGGGCGTTTCTGAAGGCAAACAGAACATGTGGGCTATATTCAATATAGGACGGGGATACGCAAATCTGGGTAATAAGCCCATGGCTGATAAATCATTCAGCTCATTAAAAAAGGAAACCAGCAATGAATTCTGGTCAAGGGTGATGGATTATTACACATCCTATAAAAACCGGACCACTGGACTGGAAATATGATGGATAGTGCAACAAAACGCGGATCGGAAAAGACCTTGTTTTTACAGCAGTCGTTTAAGGATTTTGATCTGGCAACTGAAAGACTGCAAAAGGCCTATGCCGGCCTGGAAGAGAAATTTGAAAGCATAAACAAGGAGTTGAAGTTTAAGAATATTGAGTTGCAAGAGACCCTGGCAGAAAAAGAGAAGATAAGCAGCTATCTTCAAAATATACTTGAAAGTCTTACGACGGGCGTGGTTGTAACTGATATGGAAGGAAAAACAACGATGATAAATCGGTGTGCAGAGGTGTTTACAGGGTTTTCTAAAGAAGATGCTGTGGGAACAGATGCAGAATTATTGTATGAAAACAAAATTTCGTTTGGTTCAAAGGATTGCTTTGACTTTCAAAATTTTGACGGCGGGTTGGGAGAGAAAATAAAACTGAAGGAAAGGATATTGGAAATCTTCGGTTCCGCAGTCAAGACGGAAGGTGAAGAGGAAATAGGAAAGGTAATAGTCCTTCGCGACATTACAAGGCTTGAGAAACTGGAAGCAACGGTGAAAAGGACGGAAAAACTTGCCGCAATGGGTGAAACTGCAGCAAACCTTGCCCACGAAATAAGAAACCCTTTGGGTAGCATTGAACTTTTTGCTTCTTTGTTGAGAAAGGATGTAAAAGAAAAGAAAAATCGCGACAGGGCATCTCATATCATAAGTTCCGTCAGGGATATGGATAACAAAATATCCAATCTGCTTCTTTTTGCAAGAGATCGGAAACCATCGATGAAAAGGGTCAATGTTCATAACGCGCTAAAAGAGATTATAATTTTTTCCGAACAGATTATCAAAAACGAAGATATCCTTCTTACTGTAAATTATGAAGATGCTGATCCGATAATTACCGGCAATGCCGAGATGCTCAAACAGATATTTTTGAATCTGATACTTAACGCCATGCAGGCTATGCCCGAGGGAGGAAATCTTTATATTGAAACGCGAATTTTTGATGGCCGCTATAAAGGGGGGCCTCGCGGTTCAAACATAGAAATCAGGTTTATTGATACTGGTTGCGGAATACCTGCTGAAAATATAAAAAAAATATTTGACCCTTTTTTTACCACAAAGGGAAAGGGGGCAGGTCTTGGCCTTGCCATTGTCCACAATATTGTCGATATTCACGGCGGTTTGATAGAAGTGGAGAATAACAAAGGCGGCGGGACTGTTTTTAATATTATATTTCCTAATGATTGCGGTGAGCTATGAAAACAAAAACTATTTTAATTGTTGACGATGAGCCCTCAATGAGGCTTGCTCTTTCCGAATCCCTGAAGAGTTGCGGATATAAAGTTGAAACCTCTAAGAGCGGCTCCGATGCCCTGGCAAAATTTCAGGAGGGTAAATTTGAAGTTGTTATAACCGACATGAGGATGCCCGGGATGGGCGGAATGGAGGTCCTGCGTGGAATTAAAAAGATTTCTTCCCAGACCCCTGTTGTCGTCATAACTGCTTACGGGACGGTTAATATAGCGGTTGAGGCTATGAAAGAGGGGGCTGCGGATTTCATAATGAAGCCTTTTTCAGTAGAGCACCTGGAATTGATTGTTAAAAAAGCAGTGGCAAAAAAAGACAGGAAGAAAAAAGAAGGATCAGAGCATGATTCAAAGGGATGCTTGTCACAGGAAAAAACAATTATTACGAGAGATGAGAAGATGCTTGCCCTTCTGGAGCTGTTAAAGGGAGTAGCAAAAAGCAAATCAAGTATTTTGATACAGGGTGAAAGCGGCACTGGTAAAGAGTTGGTTGCACGTTACATACACTGTCATAGCGACAGGGCGCACATGCCGTTTGTTGGGGTAAACTGTGCGGCTATTCCCGGCAATCTCCTTGAGAGTGAAATGTTTGGACATGAAAAGGGTGCATTTACCGGTGCATCTCACAGGAGACTGGGTAAATTTGAGCAAGCCGCCGGGGGGACGTTGTTATTGGATGAAATCAGCGAAATGGATATTCAACTTCAGGCAAAGCTCCTTCGTGTTATACAGGAATCCGAGGTCGACAGACTGGGAGGCGGTGCTCCTGTGCCCGTGGATGTTAGAATAATAGCCACAACAAACACAGAGTTAAAAAAAGGTATTGAGAAGAAAAAATTCAGGGGTGACCTTTATTACCGCCTTAATGTAATCCCGGTGAAAATACATCCCCTGAGAGAAAGAAAGGGAGACATAGTTTTTCTCTGTGAATATTTTCTGGAAAAATACAGCCGGCTTAGCGGGACAGCAAGGCCGGCATTATCAAAGGAAGTTGCGGAAATGCTGGAAAATCACAAGTGGCCGGGCAATGTGAGAGAACTGGAAAATGTTATTGAAAGGGCTGTGTTGCTATCCGGCGGCGAGATGATCCAGCCTGAACATCTTTATCTGGAAAGTGAAAGCGGGATAAACAGACAACCTGCGGAAGCGGCATTAGAATCGGCTGCCTTAAAAGATGTTACATTAAAGGATGTAGAAAAAAGGTTTATACTTGAAACTCTGGATAAGGTGGAAGGAAACAGGACCAGGGCGGCAGAAATTTTAGATGTAAGCGTACGAACCATCCGGAATAAACTAAATGGATATAAGAAAGAGGCAGAGGCTAGCGCTTAGGGATCAGAGGTCTTTTTTATTGTTTCAGATCTGATTTTATGCATTCTGGCACAGGCATTGCATAATAATGTCATTAAACAGCAGAAAGGAGCATTCCAATGGATGCATTATTTGGCAAAAATATAGAAATGTTGTCTAATGTTCTGGATTTTCGATCGGAAAGGCATAAGGTGATAGCCTCAAACATCGCAAATATAGATACCCTCGACTACAAGTCGAAAGACATTGTTTTCAAAGAAGAGCTGAAAGCCATTATGGATAATGGAGAGGGGGTAAAGATGACCACCACCAGAGAGAACCATTTATCCGAATTGTCAATTCCAGAAAATAATGCCGATTATGAGGTGGTCGATTCCGGGGAAAAGGTGGATCTTGACAGTGAAATGGCAAAACTTGCGGAGAACAATCTTATGTATAATCTTACAGTGGAATTTCTGTCAAGAAAATTCAGGGGTTTGAATACTGTTTTAAGGGACGCTAAATAATATGGATTTTTTACCGGCTTTTAAGATTTGCGGATCCGGGCTTGCGGCCCAGAAGGCAAAGATGGATGTTATTATATCGAATCTTGCCAACATTAATACAACACGTACGCCGGAGGGGGGACCATACAAAAAAAGGTCTGTTGTTTTTTCTTCCGAGCCGTTAAAGGAAAATTTTAACGATATCCTGCAAATGGTAAAAGTGGAAGAGATTGTGCAGGATAAAGGGAGTGTAAAAAAGGTCTTTGATCCGGGTCATCCTGATGCGGATGCAGAGGGCAACGTGGCCATGCCTGATATAAATACGATTGCTGAAATGGCGGATATGATCACTGCCAACAGGGCATATGAGGCCTGTGTTACTGCATTTGATGCAACAAAGAACATGGCGCTTAAGGCCCTGGAATTAGGGAAATAAGTACAAATAGGGAGGCGTTTGAAGATGAACAATATTCCAATTCGGGGCGATCTTTTGCCCCCGATTTTAGACACTCAAAAAGAAACAGGCAATGTTCAGGAAAATCAAGGTTCTTTTGGTAAACTTTTAACGAACAAGATTGAGGAAATAAATAAACTTAAATTAGATGCCGATGACGCTATTACAAAGGTGGAGTTCAGTGATTCAGGAAGCATCCATGAGGCAATAATTGCCATGGAAAAGGCAAGTATTTCCTTTAAGACAATGCTGGAGGTAAGGAACAAGATGCTAGAGGCATATCAGGAAGTCATGCGGATGCAGGTGTAGGTAATGAAGGCTGAAAGATAAAAGGACATAAGTCGGAGGTCAGACGCCGGCCGGCAAACCTGAACCCCGTAAAAGGAAGATATGGAGTCGATATTTCAATTTTTTTCTCAGTCAGGGAAGACCTTTAAATCTCTGACACCTTCGAAAAGATTATCCATTATTATTATTGTTATTGTTACTCTGGTCAGTATCGGGCTATTTGTTTTTTCAGTAAATCAGAAAGAATACAGAACTCTTTTTTCGAATCTTTCAACTGAAGATGCAGGAAAGATTGTTGCCAGATTGGAGGAAAAGAAGATCCTTTATAAGGTATCTTCCGCCGGTGACTCCATTTTGGTCCCTGCCGGAGATGTTTCTAAATTAAGACTTGAACTGGCTTCTTCAGGGTTGCCTCAAAGCGGAGGAGTTGGCTTTGAAATATTTGATAAGAAAAATTTTGGCGTTACTGATTTTGTGCAGCAGTTGAATTATCAAAGAGCTCTCCAGGGGGAATTGTCCCGTACGATTAACAGCTTAGATGAGATTCAGCAGTGCCGGGTTCATATCGTAATACCCAAAAAATCACTTTTTGTTGAAAAACAGGCTGAACCTGAGGCATCTGTTGTTATAAAGTTGAAGCCGGGCATAAGATTGAGGGTATCCCAGGTAGAGGGGATAGCCCATCTTGTAGCTGCCGGCATAGAAGGGCTTCATCCCGAAGAAATAACAATAGTCGACAGCGGAGGGAATATTTTATCAAAGACCGGAAGCAAATCTCAATTGTCGAAGCGGACAGATTCGCAAATAGAGTATCAGAGAAATATAGAGAAGGACCTGGAGAGCAGGATTCAATCCATGCTGGAAAAGGTAGTGGGAGAAGGAAAAGTTGTGGCAAGGGTTTCTGCGACCCTTGATTTCAAAGTTGTGGAAAAAACAGAAGAGGCCTACGATCCTGAAGAACCGGTGGTAAGGAGTCTTCACCGTAGAAACGAAAAAACTGAGAACGAAAAAACGGACGAGACAATTAATTACGAAATAAATCGGGTTATCAGCAAGACTATGATGCCGGTGGGGAAAATGGAAAGATTGTCTGTGGCCGTTATGGTAGATGATATTTACAAAAAAAATGACAAGGGTGTTGAAGAGTCCCGGCCAAGATCGAAAAAAGAAATAGAGATATTGGAAGGACTTGTTAAAAGATCAGTTGGTTTTGATGCCAAAAGGGGTGATCAGGTGGTGGTGACCGGTGTTCCTTTTAAAAAAATTGAACTTGCGACAGGGCCATCTGAAGAAGGTTCCTGGAAGACTAAATTATACCTTGCTGTTCCATTTATAAAATATTTTGTTTCCTTAATAGGGCTGATGTTCGTTCTGCTCTTTGTTTTACGTCCCTTAATCAAGTTTGTTCTGGCAGAAAGCAAGATTAAGGAGGCAGGCATAAAGGAATTGCCGGCCATTGCCGGAGGTGGAGGGGGGCAAGGTGGTTCGCTGGGTCTGGGAGCACCAGTGAATGAAACCTTTAAAGAGATAGATGTCGTAAGGAGTATGGCTGATCAGGATGCACAAAAATTTGCAGAGTTATTGAGAAACTGGCTCAAGTAAGGGCAAGGGAGAATTGTGGGGATATGACAAACGAAGAAAAAGTGGCTGTGCTCCTTTTGTCTCTTAAGGAGGAAGTGACAGCAGATATAATGAAGAATTTCGGGCCGGATGAGATCAAACGTATAGGAAAGCGTATGAAGACCTTATCATCGATATCTGATGTTGATATAGGGCATGTTGCCAAGGAATTTTGCGCGCTTGCCCAGAAAAAGGGGAACAGGATCATATCGGTTCAGGATAATGTCGTTGAAAGTATTATAGTAAAAACTCTGGGAGAGGATAAGGGAAAAGAATTTATAAAATCGATTGATGAGGAGAATTCTTCATCCGATAGCCAAATCATTGAAAAATTGAGGAATACTGATTCGAAACGCCTGATAGAATTTACTAAGATGGAGCATCCCCAGACTACAGCCCTTATCCTGGCGCACCTGAGACCGGAACAGACAGCTGAGATCCTGGATAGTCTTCCTTCTGACAGACAAAAAGATATTGTGGCTAGAATTACAACACTTGGAAGCGTTCCGCGTGAATTTTTGGAGGAGATGACTAAAACTCTTGAATCAGAGATGATTGTAGATAATACTACAGAAGAGCAGGTTGGTGGAGCTCGTATGATGGCAGAGATATTGAACAGGATGAACCAGTCGAACGAAAAGGCAATTCTCGAATCGCTTGAGGAAACTGATCCGGATATGGCCTCTGAGATTAAAAACCTCATGTTTACTTTTGATGATATTTTCAGGTTGGATGATATTGGCATGAGAACATTGCTTGAGGAGATAAACCGTGAAGATCTGGCCCGTGCCCTTAAAATAGTTGATGATGAAATAAAAGAAAAGGTTTTTAAAAACATATCAAGTCGAGCCGCTGAGATGCTTAAGGAAGATATGGCGGAGATGCCCCCGGTAAGACTGTCAGATGTGGAAAAGAGTCAGAGAATGATTATTGAGACCGCAAAGAGACTGGAAGCTGAAGATAAAATATTATTTTCAGGGAGTAGTGAAGAAGATGCATTTGTCTAACAGAATTATCAAGGCTCAGGATGTAAAGCAGCCGGCCGGTAAGATTCGTCTGCCATCGGTTTCACCCCGGGTGAGTGCCGGGCGGGGCGGTCTTGTGCGCAAAAGGGCAGATTCGAGAGAGGAAACATCGGTCAGGTTTATTCGGGGAATATGTCATATTCCGGCAAAAGACGGCCGTGAAAATTACCGGGATATTCCAGCTGAGATAAAGGAAATCAGGAAGCAGACAGAAGAAAGGATAAAAATTGCGGAAAAAAATGCCTGTGATAGAGGCTTTTCAGAAGGGCTAAGGGAAGGAATAGATCGGGAAAAAAGGGAATTATCTCTTGTTGCGGAATCTGTTGGGAAACTGATTAGAGAATTAAAAAAGCAGAAAAAGGAACTTCTGGAAGGTTCTGAAAAAGAGATAATTGATCTGGCTTTTTTAATAGCCGGAAAGGTTATACATAAAGAAGTGAGCACCGACCGGGAAGTTATCCTCTCCGTTCTTAGAGATGCAATGAAAAATATGAAGGAAAGAGAGGGTGTCAGGGTCCGCCTGAACCCCGGAGATTATTCTCATATAATTGAACTAAAGCCCGATTTTCTTGACAGTTACAAAGATATATTGATTGAGAAGGATGAAGAAATCGGTCAGGGCGGGGTTATGATAGAGACGTATTCAGGGGTAGTGGATGCCAGGCTGGATCAGCAGTTAAATAAGATTATGGAATCATTGTATGATGAACATGGATTTTGAGAAATATCATAGAACAATTGAAGACATAAAACCCTTTAACATTTATGGAAAGGTAAGCGGGGTTGTAGGTCTTCTGGTCGAAGGCCATAATTATGGAGTTTCCATGGGCGAGATGTGCCGGATTTATCCGAATGGCAGCAACAGGACGATCAGCGCGGAAGTTGTGGGATTCAAAAAAGAAAGGGCTCTTCTGACACCTTTTGAGAAACTTGATGGTGTCGGGCCTGGCTGCAAGATTCTCTCCACGGGTAAAAAGTCGAATATAAAAGTGGGGCATAATCTTCTGGGAAGGGTCATAGATGGCCTTGGCAATCCTATCGACGACAAAGGTCCTATAGCTTCGGAAGAAGAATATCCGGTTTATGCTGATCCAATCAATCCCCTTAAAAGAGGCAGAATAACGGAACCGCTTGACCTCGGAATCAGAGTAATAAACGGGTTGTTCAGTTGTGGCAGGGGTCAGCGGATGGGGATATTTGCAGGTTCAGGGGTAGGCAAGAGTTTTCTCCTTGGCATGATTGCCAGAAATACGAGGGCTGATATCAGCGTGATCGGACTTGTCGGCGAAAGAGGAAGGGAGGTTCGTGAATTTATCGAAAACAGCCTTGGCAAAGAAGGGCTTGCCAGGTCAGTTGTTGTTGTGGCAACGTCGGACATGCATCCTCTGATAAGGATGAGGGCGGCGTATGTGGCAACTGTAATATCGGAATATTTCAGGGATCAGGGAAAGGACGTTCTCCTTATGGTCGATTCGCTGACCAGATTTGCAATGGCCCAAAGAGAACTTGGCCTCTCTGTTGGGGAACCTCCAACTACAAAGGGTTATACGCCATCGGTTTTCAGCCTTATGCCGAAGCTGTTGGAAAGAGCCGGCAACATAGAGGGCAGCGGAAGCATAACCGGTCTTTATACTGTCCTTGTTGAAGGTGATGATTTTAATGAACCGATCGTCGATGCAGCAAGGTCAATTCTGGATGGTCATATAACTCTTTCCCGTGAACTGGCTTCTATGAATCATTATCCCGCAATAGACGTTCTCCAGAGTATAAGCAGGGTAATGATTGATATTGTGGATGAAAATCACAGAAAAAAGGCAAATGATATTATAAATATCATATCCACCTACAAAAAGGCGGAAGACTTGATCAACATAGGCGCCTACGTGGGAGGAAGCAATCCGGGAATAGATAATGCAATAAGAATGATAGACAGGGTAAATTCATTTTTAAGACAGGATATTGATGGAAAGATTGATTTTGAGGCAAGCAAAGAACAATTATTTAAGCTTTTTGATTGAAAGTCGTCGAGTTGGAGAGCAGTTTTTAAATGCTCGGCTACTTAACAAGGTCTGTAGATATGTTTGATTTTAAATTGCAATCGGTATTAAATTACAGAAAGTTGGCAGAAGAGAAACTGATGCTTGCTTTTGCAGATACAAAAAGACGTCTATCCTGTGAAAAAGAGACATTGAAAAAATTTAGAAGAAAGAGTGCGGATTTAATCTCCCGTTTGAAAAAGATGGGAGAACGTCAGATGTGTGCCGCCGATGCTTCAATTTATATTTCTTATATTAATTACATGAGGGAAGAAGAAAATCGTCAGGAAGAGATTGTCTGCAAGGTTGAAAAGGAGCTGGAAGAGAAAAGAGTGGAACTTGTCGGCGCTTCAAGAAAAAGAAGAATCCTGGAGATCTTTAAAGAAAACAAGCTGAAAGAATACAGGCTGTCTTTAATAGCCAGGGAACAGAAAGATCTGGATGAAGCAGGAATTTTAAGGGCATGAAATTGAAAAAATTGATAATTGTCTGTGAGGTTTTGATATTATTTATTGTTCTGGCAAAAATTGCCACGATTGGAGGGATAATAAAAAATTTTGATGCTGTTGGTTTTTTTCTGCCTGTAACCAGGGCGGCGGAGAATTCCGGGGTTGCAGCAACCCCTGTCCAACCTGAGAGGGACGTATTAGAGGACAGCCTGTCAGGAGAAAGAAAGCTTATGTCTTTATTAGTAAAAAAACAAAAGGCGCTGGAGGACCGGGAAAATTTTTTAAAATCTGAAGAGAGAAGATTAAATTCGCTAAGCACTGAGATTCTTTCTGAAATTGACAGATTGTCCGAGATGGAGGGAAGATTAAATGGGCTTCTTGAAACGTTTAAGGAAATGGATAATAAAAAATATATGGATCTGGCAAAGGTTTATGAGTCTACCCCCCCTGACCGGGCAGGTTCCATGCTTGAAAAGTTGGACAACAAAACAGCCGCGGCTATAATCATGAATATGAAAGGCAAAAAAGCAGGACTGATATGGGGGCATATAAAACCTGGCAAAGCCGTAGAGATAACAGCAGAGATAATAAGGTCAGGTAAAAGTCAAAAATAAAGTCGGCACTTCTTTCAAATCAATAGGCAAAAATTGCCTCATCTTAAGTTCCTTTCTTTTTATTGTTCTCATAACATATTGATATTAAATGTAATTCTTAAAGCATGAAGAGTGGCATGTCTTTTGCTATTATTCTTTTGTAAGGATTAATAAGGGAATTATTGATTATGGAGTTCAATTTGACGGATTCAGTACAAAACACCGATTTTCCGGGTGGCTCTAAAAAATTGCGAAAGGGAAACGTCGGGGGGGAACCGGAGCAGCCGATGTTGTTTGCTTTTCTGATAGGTCAGGCATCGCATATAATAACGCAAGGGACAGAGAAAATGGAGATTCTTCCAAAAGAAATTTTATCGAAAGAAGCCGTTCCAGGGTCGCTGAAATTAGGGTCGCTGAAATCGGGCTCGCTCAAGCCGGGGTTGAAAAATCCGGGTATTGAATCAGGTTCGCTGAAGTCTGGGTTGAAAAATCCGGGCATTGAATCAGGTTCATTGAAGTCTGGGTTAACCAGTGCGGTTGTGGGAAATGATGCTGCTGTAAAGAAGAACAGCAGGGTAATACCCAAGGAAGGCAGCGGTAAAAACAGCATTGAAAACCTCCTGAAAAATCCTGGTCTTAAGGGTAAAGAGATTATAGTCGAGCATGGGAAAACAGGAGTTAAGGAACTCACCGGCCATAAAATGGAGATTCTTCCAAAAGAAATTTTATCGCCAAAACATCTGGTTGATAAGATCCCCTCGATGGGGGGATATCATCATACTGCTATTCATGCGGGCAGCAGTACTGCGGCAGTTAATGAAAGTGTGAATAATTACAGCATGGAACCCCGGAATTTGATCAATCAGATTGCAAACAGCTTGACCAGGCCCGGAAGGGTGAGAATTGCACTTACCCCACCCCATCTGGGAACTTTGGATATGGATGTGCTCGTCAGGAATAATAAAGTTCATATTATACTACAGACGGAGAATAATGATGTCAGGCATATGTTGCAGTCAAATGTGGATACTCTCAAAACTGCTCTTCGCAGTCAGGGATTGATTGCGGATAACATTACTGTAATTATTCAGGAAAGATCGGACAGTGCTGGTTATTCTGGATTCGGGCGAAACGAAACACAATTTAAAGAAAACAATAATCAAAAAGAAAATGAAGAAGATCACAGGGGGAGAAGTGATTCTTTGAATTATACTCCCTCACCGTTTGATAAAGAAAACCCACGCGTCATGATTGACGGGGGTATCAGTTTGTTTGTTTAGTAATAATTCCGGCCTGGCCGGGTGAGGAGGTATGAAATGTCTAACATAGAAAGTATCAACAATTATGTCAACCCAAATTTGAGTGTTTTGCAGTCGGATACGATGGGGAAAGATGATTTCCTTGAAATGATGGTCGCCCAGCTTCAAAACCAGGATCCTCTCAATCCCCTCGACGGCACTGATTTTACAGCGCAGCTTGCCCAATTTTCCAGTCTTGAACAATTGGTTAATACAAATGAACAATTGCAGAATATAAGTCTTTATCAGGCCTCGTTGAACAATGCCCAATCTATAAATCTTATTGGCCAGGAGATAACGGCAGGGGGTGATGCTATTCAAGCGGATGGTTCATCAGTTGATCTAATGTATGATTTATCGGAGAATGCCCGGGAAGTCACTATTAATATTTATGATGGTGAGGGAAATCTTGTAGATACCATTGAACCTGGAGTTCAAAACGTGGGAGAAAATTCAGTCGCGTGGGACTGCAGCAGCAATGAGAGTGGTGATTATACCTTCGAAGTATCCGCAATCAATGATAATGGAGATACGATAACTGCTGATACTATAATAGCAGGGACAGTGACGGGAGTTACTTTTAAGGATGGTTTACCTTACCTCACTGTTAACGAGCAGGAGCTCCCTTTTGGGAATATAATTTCTGTGAATAAACCGGGAGTTTAACATAAAGGAGATAAGAAAATGGGAAGTTCATTATTTGCAGGAATATCAGGCCTAAATGCCAGTTCTAAGCAGATGGATGTTATAGGCAACAATATAGCGAACGTTAATACCATGGGCTACAGGTCGGCAAAGATATATTTTGGCGATATTTTGAGCCGGAGCATTGCAGGGGGGGGCCAGGTTGGCCGGGGAGTGTCGGTAAGTAGTGTGAGTACACAGTTTGCTCCCGGATCTTTTGAAACAACTGCAAATGCAACCGATCTTGCCATTAATGGAAACGGTTTTTTTATGGTAAATGATAGTGATGGTGGAAGGTACTATACAAGAGCAGGAGCATTTCATCTAGACAGCGACGGCAATATGGTTGATGTAAATAATTACAAGGTTCAGGGATATAACTTTTTTGGCGGTGATCCGAATACGATAACCGACATTTCACTGCAGAACGTTCAGTCTGCCCCTTCAGCGTCAACCACGGTTTCCTTTGGTTTGAATCTTGATGGGGAAACAGCAACAGGAAATACCTTTAATGCGGCCCAGACGATCTATGACTCTCTGGGTGCCGAGCATACGATGAAAACGACCTTTCAGAAAACAGAAGAAAGCGGCTTCTGGAGTTTCCAAGCCTATCTGGACGATATTGAAACAACGTCACAGACCTATTCGGGATTCAAATTTGATTCTGACGGTGTGCTGGAAAAGTTGTATGATCCAACTGCTGCGGCTGCGGTGGGAGCTACTAATACAGGAACCGGATCTGTCACGACTCCGCCGGCATATGATAATCAAGGACAGTTGTACCAGGATGGAGATGTGACACTCACGTATGTGGCTGCCGGCGATTCCTGGACTATATCAAGTCCTGAATATGCAAATGCGACGGTTACAACAGCAAGTGCCACTTCATTAACCATTGATCTTGATGGTGAAGGCGGCAAAGATATGACTCTTACACTTGGCGGTACCGGTAGTATATTGTATGATAATAATGATACAATAACAGTTACTGTTAATCAATCTGCAACAGAGGTAGACCCTGTTGATGTTTCACTGACCTTTCCTGCCCTTATCTCCGGCGCTACGATCGGTGATTCTGGTGTAATTACATGGGATCTGGCCGGGGATTCAGCAGAAATGATGACCGGATACGCCAGCGTTTCAGCCGTGCAATCTCTGACCAGTGACGGATATAGCTCCGGTATTCTGAAGAATTTGTCTGTTACGCAGGATGGAATACTGAGCGGTTTTTTTACGAACGGTCAAACCGCAGATGTCGGTCAGGTTGTTCTTGCGGATTTTTCTAATCCGTGGGGGTTGAAAAGAATGGGAAATAATCTGTTTAGTGGAACCATTACGTCGGGATCAGCCGTTCAGAATATCCCTGGTTCAGCAGGTATGGGTGATATCAATCCAAACTCGCTTGAGATGTCAAACACAGATATTGCCACGGAGTTTATAAATATGATAACCGCGCAGAGGGCTTATCAAGCCAGTGCCAAGGTTGTCACAACCACTGATGCCATGATGTCAGAACTTATGAACATCAAGAGGTAACGTCAGGTTTTTGACGACCTGTCAAAAAGTCTTTCTGTTCAGGAATAGAGGGTTATTAAGTTTTTTACCCTCGATTCCTGATCTCCGGCCTTAGAGTTCAGGGTTCAGAAATGATAAGGGTAATTCATAAATCCCTCCATCTTTCTGGCACAATCTTTGCTTTATCAAAATCCCATTATGGATATATCAACTATTTTAGGAATTGTGATCGGGTTCGGCCTTGTTCTCACCGCTATGGCAGGGGGTGGTGGGCTGGCATGGTTTATAAATGCGCCGTCCGCAATGATCGTTTTGGGCGGGACTGTAGGCGCCACGCTTATCAATTACCCCATGTCGGATATCATCGGGTTGGTAAAGGTGGCAAAGAATGTATTTTTCGGAAAAGAGATGAAAACCGAAAATGTGATAAAAATGTTAGTGGATATTTCAAAGACTTCCCGGCGTGATGGTATACTGGCTCTGGAGGAAAAAGTCAAAGACATTAAAGATCCCTTTTTTGCCAAAGGAATAATGTTAATGGTAGATGGTATAGAACCGGCCGCCCTTTCCAGGATTCTTACTACGGAAATTGACTTTATTTCCGATAGACACAGGCTGGGAGCAGAGATATTTACGACCATGGGGAATTTTGCGCCGGCCATGGGAATGGTGGGAACCCTGATCGGATTGATAAAGATGCTGGTGCAGATGGATGACCCGTCTTCCATAGGGCCGGCCATGGCAGTTGCTTTAATAACTACTTTTTATGGTGTCATCCTGGCAAATCTGATTTTTCTGCCGGCAGCGGGCAAACTGAAAAATCGGAGTTCCAGTGAACTTTTGGTCAAGCAACTGGTCTTAAGCGGCATTCTCTCTGTCCAGGCGGGAGACAATCCAAGATTATTAGAAGAGAAGCTCCATTCATTTATATCTCCGGGCAAGAGAAAGGCTATGAATTAGATATGGAAAAGGAATATAGCAGGATTAGTCTGGGAAAAGAGTCTGGTGCTGCAGCCTGGGAGACAATATACTGTGCGCTTGTGCTGATTCTGGTTGCTTTTTTTGCCATGCTCGCATCATATTCAAAAACCGAAACTAAGAAAATAGAACACATTTTTCAAAAACAAGTTATTCTGGAAGATCCTGACATATCGGCCGCACTATCCGTGAAATCCTTAAAGAGATATTTCAAAAAGATAGGCCTGGAGAAATCGGTCCGTATAAAAATAGAAAAGGAAGGGAGAGGGTTTAGGGCTACTTTTGAAAGCCATGTATTTTTTCCATCAGGACTGGCTACGATAAATAAGGAGGCATATCCATGTCTTGATGAGATGATAAAGATAGTGCGTAAGGAGAATCTTTCTGTAAGGGTGGAAGGTCATACTGATAATGTTCCGATAAACACTCCAGAGTTTCCGTCAAACTGGGAATTGTCAACATCCCGGGCGGTCAATGTCCTGCGGTATCTTCTTGATAGGGGTGGGCTTTCAACCCAGCGGTTGTCTGCGGTTGGGTTTGGCCGGTATCATCCTGTCGAATCAAATGATACGCCTGAAGGCAGACGGAAAAACCGTAGGGTTGAATTTTATTTCCAATTATATAGTTAATCCTAAGGTCCTGAAATGACGAGAAATCACGAAAATTCAGAAGATGAGGGGGGAAAATGGCTCTCAACCTTCAATGACATGGTGACACTGCTGCTTACATTTTTTGTTTTAATCCTTTCGCTTTCAACACCTGACACAGGCAAACTGAAAAAGGTGGCTGCTTCCTTTAACACAGCATTCGGCATGTTTGAGCTTGGAGGAAAAATGGATGTGAATGTTTTTACCCCTTTTGTTGTTCCCAGGAGAAACAAAAGGGCCCAAATATTTGAAAAAAACAAGAAAATACTGGCCGGGCGCATAAGCGAGGCAGCCAAAACTTTTGCAGGATTAGAGAAAAGCAATATGGACGTAAAGGTTATAAAGGAAGGGGTTTTAATTGTTTTTGGAGAAAAGTTATTATTCAAGGCAGGTATGGCCAAAATTGAAGAAGAAAATTATCCCGTCCTTAAAACTGTCCTTTGCACAATTCTTAAAAATAATGATTGCCAGATAAGGGTAGAAGGACATACAGATGATGTTGCCATAAAGAACGAACGATTTTCATCCAACTGGGAGTTTTCAATAGCCCGGGCTGTAAGTGTTGTCAAATATTTTATTTCTGAAGGGGGTATTATCCCTGAAAGGCTTTCTGTGACAGGTTATGCAGATTCAAAACCCCTTATTTTTGATGTGAACGACCATAACAGGGAACTCAATAGAAGGGTAGAGGTCATTTTGACGTTAAAGAAAGGTTAAGGAGTAGCACAATGGCTGATGAAGAAAAAGAAAAAAAAGAAGAAAAAAAATCCAAAAAAGGAATGAGCCCGGTACTTAAATGGATTATAGTACTTTTTGCGGTAGTGATTCTCGGAGCAGCTGGTTTTGCGGGGTGGAAGTACTATGAAATTAACTTTTCCAGTTCAAAAAAGGCTGCCGATGAACAAGAGGAACAGATTGTACAGGAACCAGGCCTCTGGTCCATGGAAAGCCAGATTGTAAACCTGATGGATAATAACGGTGAAAGATATTTAAAGACAACAATACAGATCGAAGTGTCCAGTAAGGATTGTTTGTCGGAATTGGACCTGGTGAAACCAAAAATTCTGGACAGCATTTTAGGTCTTCTTTCATCAAAAAAATATAAAGAGATAGCAGGCTTTGAGGGGAAACAGCGTCTCAAAGATGAGATTGCCGTGCGTTTGAACGGCTATCTTACTAAAGGTCAGATCAGAAGGGTTTACTTTACCGAATTTCTTATACAATAAAGAAATTAGCACTGATAATGGAAATTTTATACTTAGTGAATTGAGAAGGTATATATGTCCCAAGTTCTGTCACAAGAAGAGGTAGATGCTCTTTTAAGAGGAGTATCAAATGGTGAGATTGAAACCGAACAAGAGGAGGTCGATGATCCATCAGCGGCCATGAAATACGATTTAACCGGTCAGGATAGAATCGTAAGGGGCCGGATGCCGACTCTGGAGATAATAAGTGAAAAATTCGCCAGATTATTCAGTACAACCCTCTTGTCTTTGTTAAGAAAAGTTACCATTGTTAATACATTATCCGTGGACATGGTCAAGTATGGAAAATTCATACAATCAATTCCCCTGCCGACAAGTCTGCATGCCTTTAAAATGGATCCATTAAATGGCAATTCACTTCTTGTAGTTGAATCACAAGTCATATTTGCGCTGGTTGACATTATTTTTGGAGGATCCGGGCGGTCAGCATTTAAAGTTGAGGGGCGAAATTTTACATCTATTGAAAATAATTTGATCAAAAGGGTTGTATTAAGTGCTTTGTCTGATTTTGAAAAGGTGTGGGAGACAACTATGAAATTAAATATCATCTATCAAAGATCGGAAATCAACCCCCAATTTATGCAGGTGGCGGCATCTACCGATGTCGTGATTATTATAAAATTTGAAATCGATATGGACTTTTCTTCGGGTGTAATGACTTTTTGCATACCTTATTCGACAATAGAGCCGATCAGGGAAAAATTACAGGGAGGTTATCAAGCAGATAGGCTTGAGGTTGATAAAGAGTGGGCGAGCAGGTTTACAGACGGTCTTCGATTTACAAATGTAAACATGACTGTGGAGCTGGGCGCAACAGAGCTGAGTGGAAGGGAAATTGTAGGCTTGAAGAATGGTGATGTGATTCCCCTGGATCAATATTGCAGTGATGGTCTGGATATTTATGTAGAAGATGTCCTTAAGTTTAAGGGTCAGCCAGGGATATATAAAGGCAACCAGGCCGTGGAGATATCAGAAATAATTGTTGGGGAAGAGGGGCATTGATATGGTACAGAATGAAGCAACGAAAGAGGTAAAAGAAACAAAAGCGGATGAAGACATCGGCTGGGGAGATGTTGAAGAGGAGATGAAGACATCTGCCAAGCCTGTTGAGAAAAAAGCGGATGAAGACATCGGCTGGGGAGATGTTGAAGAGGAGATGAAGACATCTGCCAAGCCCGCTGAAAAAAGAGAAGTCAGTGACGTCAGGTTTGAGGAAATAAAAAAAGGTAAAACAGATAAAGGATCGCTGGATATAGATTTTATTCTGGACTTACCCCTTGCAGTGACTGTTGAGCTGGGCAAAACAAAGATGCTTATAAGCGAGCTTCTTCAGTTAGGCCAGGGTTCGGTCGTGGAGTTAACAAAGTTTGCAGGGGAACCGATGGAGGTCTTTGTCAATCATCGATTGATTGCCCGGGGTGAAGTGGTTGTGGTTAACGAAAAGTTTGGTGTTAGGTTGACGAATGTTGTTTCTCATGCTGAAAGACTGAACAGGTTGAAGTAGTTATTTGAGGAACGCCATGAATTCACTGGAATTATTTCCCTCCCTTTTGAAGATTGTATCTGCACTTGCCGTTACGGTGGGAGCCATGATTGTTGTTGCGTATCTGTTCAAAAAGATCATGAAGAAGGGCGGAGTGAAGATTAATGACAGCGAAT
>Ga0164315_10000765_pt1 | contig 23106 bp, 17 predicted proteins | sample GuaBasSedimGuay6_FD_113737 | JGI IMG/M metagenome (GOLD analysis project Ga0164315, IMG submission 113737) | Subseafloor sediment microbial communities from Guaymas Basin, Gulf of California, Mexico - Guay6, Core 4569-2, 0-3 cm | ecosystem: Environmental > Aquatic > Marine > Hydrothermal vents... | reverse complement strand
TTAATGGTTAATGGTTAATGATTAATGGTTAAAGCAAAAGGGCGAACACGCACAAAAGGGCTGCCCTTGCGTGTTCGCCCTTGTCGTTCGCCCTTATTGTGAAATTATTTTTCTGAAGGGGGCAGCGACAAATCGTGCCATGCTTTTCAGGCAAAATTTTTGCGCGCAAAACTTTTTCACAGCGTTGTTTCGCGAAGCGAAACATTAGCGTGAAAGCCTGAAAGGCAGTTTAAGTTGCCCAAGTTGCCCAAGGCCAGAAATCTATAAATGAACTCTTGAAATTTTGAACAAAATGATAAAAATGAACATTTAGCGTAGCCCACCTTCGGTTCACTTAAGAAGTTTTTGCGCGCAAAAACTGTGAAACACTGTTCATGCCAGTTTTGGGTTTTACTGATGTTAACATCTATAGCAATCGGTATTTCGCCGTGAAATGAAAAACCCACACCCACATCGGAACAATCACAACCCCACCGCCTATCCCTAATAAACCCCGCGACAATACCCAGTAACCGTAAAATAATGCTTTCCATAACAATTAAAAGCGTTGCTGGCGTTCAAAGATTTCATCTGTTCATTTTATTTTCTCACCTTATAACGACGATATCCTCCCTGATCCTATATTCCTCTGTGAACTCTGTGCGGAAAACAAAACAACTGTAAAAAATTTAATATACAAAATTTAATAAGTATAGTAATTTATTATTATGATTAATTTAATTGTTAAATATAATCTGTTTGTTTGGCACTTTGATAAAATTCATTTAATCACTTGATTAGTAAAGAGATTATAGAAAAACCGTGAATTGTGAGGTTAATAAAAGTGTATTAAATTTACAACACTGTGTTGCATTTTAACTCTATTTCTCTATAATACGCCGTTTCTCATTTATGAGAACAAAAAATAATTTTTATGAACAAAGACGCTTGCCTAATTCTAATTAACAGTGTTGACTGATTGATTTGATTATTTAATCCAAAATCTTTGATTTGGCTTGATATCTAAATATGCCCTTTCAAGTTGTTAGGTGAAAGGGCAAGTACAAGGGATTGTGCAACCACAAAAATGCGTGGGATTGCTTTCAGCCCCGGTGGTATTGGGATTTCCACTTCTAGGATAAACGAATTAATATTTTTTATTGATAAAAATCAGAAGTTTGTGGGAGCTTCAAGCTTTCAAATCAAAACAGATGTTCTCATTTACACAAAAAGCCAAGACATTTATCTTAAGTCAATTTGTTGTATTCTGATATGTGCTATTATTTCTAATTGCTGATAGCTGTTATATAATATACAGCCTAAAAAAATTTTTCTACTTTGCTTTCCAATGTTATAATAATTGTTTTATAATATCTATTTAATAAATGTTAATATTGGATTTTGAGTCTCAATCACTTTTTTTTGATGTTTGTAATATAAGCGTATCGCCTTTAGGCATTTAGTCAAAATAATTTTCATCTCGCTTAAAAAAACCATTTTGTCAGTGCTAATAAACAATATTGTGCTTGTAGAGACAATTCTTTGTGGTTGCCCTATTGGACAATCTGAAACACTATTTTCGGTTGGCTTCAATCACTCAATATCAGAATATTAATTTGTTGATAACTGATTTAGCGTAGCACACCGAAGGTTCTTTGCCCCAGTTTTTGCTTGCAAAAATGGGCATCACTGATAACTGAAATTTATTTTGTACTTAAAGTCTGAGCGATAGAGGTAACGTTAATGATGACAACTCATTTACACTTTCGGTCTGCAATGACTAGAGAGGCGTTTCTATTTTTACTCTTATGTTCATTAATGATTTGGCTGCTGCCTCAATTGGCTTTTTCAGCCGAAGCTGATAAGGGTAAAACGATTTATCTGCAAAAATGTCTTGCTTGCCATACAATTGGTGGTGGAAAGCGGGCTGGGCCTGATTTGATCGGGGTTACGTCTAGGCGAGACGAGAGTTGGTTGGTGCGTTGGATTGTTGAACCCGATAAAATGTTGGCAGAGGGGGATGCGCTCGCGCTGCAACTCAAAAAGGAATATAACAATATTCCTATGCCCAATTCGGGTATTTCAGAAGCACAAGCCAAAGAGATTTTGGCTTACATAGCGGCTGAAAGTGCCAAGCCACCAGCGGCTAAGCCAGTATCGGAACCCAAAATACAGGGACCGAAACTCTCCTTGTCGGATATCGAAAAGCCTCTTATTGAAGGAAAATTGATTTATGATAGTAACTGTGCGGCTTGCCATACGATTGGAGAAGGTAAGCGGGCTGGGCCCAATTTAAAAGGGGTGAACGCTCGGCGAGAGGCGGAATGGTTGAAACGCTGGATAATTGAGCCCGATATCTTGTTGGCCGAAGGCGATCCAATTGCAACGGAACTCAAACAGAAATACAACAATATTCCTATGCCCAATTTTGGGATTACGGAAAAACAAGCGGAAAACGTTCTCGCTTATATCGCTTATGAAAGTGGTGAATACCCCTTTCCTGAAACTGAGGAAGTTCAACCTACATTGCTAACGGAAGAACCGGCAGTTGGTGTTCCGGCTATTGGTAGAGCCTTATTTACCGGGCAAAAATCATTGGCCAATGGGGGTACACATTGTATCAGTTGTCACAGCACCAGCGAGATCGGTGGATTAGGGGGAGGTTCATTAGGGCCTGATTTGACAAAGGTGTATTCACGTTTTGGTGGAGAAATGGGGGTAACCCCCGTCTTACTCAGTCTACCCTTTCCGACAATGCAAGGTATTTTCTCAAAACAACCCCTTATTGAGACAGAGGCTGCTCACTTAGCGGCTTATTTTGCACAAACGGATAGCTTGGAAGAAAAACCGTCGATGGACTACGTCATCAGCGGGATCAGTGTTTTCGGATTTATTATTCTCTATATTCTCATACATCTCATCTGGAGAAAACGATTGACTGGGGTTCGTAAACCCTTGGTTGGGAGATAAAAAAAATGAGTTGGATTCAAGATATTGTTGACCCTAAAACCCGCGAATGGGAACCGTTTTATCGCGCACGTTGGCAGCATGATAACATTGTCCGCAGTACGCATGGTGTTAATTGCACGGGTAGTTGTTCTTGGCAAATTTATGTGAAGTCTGGGGTTATCACTTGGGAAATGCAGCAAGTCGATTACCCTAAATTAGAAAAGAGTTTGCCACCTTACGAACCACGCGGTTGTCAACGGGGTATATCGGCATCTTGGTATGTCTATAGCCCAATTCGTGTGCGATATCCTTATGTGCGCGGTGTATTGATTGATCTGTGGCGGCAAGCCCGTCAAAAGTATACTGATCCGGTTGAGGCTTGGGAATCTATCGTCAGTAATCCAGAGTCTCGCAAAACCTATCAACAAGCACGCGGCAAAGGCGGATTTCGGCGTTCTGATTGGCATGAAGTGTTAGAAATCATTTCAGCGGCCAATGTTTACACCATTAAAAAGTATGGGCCTGATCGTATTGTTGGCTTCTCCCCCATTCCAGCCATGTCGCAATTGAGTTTTGCCGCTGGTGCCCGTTTTATAGGATTAATGGGTGCCAGTTTGCTCAGCTTCTACGACTGGTATAGTGATCTGCCACCGGCTGAACCGGAAGTGTGGGGTGAACAAACAGATGCCCATGAGAGTGCTGATTGGTACAATTCCAAGTTCATCGTCTCAATGGGTTCCAATTTGAATATGACTCGTACTCCCGATGTTCATTTCATTGCGGAAGCCCGTCATAATGGTTCAAAATTTGTTGTGTTTGCCCCTGATTTTAGTCAGGTTGCCAAATATTCCGATTGGTGGATACCCATTCATGCTGGACAAGATGGGGCCTTTTGGATGGCCGTCAATCATGTCATTATGACGGAATATTATGTTAAGAAACAAACGCCCTCTTTCAATGCCTACATGAAACAGTTCACCGATTCACCGTTCTTGGTGGTACTCAATCAAGGTGAAAATGGCTACGAAGCTGGGCGATTGTTACGGGCAAACACCGTTGAACGCTACAAGGATGAAGAAAATGGCGAATGGAAGTTCTTGATGTTTGATGAGCAAACGAAAGGCCCCAAAATGCCGAAAGGCACGATGGGCCATCGTTGGCAAGAATCTAAACAAGGACAGTGGAATTTAGAACTAAAAGATGGCCTAGATGATTCGCCGATTGAACCAGCGCTGTCTTTTATGGACAACTCTGATGCCGTTTTTCAAGTGCAATTTGAAGACTTTTCAAATGATAACACCATGGTGAAGCGTGGTGTGCCAGTCAAGTATATCGAAACGACTGACGGTAAAGTTGCTGTTACCACGATCTTCGATATGATGATGGGGCATTTTGGCGTTGAGCGTGGTTTAGGCGGAGACTATCCCAGCAGTTATGATGACGCTGACAACATGTTTACCCCAGCTTGGCAAGAGAAGTTTACGGGTATTGAAAAAGCAACGCTTATCAATTTTACTAACCAGTTTGCCACGACTGCCGAAAAAACGGGTGGAAAATGCACCGTCATCATCGGGGCAGGTATCAATCACTGGTATCACAACAACCTGATGTATCGAGGCCCCATCACCGCTTTAATGTTATGCGGTTGTGTCGGCAAAAATGGGGGCGGCTTAGCGCACTACGTCGGACAAGAAAAATTAGCCCCGATTTCAATCTGGAAAACGGTGGCCATGGCTGGAGATTGGGGAAGCAATGCCCGTTTACAAAATGCCCCGACTTGGCATTACATGCACTGTGATCAATGGCGTTATGAAGGGCCTTTCGCCAAATATTCCAGTTTGAAAGGGAATAATGAATGGACGGATGGCCATGCCGCTGATAACAATGCGCGTGCAGTACGCATGGGTTGGCTACCCTTCTATCCGCAATTTGAACGCAGCAGTTTAGAGATCGTCAAAGATGCCGAACAAGCCGGCGCGAAAAACGAGCAAGAAGTGGTTCAATATGTCGTTGACCTACTGAAGGATAGAAAATTACGCTTCGCTGCTGAAGATCCCGATCATCCTAATAACTGGCCTCGGGTTTGGTTTATTTGGCGCGGTAATGCCATCATGGCCAGTGGTAAAGGCCACGAATACTTTCTACATCACTATTTAGGCACGCATTCCAATAAGATTGCTGAAGATCAAATCAGCAAAGATATGATGAAAGAAGTGGTGTGGCGAGACGAGGCACCAGTGGGCAAAATGGACTTAGTGGTTGATATCAACTTCCGCATGGATACGTCGGCCCTCTATTCTGATATCGTATTGCCCACCGCGCACTGGTATGAAAAGAATGATATCAATACCACTGATATGCATTCTTTCGTTCACCCGCTATCAGAAGCCGTGGCACCGAATTGGGAAGCCCGAACAGACTGGAATATTTATAAATCGCTTGCTAAGAAAATCAGTGAGTTAGCAGAGATACACCTGCCGGAACCGGTGAAAGATTTTGTTTGCACCCCCTTAGAACACGATTATCCTGATGAACTCGCGCAACCTTCTATTAAGGATTGGGCCAGGGGTGAATGTGAACCGATTCCAGGCAAGACGATGCCTAAAATGAAAATCGTTACGCGGGACTACAAGAACCTGTATAACCACTTCACCTCATTGGGCCCCGTCGCAAGAGATAAAGGTATTGGCGCTCATGGCGTTCATTGGCATATTGATGATATGTACGATAAAATGCTGAAGACGCACCCGACTACGCAATGGAATGGGCAAACCTACCCCTCCCTAGTCGATGTGGTTGATGCCATTAATATCGTCTTGCACTTTGCCCCTGAAACCAATGGTGAATCAGCCTACCGTGCCTTTAAGGAACATGAGAAGCGAGTCGGTTTACCTTTGGCAGATTTAGGAGAAGGGAATCAAGGTGCCACCACGACGTTTGAAGACATTCAGCGGCAACCGCGTCGTATCTTGACCAGCCCCTGTTGGTCAGGCATCATCAATGACGGTAGAGCTTATTCTCCCTTCTGCATGAGTATCGAACGTCTCGTACCTTGGCGAACCCTAACAGGGCGGCAACACTTTTACCTCGATCATGAAGGTTATCTGGCTTTTGGTGAACATTTGCCCACCTACAAACCCAAGATGGATCCCTTGTTATACGGTGATTTTGTCAAAACGCAAGAAGGTGAAGCGAATAGTGTCATGCTCAACTACTTGACACCGCATGGTAAGTGGCATATTCACTCCACCTACTACGATAACCACCGTATGTTGACCCTATCACGCGGGATTGAACCCTTCTGGATCAGCCCACAAGATGCTGAAAAGATTGGGATTGTTGACAATGACTGGGTAGAAGTTTACAACGACCATGGTGTTGTCGTGACACGCTCCGTCGTCAGTGCCCGTATACCGCAAGGTGTCTGTATCTGGTATCATTCACCAGAAAGGACCATTTCTATACCGAAATCCCCCTTGCGTGGTGGTAGACGGGCAGGTGGACATAACAGCTTGACGCGGACTCGCCTCAAACCTGTACTGATGATGGGCGGTTATGGACAATTTACCTTCCACATGAACTATTGGGGCCCCACCGGCGTTAATCGTGATACCCATGTCATGGTTCGCAAGCTACAAGGTGAACCTGAGTTTTAAAGCGTGCGATTGGGAGCTTGAATACTCACATTTACTTTATGTGAGTATTAATTAAATATGTAAAAAATAACGCAAGAGACGCAAGAGACGCAAAAGACGCCAGATTTCTTACAAAGCGTAGCGTCTTTAGCGTCTTTAGCGTCTTTTGCGTTTATTTCTCTTTTAATCTAGGAGCAAATAATGGATGTAAGAGCACAAATCTCAATGATGTTCCACCTTGACAAGTGTATTGGCTGCCATACTTGTAGCGTTGCCTGCAAAAATATATGGACAGACCGTAAAGGCACGGAATACATGTGGTGGAATAATGTTGAGACAAAACCGGGAACCGGGTACCCCACAAAATGGGAAGATCAAGAGAAGTATAAAGGCGGTTGGGAACCCAAGGAAGAGACTATAAAGTTACGAGCAACGGATAAATTTCGTGGCTTGGCTAACATCTTCCATCAACCCCACTTGCCCACAATTGATGATTACTATGAGCCCTGGACTTACAAATACAGTGATTTGTTTGATGCCCCAGCAGGTGATGATCAACCCACGGCTCGTCCGATTTCCTTAATTACCAAGGAACATATTGATATCAATGCAGGGCCGAATTGGGATGATGATTTAAGTGGTTCAACGGTTTATGCCAACAATGATCCCAATTTTAAAAACCTCAGCGAGCAAGAAAAAAAGGCGCTGTTTGAATTGGAACGCCTAGTCTTTTTCTACTTACCCCGGATATGCAACCATTGCTTAAATCCTGCGTGTGTGGCTTCTTGTCCCTCTGGCGCACTCTACAAACGGGGTGAAGATGGCATTGTATTGCTTGACCAAAATGTGTGTCGCGCTTGGCGTTTCTGCATTTCTGCATGCCCCTACAAGAAAACCTATTTCAATTGGAAGTCGGGTAAATCCGAAAAATGTATTCTCTGCTTCCCAAGAATAGAATCTGGGCAACCTCCTGCCTGTTTCCATTCTTGTGTCGGTCGCATTCGTTATCTTGGTGTCGTTTTGTATGATGCTGATAAAATTGAAGCCAATGCGGGGGCTCCTGAAGACGAATTAGTCGATCTGCAACGGGAAATGATTTTAGATCCATTTGATCCAGCCGTGATTGCCGGAGCTGAAAAGAATGGCGTACATTTTTCGGTGATTGAAGCAGCCCAGAAATCCCCAGTTTACCGGTTCGTGAAAGAATGGAAATTAGCCTTACCGCTGCACCCTGAATTTCGCACCTTACCGATGTTGTTCTACATTCCACCCTTATTGCCAGTGTTAGGCCATGTTGAAAATGGCCTTTACGGTGTCGATTCTGAGGATTACTTCGGCTCCTTAGACAAAGCGCGTGTGCCCATGCAATACATGGCTAATCTGTTCACAGCCGGGAATGAAGAACAAGTGCGTACCGTCATGGAAAAACTCATAACCGTGCGTATGTATAAACGGGCTGAACAGGTTGATGATATCGATGCTGATCAAGTAGAAGCCATGATGAAAAAAACGGGTTTAACCGCAGAAATGTGTGAAGAGATATACCGCTTAACTTCCTTACCCACCTATAATGAACGTTTTGTGGTACCCGCGACACATCAGGAATACGTTGCAGAACTCACAGAAGGCGATCCGTATGCCTTCAAAGCAGAAGTCGGTGTTGGCGGATTCAACAAACCAGAACGGGGGTTATAAGCTTTTTGATTTTCGATTTTGTTGAATGTAGGGGGCTGGTAACGGGTTTTTGTTGCCTGCCCCATTCAAATCAATCAAAAATCAAACACACCATGAAAAATGAAAACAACCAGCAACTTTATAGTTGCCTCTCAAATTTGTTAGATTATCCCACGCTGGAAATCGCTGAACAAACTCGTCAATGTATAGACAGACTCAAAACGGCCTATCCTCAATCGGTAGAACCAATTACCCACTTTTTGTCTTTCCTAGAAGAGACACCGTCAGGTCGTTTAGAGGAAATCTATACCGCGACGTTTGACATCAACCCAGCGTGTCATATTTTTGCAGGGCATATCCTTTTTGGAGAAAGTTTCAAACGGGGCGCATTCATGGCCGGGCTGACAGAAGAATATCAAAATCGTGGTTTTGACACATCAAAAGAACTCGCCGATCACATTCCGCTGTTACTCAAATTCATAGGCACACTTGATCCGAATGACGCTTTGACCAAAGAATTAATTTCAGACTGTTTGATACCCGTCTTTCAAAAAATGAATACCAACTTCAAGGAAAACTCAAGCAATCCTTATGTACCCGTACTCAGGATAGCTTCAATCGTACTTGAAGGCGCTATGTGATTGCATCCCTTCTGATTGATAGATAGGATCAAATTGATAACGATTGGTGGGCAACGTGCAGCCCACTCTACAAACGGAGAATAATATGACTTATAGTGATTTTTTGTTTGCTGTTTTTCCTTATTTATGCGTTTTCATCGCCATTGTCGGCACTGTGTGGCGATATCTGACAGATCGATTTTCTTATTCTAGTTTATCCTCCCAATTTTTAGAAACTCGCCAACTGTTTTGGGGTTCAGTCGCTTGGCACTATGGTATTTTAATCGTCCTAACGATCCATTTGGTTGGCTTTTTAATTCCAGATGTCATCTTAGCGTGGAATACCGAACCGATGCGCCTGTATTTCATGGAAACCACCGGATTCACCTTAGCCTTATTGACGCTAGCGGGACTGATAATGTTGATCTACAGACGATTCAGCAGTTCCCGTATCAGAGTAGTTACATCACCGATGGATGTCGCCTTACTCACATTTCTGTTGATTCAAGTAGCAACAGGCGTATGGACAGCCATGTTCTACCGTTGGGGTTCTTCTTGGTATGCCGCTTTTGCTGTTCCCTACTTATGGTCCGTTCTCGAATTTCGGCCCAATGTCAGTTTAGTCAACAACTTACCGTGGGTAACGCAGCTCCACATCATAAATGCGTTTTTTCTCGTATTGTTGATACCCTTTACTCGTCTAGTTCACTTTTTATCCGTGCCAATTAAATACATTTGGCGGCCCCATCAAATTGTCAGATGGAATCGACGCTCACCGATTATTGGCCCATAATTATTTATTTTTCCCACCTCTCCTTTCCACGTCATCTGTACGTGGAAAACGAGAAACGGTGGGTTTCTCCGCTCTACCCACCCTACAAAATATCTGCGTAAATCACTTCAATCATGACAATCTGCGTTCTATCCAATGCTCTGATTAAAGAAATAGAACGCTGATTTGACTGATTATGGCCTGATTTGCACTGATTTGTTGATCAGCGTCAATCAATTCAATCATGACAATCAGCGTTCTATCAGCTCACCTTTTTGCCTCACTACCGATTCTTTCAATCCACAATAGTGATATGATCTATCAACAATGCAAATTGAAAAACTTCACTTAGAAAATATTGGCGTATTTGATAACCTTGATTTAACCTTTCAACCTTGCGAACAAGCTGGTAAAAAAGCTGACATTCATATTTTCACGGGAACCAATGGTAGTGGGAAAAGTACATTATTATATGCTTTGGCAGGCGCTTTAGCGGGCCCGTTTCAACAACACACCCACCTTATTTTTCAAAGATTTCATCATGCCAATCCGAAGGCTTTCGTTGAAGTTCTATTTGAAAATCAACAAGTTATCAATTATACCCTTAAAAAATGCAACAAAAAAAGTTATTTTACTGACTTGCCCTTGATAACCCATGATAACCCGCCACGTTATTTACCCATTCGCCATGCTTATGCGAGTCAAAATCAACAATCGGTTGAAGACTTCATCAATCACTTCTTGCGAGATCAAAATGCTCCCCATGATGGGAAAGAAGGAACGGCTTTTGCCGCTTTTGCTTACTCTGGTAATCGCTCGTTAAATTCCATTGATCAATTGGCTCTTGAAGAATTGGAACTCGATCCTTATGACAACGCCCTTTCTTTTTTAAACACAACAGATTCTAAGCAAATTATTCAATCTATTGCCGCTCAAAAAATGAAACAAGCAATAGAATTGACTAAAAACAATCAAAAACGAGCCGAACAATACTATGCCGTTGTTCAAACTCTTGAGAAAGTGATTCAAGACATTATAGGTTGGGAAATTAAATTCAATTTGGAAACACAACCCTTCAATCTCTTTCTCGAAGTGAATCAGAGAATATTAGAATTTGACGTACTGCCTGATGGTTTAAAATCGATTATCAGTTTGCTGGCTGATCTGATTAGACGGTTAGATAAAATTGAATGGATTGATGATCACAACGTTAATGTTTTAGAACGTCATTTTATCTTATTGCTTGATGAGATTGACATTCATCTCCACCCAGCGTGGCAACGATCTATATTGCCAGTCATACAAAAAATATTTCCGAATGCACAAATCTTTGTCTCAACCCATTCACCTTTTGTGGTAGGTTCAGTAAATGATGCTTATGTGTATGCGTTCAAATTAACAGAAAAGGGTGTATCAATCCTAGACAAAGTGGAACCTTCTCAGGCTGGCAATAGTTATTCCTTGATTTTAGAAGAGATTTTTGGTGTTGAAGAATCTTTTGATGAAGAGACAGAAAGACAGTTTCGTCAATTTTATCAATTAAGAGATGACATTATGCACGGTGACGACAACAAAATAGTTGAATGGCAGCAATTGGCTCATCTCATGATGGCAAAAGGCATAGAAGTGACTGATATTATCGGGACAGAATTGCGCCAAATGTCACGTATTTTGGGAAAGGATTTATCGTAATATGATGAAATTGACGCGCCCCAAAAGGCCTGGTTATTTGGATAACTACAAAAAATGGGGAAGAGAATATAATGAAAAAAGAAAAGAAGGGCTAAAACCAAAATGGCATAAAAAGATCAAGCAATGGGAACAATTGAAACGCGATTTAGCAAAATTGACTTTAGATCATTGTTCCTTTTGTGATAGCTATCCGTTAGTTGCTAAAAATAAACAAACTGTTGAACATTTCAAGCCCCGAAGCAAATATCCAAAATTAACTTATGTTTGGCACAATCTATTTTTAAGCTGTGAAACCTGTCAAAAAGCAAAAGGCGATAACTTTAACAAAAAGTTACTCAAACCTGATGCAATCGAATATGACTTTAATCGCTATTTTATTATGAATTTCAAAACCGGTAAGATTGAAGTGAATATCCGAGCTTCTCAAGAGGAGCAAGAAAGAGCAAAAATAACGATTGCAATGTATGGTTTAAATCACTTTGACAGGCCAAAAGCACGTTCTGATTATTATAAGTGGCTCAAAAATCAAATCAGAAAGCAGAAAATAAAAATCAACCAAGATAAGGAAACGTTGTTTTATCGCTTTATGTTTTTTTTTAAACTCAACTTATTAAGTACTGAAGCACAAATAAACAGGTATTTAACAACCAAGGGGCCCCCTTTCGGTTTTTTTTAAATACCTGAAAATTTATGGTTCAGTACTTATATTAAGTGTAGGGTGGGTAACGGGTTTTTGTTGTCGGCCCCATTCACCTACTTTTATTAGGCGATAAATCGCGCTTACGCAAAGCAGTATGATTTTGCGAAAAGGAGAAGAATATGTTTGAGAATACGGCTCAAATTGATCTGCAAGGCAGAATCACATTGCCAAAATATGCATTATAATTAATAGGGCTGTTCCCTCATAAAAAAGTGATTATTGAGTGGACAAAAAACAGTATTGTCATTAAACCAAAACCAAGTTTACCTCCACTGCCGAAATTGCAAAAATGGATTGATTGCGGATTGGAAACAAATGGCACAAGAAATTGAAGAATGGCGTATAAAATGAAAAATCAGTTTTCCTTTTTTTGGGATGCTAACATTTATGCAAATAGAAAAACTTCACTTAGAAAATATTGGCGTATTTGATAGTTAGTGTTTTATCACTTATTCACCTTGAGAATCAATCGATGTCAAAAAATCAATTAATCAGTTTACATATCCAAAATTTTCGTTCATTGGCCGATGTGAAACTGAACATCGCTAACCTTTTAGTCTTATTTGGGCCTAATGGTGCAGGGAAATCAACCTGTCTTGATGCGCTTTGCTTGGCGCGAGACTGTGCCGTTTTCGGTGTTGATAAGGCCTTATCTTCCCGAAATCAGGGCACGGGTGCCATATGGGAGGGCGCGAAAGAGGATGACGCTATTGTGATTGCCATTGAAACGCATCATGCCCTCTACAAAATCGCGTTAGGCTATTCAAATAACCAAATCAACCCGCTGCTTGGAGAAAGCTTGTATTCAAAATCAAGTGAACGTTTTTTGATAAAACGTCAAATCGGCCATGTTGATGTTGGCTTTGTTGATAACCCACCTGCCACATTAAAAGAACCAAAACAATTGAGCCTGAGTCAGTACGCAAACCAAATACCGCTACTGGCTGAAATCAATCAGTTATTACACCAAGTACATTATTATCCGGCACGCTCCGCTCAATTTCACCGATTACGTCAACCTCATTCACAAACCCATTCTGGAACTACTCAACTGAATGAAAACGGTGATAATCTGTGGTACGTTTTGCACCAATTATATGAAAAACGATTCGTTGATAAACGCTATGACACGATATTAACGTTTATGCAAGAAAGTTTTCCGACTTTTCGTGGATTGACTTTTGAACCAATACAGCCCGGTATCGTCTCGGCCCATTTGATAGAAAAAGGGCGACATCAACCACTTGATGTTTTTGGTATCGCTGACAGTTATTTACAAATGTTGCTTCACCTCACGGCCCTGTTTTCTGAACAAGACGATAAAGCATTGATTTTATTAGATGAACCGGAAATGTCTTTACACCCTTGGGCATTATCGGTGCTAGCCGATGCCATAGAAACGGCGACACAAAAATGGCACAAACAGATATTAATAGCCACTCAATCGCCAGTTTTGATTAGTCAATTTGGGCTTGAATCTATTTTCACAGCCGAACAAAATAAAACAGGGCAAACTGTGATAACACAAGTGAGTGAAATTGAAGAAATTCAAGATTTGTTAGATGATTACGCTGCCGGATCATTATATATGGCTGAATCAATTGCGCCGCAAAGTAAACGTTTAGAAATCCCAGCAGTGTATGAAACAGAGGGAATGTAAATGGATAATGGCAATTCATTTCATCATGATTTTTGCGCCTTTGCGTGATATTTTATCTCACGCAAAGCCGCAAAGACGCTAAGAATACGTGCCTCACTTGATCTAGCATAAACTTGTAACTAGGATTGCTAAGTGCCCATATTTTCGTTCCTACCTCATACCCTATCACTGAGCGAATCCACCATTGCCCTGATTCTCATGATTACCACTAATTAATCAGCGTAAATCAGTTCAATCATGACAATCTGCGTTCTATCCTAGATTTAACGAATTTGAGGGCGAACAATTTTTCTATTCTATTTATGTTGATTTGAACGCTTGTTAGTTTACATGATAATCTGCGTTTTATCCTAGATTTTTGATTTGAACACTTGTTGGTTTAAAATAGCTTAAAATTGTGAACAATAAATACTCAAATCAAGTCTCAAATAAACCAAATCTGATTGAATTGGAAACAAAGGGATAACGGATAACTCAAGAAACCAATGACATTACCTCACATATTTGTCGGTATTGATATCGGCACTTCCGGCTGCCGTGGTTGTGCTATTGACATCAACGGCCAAATCCTCGCTGAATACTCTATCGAATTACCGCCCCCTAAACGCCGTCATGTAGAAGTTGAACAAGAACCGCATATCTGGTGGGCGGCCTTAAAAACCGTTTTAAGGCAAATTGACAATAGGCTATCTCATCCCATCACAGCTGTCTCTATCGACGGCACTTCTGCTACCGTTTTAGCCGTCGATCAGGCCGGTACACCGCTGAGGCCGGCTTTAATGTATAACGATGCGCGTGCCAGTCAAGAAGCCGAACACATTCATCAGCTAGCTCCCCAGAACAGCGGCGCATTGGGAGTCACATCTAGTCTCGCCAAATGGCTTTGGTTATTGAAGCACACCGATCAAAATGCCGTTTCTCATGTTCTACATCAGGCCGACTGGTTAGCTGGAAAACTGACGGGCCGCTTTGATATCAGTGATGAAAACAATTGCCTCAAAATGGGTTATGATCCCATTGCACGTCAATGGCCGACTTGGATATCGGCATTCGATTTTGATCTCACTCACTTACCACAAGTACACCCACCTGGCACTGTCATCAAAACCATTAAAGCCACTCTCGCAAAATCAATCGGCCTCAACCCTGAAACCCTGATTGTCAGTGGCACCACTGACAGCATTGCCGCTTTTATCGCGACAGGGGCCGATCAAGTCGGCGATGCCGTCACTTCATTGGGTAGTACTCTAGCACTCAAAATGGTTTCCGATAAACCCGTCTTTTCAGCCAAGTACGGCGTTTACAGCCACCGTTTATGGGATAAATGGCTCGCTGGCGGAGCCTCTAACACCGGCGGTGCTGTACTGTTAAAATACTTCACACCCAGCGAACTGAAAACCATGACACCGCAGTTGCAACCGGAACAACCCACCCACTTAGACTATTACCCACTGGTATCGGTAGGTGAACGCTTTCCCATTGCCGATCCAAAACTCGCACCCCGTTTAAAACCCCGTCCCAACAATGAACGGGTATTTTTTCAAGGCCTGTTAGAAGGCATTGCCCGAATCGAAGCTGAAGGTTATAAACACTTACAAAATTTAGGGGCTCCCCATCCGAAAACAATTTATACCGTAGGCGGCGGCGCTAAGAATACCGCTTGGACTCAAATACGGCAAAATCTCATTGGCGTTCAGATACAAACCCCTCAACACACCCAAGCCGCTTATGGTTCAGCCCTTTTAGCCAGAAAAGGATTCTTATCGTGTTCCAGCTTTTAAACCAATTTTAAAACCAAATTTATTTTGCAAAGGCCCGATTTTCGTACAAGCCACTTTGAGCCTTTGCGCGAAGCGTGAGATTTTATCTCACGCAAAGCCGCTAAGACGCTAAGTTTGTATAATTAATCAGCGTTTAGCGTATCTTCCCTTCGGTTCACTTAAGAAGTTTTTGCGCGCAAAAACTGGGGCAAAGCGTCAGTTCAATCATGACAATCTGCGTTCTATCCAGTTATAGCGTTTCCCGATTGGATAAAGTACACTCATGCTAGATTGTACCAAAAACCAAATAAATTTGGAACGAAAAACATCCTTAATAAATTTGTAACAAAAATATTGTTGTACTTTATTCAATCGGGAAACGCTATATCAGTTATCAGTTATCATTTATCATTTTAGGTTTCATCATCTGATTTTTGAAGTAAAACAAGACACAGATTTTCCGCAAATTCTGAAACGTCACGCACTTTACGGGGATCAATTTGAGCCAGTAAATCAAAACCATGTCGTGTTTTGTGATATTTTCCCTTGGTTTTCGTGTATCGGGTTGCGGCATCAAGCCCTTGATTGACATCCGTTTTTGGAATTTTCTCTATATTGGCTTGTTTTGGTAAAGCATTTGAATTAAAACCTTGACCATAAAATTTGGCTAACGTTTTTCGATCCGCTAAAAACCAAGATTCCATGCACTGAACCATTAAATGAGCATTCTCTTCAATTGCTGAGTCTGGGCAATCCCAATTATCTCTCATCTTCAAATGTGTCCACGCATTTCTATCGTCTCCAACCGCTGCTTCGCTATCGACTAACAAAATACAAAATACGTCAGGATATTGAACAAGTGCCGTGCAAAATCGGTTGTATGCTTGCATTCGTGAACCACAAGCAATGATTTTGGGTTGGCAATGGCTTGGTAGTACTTTTTTTAAAAACTGACTAAAACCACGTCGGCATTTTGTCAAAGTCAAGTTTTGATCGCCTCCGCCTTCAACATAAATATGAATTTTCACCACCGATTGCCTCCAATTTCTCCACTACGCCAAAGTTGTCCTAATGAATATTCTTTGAGCCAAACGCCTAATTCACTTTGACTTAACCGTTTTAAGTGGCTACCCATTTCAGTTCGTTCGCAGACAATGATTGATTCGGGCGTATCAGTCAGTGCATCAATTATCACATCGGAATGCGTTGTCACGATTAATTGGGTACGTGTTGCACAGTCTTGTAAAAGGGCGGCAATGGTTGGCAAAATATCAGGATGTAAACCCAATTCTGGTTCTTCAAGGCAAATTAACGACGGGGGTTTGGGATGGCACAATATAGTCAATAAACAAAGATAGCGTAATGTTCCATCAGAAAGGCGTGTCGCTGATACCGGTTGACGAAGCCCTTTTTCGTGAAAAAAGACTTGAATCGTATTGCCTTCCGTTTTAGTCGTTATGTCTTCTATATCGTCATAAAATTCTTGCAAATAGCTCAGCAATTGTATTTTGGTTTCAGGATAATGTTGTAAGTTATTGATAACCAAGGCTAAGTTACTGCCATCTTCCAATAAAAAATCATGGGGTAAATCGGCTTTTTGGGGCAAACGCAAAGCGGCATAATGGCCTAAATGCCATTCTCTATAAAAACGGATTTGATTAAATTGAGTCGCAAGATGCGTTAATTCGGGATAAAGATCGGCCCCTCGCTGTTGAGAAAGAATCGATTGCTCTAAGCTCACATCTTGTCGTTGTAATTGGCGTTCCTTCCTGTGTTCTGAATCAATCAGTGTGTTTAAGATGGGATAACCCTTTTGATAAGCGTAATAGATCACAGGCTTTTGATTCTCATCCCACGAAGCATCCGTTATGCTTTCATCTACTAACTCAAAACGATTACCCGTACAAGTAAATGATAATTGGTAGCGGAGTATTTGGTTTTTTGGGGCATGGGGATAAAACCATTGCGTATCAATTGAGGCAATGGGTGAAACGCTACCTTTCCAAAGCCATTCGCTAACCCCCCCACCTTGACGAATCGGCCCTAATAAATTATTAGGGGTAGCAGCCAGCAATGAAATAATTTCAATGAGGTTAGATTTACCCGCAGCATTAGGGCCTATCAAAACATTTAAGGCCTCCAAAGTTAAGGTTTCCATTTCTGTAGAATAAGACAATATGTTTTCAAGACGGATTGTCTTTAATAGTTTGTTTTGACTCATTAATCAATCTCCCTAAATCATATTTTCGTTCCGATTTTCAAAGTTGGAGTGCAAAATTTATTTTGCAAAGGCCCTATTTTCGTACAAGCCACTAAGTTTAATTAATCAGGGGAATGGTGGGCAACAAAAACACGTTACCCACCCTACACGTTTTTAGGCTTAATGAAGGTTGCATTGACCCTACAAATCATGTTTAAATGTCACTCGATAAACGCAGCCTTCACATAAGTTATTTAAATAGGCCGGCAATACCGAAAACGTTTCCCCGCTTTCTTCAAAAGAGATGGGCTCTGATGCGACATCGGTTACCAATTTTGGCTCAATCAACCGCTGTTTTTCTTTCTTTTGAAACTCAAAAAGCAGTTGTTCTTGGATTAGGGTAATGTTTTCAACCGCTTGAGCTTGTTGAGCGATAAACAGCTTTTGGTATTGCTGTTCTAATACTGCTTCCGCTTGGCGAGTCGCAATGAAATAAAGGCTTTCTTGGCCGGTATTCCGATCCAAACGAAATGATTTATGATGGGCTGGCACAAAATACTGTAGCCCTTTTTGCACCGGATTGCGATTAGCTGCGCCCCTTAAATCAATCGTTGGAAATAAGCGGCCTATATTGCCATGAGAATCGACTATAAAAATATAAACATAAACGGCTTCTGTCGGTTTAAAGAGCAATTTGAGCGAATCGCCCGAATGCAATACACTGCCCTCACCAAAAGGTTGAAAATCCCCTTTTCCCCCATTTTGGTACAAGTAATTGATTTTAAAGGCTAATGGATTAATCGGTTCGCAATCATCAACACCTTGCGAATCAAACGAACTCTTTTTACAATCAGAAGATGGCACGCTCAGATTGACAGTCGCCGTCGCTATTTTGGGTTCGGTATTATCATCAAAAAGGCGCGAAGCCTGAAAAGAACAATTCTCACTATCAAACCAACAATATTCAATATACAAAAGAGCCGTGCCACCTAATAGCGCGACAACAAGTGCCCCGATTATTTTTAACATGCTATTAATTACTCCGTTAATAAAGGCGTTTAAAGTTCAATTAGTCTGAGTTATATCAGTTATCAGTTATCAGTTATCAGTTATCAGTTATCTCTTTATTTAATCCTCATCATCAAAGATGTCTTCCTTATGGATAGTCTTTAACTGCCCTTTTCTGTAAGCGTTTAACCTTTTTTCTGCCTCAACCCGCCAGATTTCATCTAATTGATGATTGGGTTCGTCTAAACTTTGCAATAGCCCTTCAATAATAAAAAACCGTTCGTGCGCTTTGAGTTGCAATGCACTTTCCAAAATATTTTCTCGTTTTGTCATAATTTCAATCCCAAAAATATAACTACAAGGATTGTTTATAAGAAAGGATAAGTACTGGGCATTTGATAAATTCATCAAAGTTAGGAATCGTCACAAAATAATTTGGACATTTCTATATGTTCATAAAAATCATATCCAAAAGGGCGAACACGCAGGTTCGCCCCTACATTACCTCGTAGGGGCGAACCTACGTGTTCGCCCCTCAAAATCTATAAAACGGGAAATTATTTCGTGATCATTCCTTATCGGTTTTAATCCTTTCTTATAAACAATCCTTGTAGTTATCGGTTTTAATCCTTTCTTATAAACAATCCTTGTAGTTACTAATACCGCCTCAAAACTCAAAAAAAAATCGCGGCCCGCGCAGGGCGCGGGCCGCAAACCCCCTCACATCAAAAATAGTGGCATAGCGCAAACTAAAACACTTCACCTCCAATAAATAGCACTTTAGCAAATCAAACCCTTTAAAAAGAGTAAAAGAGTAAAAAAAACCCAGTGTAAAGTGCTAAAAGCCAAAAGGTTACAGCGTAACGTCCGCGCAACCACGGAAACCCCTGTACCTGCGGTGGAAGTCCGACGAGCCCCTGCCACGGTAGGCAGCACGACAGCCGCCCGGGTCGTCGATGAACGAGCCGCCACGAAGCAGACGCGAACCTGTAACATTACCATTACAAATACGGCCATCAGTCGGTGCCCCTTGATAATTATCATGCCAAGGATCGGCACACCATTCCCAAAGGTTGCCTACGGTGTCATATAATCCAAAGGGATTCGCTTGAAAAGAACCGACTGGGGCTGTTTGTTTACCACTCCATTCACTGCCACTGCTATAACAATTCGCAAGGTTTGTTCCGATCTCATTCCCCCACCAATACTTTGTCTCTGTTCCTGCACGGGCGGCATATTCCCATTCCGCCTCTGTTGGTAAACGATATCGTTTTCCCGTTTGTTCCGATAACCAGTCTAGGTAAGCTGTTGCACCATACCAAGAAACTTCATTGACTGGATGATTTTCATAACCGGCTTCTATTTGGAAGTTTCCTGTAGAACCGATGATATGGCTATCTGAATCTTCAGCTTTCGTCTCAAACCAAGGTTCACCTTCAGGCCCGCGACGCTTCACCGTGTTCAAAAAATGCACAAATTCTCCCACTGTCACCTCATACTTTCCCATCGCAAAACGCGCCACAGACACCTGATGTACGGGTTTTTCATCATCCCAACCCCCACCTTGGATATCTCCCATTCTAAAAGTACCCGCCGGAATCACGACCATTTCTGGGCCTAAATTGCCATCTTTCAGGGTATCACGAAAGCTTTCGCCGGCGGCTAATACGGCAGGTGGAGGGGGTGGGGGTGCTTGTGGGGTAGCGACAACCGTTATTGAGGGGGAACTGGCTAATCCGCTCGCACTGACGGCCGTTACCCAGTAAGTATAGTTCAGGTTGTTTTGGAGGCCCGTATGCACGTAAGCCGTTGTCGTGGCTGGCACGCTTTGTACCGCGCCTCCCGCGATTTGCCAGTTGATGCTGTAAGAAACGGCACCGCTGACGGCTGGCCAATTAAGTACGACTTGACTGTCTGCGGCTTCGGCTGATAAATGGGTTGGTGCGGCTGGCGGCCTTTCTGCCGCCTTTGGGGTAGCGACAACCGCTTCTGAGGGATTGCCTTCAAGCCCCGTGACACTGACACCGGAGATCCAATAAGTATAAGTCGCGCCGTTAATCAATCCGGTATGTTGATAGCTTGTGCTGGAAAGGGAAAGATTGCCTTCACTACCATCGGGTTTTCGCCAATCAACGGTATAAGAAGCCGCACCCGTAACCGGTTGCCAAGACAGCGTGATTTGACTATCTCCGGCTACGGCAGTGAACGGATTCGGAGCGGGTAGTTTAGTTTCGGTTGGCGCTGGCGCGACTGGTGGTGGCGAAGGGGGTTCGGTTGGCGCAGGGGCTACCGGCCGGGTTTCTCCAGGCAAGGGGCGATTGCTTAAGGTGAGGGAAGCGACAGCGACATTGGAGCGAAAAACCGTGAAATTATCGGTGATAGGACTTTTACCTTCTTCGACGTAAACGGCATAGAAAGTATAGTCACCCCCAAAACCGGGTTGCACTTCAAATTCCAAAACCCGATGTCGATTAACGGTGGTTTCTAAAGCGGCTCTAAAGGCTTGTGGTTTAGGGCTAAAGGGCGTGAAGGCTAGGGGTGTTCTAAACAACAAATCCCGACTAGGCAATTCGACGGCTACCCATAAATCCACTTTGTGGAAACGCGAAGATGTCTTTAAGTTTTCTTGTAAATCGAATTGGATAGATTCACCGACATAGTAATAGGGCTTTAATCCTTCAAAGTTTAATTCAGCCGTCGCCGCGCTGAGGGATTGGGTGAGGCTTAATAAAAATAATAAGCTGAAAACAAATTTGGGCATGTTGATTAACCTCGTTTTATGATGAGTTGTTATTATATATATAGTCTATTTGTGTTCTCAAATCAAGTGGGTTCAGTTATCAGTTATCAGTTATCAGTTATCAGTTATCTATTTCTTTTGATAGAACGCAGATTTGACTGATTGTCATGATTTGCGCTGATTAGTTGAGAAGCCTAAATCAGAATGGTGGGCAACAAAAACCCGTTACCCACCCTACAAAACCTGATTCTCATGATTTGCGCTGATTTAATATGCTAATAAGTAACACAGCCCTAATTTTTGTAATTATCGTTGATTTCTTGATCAGCGTAAATCAGTTTTTCACGCAAAAGTTTTTGCGCGCAAAAACTTTTGCGTGAAAATCATGATAATCTGCGTTCTATCCCATTATCAGTTTAAAAAATATAGATGTTAATACCAGTAAAACTCAAAACTGGCGTGAACAGTGACTCTTCAAGTTGATAGTTTTGTTACATACAAAAGTTCGTTTGTTCAAAATTTTATAGTTTTTTGGGGCAAATTGGGCAACTTGGGCAACTTATACTGTTTGAAACATGGTACGATTTATCGCGGCCGACTTCAGAAAAATAATTTCAGAAAAATAATTTCATAAAACTAATTTAGGGGCAACCACAAGGGTTGCCCCGAAAAAAAGTTCGTAGGGGCAATCCCTTGTGGTTGCCCTTTTTGAAATTCTTAATCTAGTTTTCAGTTGAGGGTTTTGGGAATAAAGGTATCGGGCAATAACGTGCCATATACACAAAATCTTGATCAAGGGTGAATAACTGGGCTTTTTGCACAATTGCCATTGCCGCGATTAAACAATCCGTTGCAGAAGTAGCGACACCGTGACGACGACAGACATTCGCTATTTTTGCCGCTTCAAGATGATCTTGCTGAGTCGCTAAAATGATTGGAAAACTGTTCGCTAATTTTTGCAGTTTTTGAAATTGAACTTCTTCTTTTAAACCAGAAAGGAATTCTTGAAATACAATACCAGGAATAGCAAGGGGTTCATTATCAGCAATCATTTTTTCCAACAAAATCACTTCATCAGGTTTTACCCTATCTTCACGATATTTTCTGCGATAGCTTGCTGACAAAACCGGCGTATCTAAAAAAATCATCGCGCTTGACTCCTTCGATCCATTTCCGCCAAAAATTCTGGTTCAAAATCAATGGTGCCAAAATTTTGAATCTCTTCAATGCGTTTACGCCAGCGAATGTATTCTTTAAGTGCCACATTGAGCGTTTCTTGTTCAGTTTGATGGCCACCCAATTGTTTAGCCTGTTCAAGTAAATCAGGATCGAACCGTTGTGTATTGAGACTTGTCATTGTTTTCCTCCAAATATTGAGTACAGCGAATGAGCGAAGTGAAATGAAACTTCGCTAAATAAAAGAATAAGGCCAGTGTTCTAATTGATTTTAAAACCCGTTTAATTCAGCCGTCGCCGCGCAGAGGGATTGGGTGAGGCTTAATAAAAATAATAAGCTGAAAACACATTTGGGCATGTTGTTTAACCTCGTTTTATGATGAGTTATGATAATTATATAGTCTGTTATGTAAGAAAGAAGAATAAAAATAAGTAGTTGATTTTGTTAAATATTTTTGAATGTCCCGTTGTTCAGTTTTAGATGTCAATATGGGTGAAATGAGTGTTCAATTGTTCCATTTTAAAATATCAACGAGAGGCC
>Ga0164315_10000763_pt1 | contig 23152 bp, 18 predicted proteins | sample GuaBasSedimGuay6_FD_113737 | JGI IMG/M metagenome (GOLD analysis project Ga0164315, IMG submission 113737) | Subseafloor sediment microbial communities from Guaymas Basin, Gulf of California, Mexico - Guay6, Core 4569-2, 0-3 cm | ecosystem: Environmental > Aquatic > Marine > Hydrothermal vents... | reverse complement strand
TGAAGAATTGCCACGGTAACGATGGTTGCAATATAAAACCACAAGGCCACATAGATATGACGTTCTCTTCTTCTAAAGAGAGTGCCAAAAAAGTTAACGGCAAAAACCACCCAGATAAGCGTAATACCAATATCAATAGGCCATTCAAGTTCAGCGTATTCTTTACCGTGAGAAAAACCCAGCGGCAGAGAGATTGCCGCGGCAAGAATAATGAGCTGCCAGCCCCAAAAGTGAATCCTACTTAGGGTATCGCTAAAGACTCTGGTTTTACACAGCCTCTCCGTTGAATAGTAGACTCCGGCAAAAATAGCGTTACCACAAAAAGCAAAAATCGCGGCATTGGTATGCAGCGGTCTAAGCCGTCCGAAGGTAAACCATTCGAGCCCGAAATTAAATTTCCAGCTGGCCAGTTGAAATGCAATAGTCACTCCTAAAAGGAGAGCTACCGCACCCCAGATCATGGTTGCATAGAGAAAAAGTTTGACCCCATGATCATCATAGGAAAACTCTTCCATTGCACCCGTTTCTTGAGTAGCAGAGTTCATAAATTCTTCCTTTTTTTATTTTCATATTCTTCATCAAATAACATTCTGTGTGCGGGAGTTGAGAGGTCATCGTACTGGCCTTTTTTAACGGACCAAATAAAAATCACTAAAAAGGTAATTCCCAATAAAAGTGAAAGCGGCAGTAAAATATAAATCACATTCATCTGGCCCTTCCTGTGCCCCAAATAGTGGAGAATAAAACTGTCAGTGAACTAAGCGGCATTAAAATTGCCGCCCAGAGGGGATTTAAGTGTCCGGTAATAGCGAGACCGGCGCCGATAAAATTATAAGAAATAGAAAAAATTAAATTTCGATGAATTACTTTTAAGGTTTTTCTCGCCTCGGTTAAAACCAGTGTCACCAGAGCAACTCCTGGTTTTGTCAGGTAGATATCTGCCGCTTTAAGGCTCACATCAATGGAGCCTTTAACCGCAATGCCAACTGATGCTTTAGAAAGAGCGAGAGCGTCGTTGGCCCCATCGCCGACCATGATGGCAGCTTTTTCTGTTACAATTTTATTTTTTTCTTCCGGTTTTTTTTCAAAGTAGCAGTGAGCACTAGATATCTCCAATTCTTTGGCGGTCTCAAGAACATTGGAGCGGGAGTCTCCAGATAAAAGATAAGGGCGTACTTTTAATTCCCTCATTTTTTCAATTGCCACTTTAGAATCCTTCCTTAAACTATCTTGCAGTTCCATCTCCAAGATAACTTCCCCATCTTCAAAGAGACCCAAAAAATTATTATGCCTTTTAATCTGGTATGATTTCCCGTCAATGATGCCAGTAACACCAAATCCTGGAATCTCTTTCCAATCGGTGATTTCAAGTTGCCTGGCATCTTTAAGATAATCCACCAGCGCCACACCAATTGGATGTATGGCATCTTTTTCTAAAGTGTAAACAATTGAGCTTAAGTTATCAAATGATCTTAAGGGTTTAAAAGAGACTACCTGAAATTTTCCATAGGTGAGAGTTCCAGTTTTATCCAAAAAAATCTTATTAGCTTTAGATAATTTTTCAATCACCTCTTCAGATCTTATGATCACTCCCTGACCGGCAAGTTTGCCAATAACTGAAGTCAGCGCAAGTGGAGTCGCTAGTGCCAAAGCACACGGGCAAGTAATAATGACTAAAGTTAAAGCGCGCAAAAAACCCTCGGTAAGATTTCCTGCAAACGCAAAGTATCCCATGATAGCTGCTGCTAATAACAAGACCACGATAACAAACCACTGGGCCCATTTATCGGCGAGTGTCACCATCGGCGCAGGCATTCTTCTAGCGAGATCAACTTCCTCGAGTATGCCTCCAAGCCTCGTTCCCCTACCGGTTTTTTCCACTCGAACTGTCACCTCTCCAGACATCACTTGAGTTCCCGAAAAAATAAGCGAACCGGTAAAAAGATTAATGGGAACCGATTCACCGGTTAAAAGAGAATTATTGACCAGCGCTGTACCAGCTAAGATCTCTCCATCGACTGGGACCATATCTCCTTTGGTGAGGATAATTACATCTTGTGGTTTTAAAAATTTGGCCAGAACTTCCTCTCCATTAGCTCGCTTAACAGAACCAAAACTATTGAAGTACTCCAAGTTGGAGGAATTCACGCCTTTTTGCCGAGCTTTTAAAAGTAGATACCTGCCGAGAAAAAGTAAAAATACCAAAGAGGCCATGGAATCAAAAAAGATAATGCCATTGCCCTTTAAAAGATTAATAAATCCCCCAATAGTTCCCGCGATTAGAGCGATGGAGATGGGTAGATCAATGGAGATAGTTTTTCTCTTTAAAGCAGAGAGCGCATTGGCATAAAAAGGCACCGCGCAATAAAGTATCACTGGCATTAGTAGGAAAAAACTAAGCCACTCAAACTGAGTTTTTAAAGTTCCCTCTGCCCCGGCGTAGATGGAGATAGATAAGAGCACTATATTTCCCATACATGCCATCGCCACACCCATGCGGATGAGCAGATCTCGCTCTTCTTTTTTCTTAAAGGCCTCTACTTCATCGTCTTGTTTTATGGCGTGGGGAAGATAACCCAAACGATTTAATTCCCCTGCTAAAACTGAGATGTCACAGCGAGGATGAAGCACAAACCTGGCCCGAGATGATTCCAGGTTTAAGCGCGAGGAGATAACCCCATCTACCAGCTCTGGAATTTTTTCGATCAGCCAGAGACAGGCGAGACAATGAATTCCTTCCAGGTAAAAATCCAGGATCATCTTTCCATCACTGGTAACTTTGGCGTATTCCCGAATGAAGTTTTCATCTCTCATATGTAAAAAATTTTCTTTGGCGGGATTGACGGGAATTTTCGCCACATCTGCAGCATTTTTAATATCGTAATATTGTTCGAGGTTGTTCGCTTTTAAAATGGCGTGAACTGTTTTACAGCCATTACAGCAAAAGGATAGCTCTTCACTGATGATGGGACTCATCGCTAATTCGCCGCAGTGATAGCAAGCTGTATCTACCTTTGACGCTACAATAGGTATTTGATTAGTTTCAATCATTAACTTCCTAATTTTGCTATAAAAAGAGTATAAGAAATATAGAGCAATTCCGAGAAAAATCACTGATATTGATCACTTTATAATTAAAAAAAAATAAACTTGAGTCGATAGGTGTAGTATCTAGATATACGCGCAAATAAAAAGAGTTTAATGAAAAAGCTGATAAAATTTTTTATTCAGGAGAATAAATTCACCATGATCGTCATGGCGTTTTTTATCATCTTTGGACTGCGAGGCCTTAGCAAACTAAACTCTGAATCCTTCCCATCGGTAAACCTTGGAACCGCTATTATCACGACTATCTATCCTGGAGCAGGGCCTAAAGAAGTCGAGGAAGAAGTCACCAAACCTATTGAAGATGAAATCAGAACCGTGCGCGGACTAAAAGATGTCAGGTCTGTCAGTCAATCAAGTCTTTCTAAATTTACCGTAAGAGTGGACATTGATAACTACGATGTAAAAGAAGTCATGGATGATCTGCAAAAAGCGGTGCAAAGAGTAGCTGATCTCCCCCCCGATATTTTAGAGATGCCAAGATTTCAAGAAATCAACTCAGAAGAGTTTCCCGCCATAGAAATTGCAGTGGTAGGTCCAAACGATCATCGCCAGCGGGACAAATTTGCGGAATTTTTAAAAGATCGTCTGGAAGATAATAAAAAAGTGCTAGGGGTTAGCTACTCAGGTTTTAGAGAGAGGGAATTTTCCGTAGGACTTTTTAAAGAAAAACTCGATTTTTACTATCTAGGAATCAGTGAAATAAGCAGAGTGCTGATGGCCCGAAATAGAAATATCCCTGCGGGAAATTTAAAAAAGAAAGACGAAACCCTGCTGGTTAAGCTTGATGGGAAGGTCTCTGATATCGACGAGTTAGAAAATATCTACGTGAGATCTAACTTCTCTGGCAAAAACACCCAACTTAAAGATATTGCAGATATTCATGATGGTATGGAAGACCCGGATGTTATCGCAAGACTTGATGGCAAACCCGCAACTCTTTTAATCGTCACCAAAAAATCAGGCGAAGATACCATACAACTAGTTGATGAAATTGCAGAGCAGTTAAAGACTATTGTGGTGCCCGCAGGCCTTAAAATTTCCGTCTATGCCAACGAGGCAAAAAAAGTAAAAAGAAGAATGGAAATTCTGAGCACCAATGCCTTTTTTGGCCTGATCCTCGTCATTATTTTCTTACTCTTATTTTTACCCGGAAAAGTTGGCATCATGGCGGCCATCTCTCTTCCTTTAAGTGTTCTGGCCACACTTGGCGTGATGCCAAGTATGGACATGAATATAAATACCATAACCGTTTTGGCGCTAGTTATTTCGCTGGGAATGATGGTTGATAACTCCGTGGTAATTGCTGAATACTTCACCCGCCTGCGACAAGAAGGAGTAGATCTTAAAGAGGCCGCTATCACCTCTGCGCACCAATTCTGGCTCCCTATTACTTGTACTGCCTTAACTACCATCGCGGGTTTTTTACCCATGCTGGTGACTAAAGGTACCATGGGACAATTTATTAGATACATTCCCATCATCGTGACTCTCGCACTAAGTATCAGCTTATTTGAAAGTTTTTTCATGCTTCCCGCACGACTTATGTTTGTGGGCAAACTTTCAAATAAAGAAAAAGATGAAGAAAAACACAAAACTCATTGGTTTGATAAGGTCACGGCAAAATTTGAAAAGTTAATGGATGTCCTAATCCATAAAAGATACTGGGTCATGTTGGGCTTTGGTTTTATTATTGGGGGATCTCTTTTCATGTTGATCTATGTGAATAAGTTCATTCTTTTTCCTGCCGATCAAACAGAACTTTATATCTCAAGGTTTGCGACCCAAGGAAGCTCCTCCGTTGAGGCCACAGATCGTGCTGCCAACCAGCTCTCCCACGAAGTAAAAAAACTACTGGGCGATGACGCTGAATTTATCGTGGCAAGATCTGGCGTGATAAATATAGGCCCGGGCGATCCTAAAAATAAAGATGGTTACAATGTAGGGATGCTTTCCATCCACATGACCAAAACGGCCTCCTTTAAACTCAACTATGTTGAAGTACTTAAAAAACTAAGAACAATAAAAACTCCATATCTAAGCAAGGTAAGCTTTGAGGCCAAGGTAAATGGGCCTCCCGTAGGTTCTGCTGTTTCTGCCACCTTTAGATCCAGCAATATTAAACAGCTTAATGCTCTGGTAAACGATCTTTATCAGGCCCTTGAAAAAAAGGAAGGTATCTTAAATCCTGAAATCGATGATGATATTGGCGAAGATGAAGTTTTAATCAAACTCAATTATGAAAAGATTGCCAGGTCTGGACTGGACGTAAACCTGGTAGGAAATGCTATTAAAACCGCCATTGAGGGAAACATCGTGGCGCAAATAAACCTCGATGATAAAAAGTTTAACCTAAAAGTTCAACTGGCAAATCCTGATAGAAAGTTTGTTAAAGATTTAGAAAAACTAAAAATCTTAAATAAGACCGGCTACCTTATTCCTCTTGCGGGACTGGCCAAACTGGAGCGGGCCCAAGGATCTGTTAAAATTAAACGCTTTGATTTTTTGCGGGCAAAAAACATCTCCGCTGATATCGACGAGGACAAAATAACTTCCGGTGCCGCCAATAATTTTCTACTTAAAAAATATGACGAGCTCCAAAAGAAATACCCCCAAGTGACCATTACTTTTGGTGGGGAAGCTGAGAGTACCAAGGAATCCGTAAGTTCTCTGGCCGAGGCAATGCTGCTAGCAATCCTGGCCATCTTTGGCATACTGGTCTTTCTCTTTAAGTCTTATCTCAAGCCTTTTATAATTATGAGTACTATTCCTTTGGGGCTTTTAGGTTTTTCTGTCGCCTTCTTTTTACATGGCAGGCCGGTAAGTTTTTTAAGTGTTATCGGCATCATTGGTTTGGCGGGAATCATTGTTAACTCAGGAATTGTGCTAATAAGTTTTATCGATGAGATGAGAAAAAGAGATACTCACTCACTTCATGAAATCCTAGTCAAGGCATCTTCTCTTCGGCTTCGGGCGGTTATTGTAACTTCACTTACCACCATTTCAGGTTTGTTACCTACAGCTTACGGGCTTGGTGGGGTGGACCAAATGCTCATCCCTATAACTCTCGCCATGGCGTGGGGACTAACTAGCGGAACCATCCTCACTTTAGTCTGGGTGCCGTGCGCTTATGCCATTATTGAAGATTTTGGAAAAGTTAAACGGAAAAAATCTTAAAACTTTTTTTGAGTAATTAACATACTCATCACCAAACTTTGCTACCATTAACTTTTCTTCATATCTTATATTTAAATGCCATATGGGAAATTGAAGTACGGCCCAAATAATATAGATCCAGTTATTTAAATAAAACGCTAACCCAAAATTGAAAAAAGATAAAAAAGCGCCATAAAGTGGATGGCGAAAATAAGCAAAAGCTCCCGTGGTCACTAAATACTCTCCCCGAAATTTTGGAGGTAGAGACTTAAGACTCCACAAAATAACTACATTGGTTATAACTATGGAGATGATTAAAACAATAAGTCTTATGGAGTCGTTATCCACGATGGAGGGAAGAGCTAACGCATCTTTTTTCCACAGGGCCAACAAAAGCAAAAACAAACTTATAAAAAGTCCTCTCGGCCCTGCTCCAAAGATTTTTTGATATCTATTCATAATTTATGTAATTTCAGTAAGTTGGACTAAAACCACCGTTAGCTAAAAAACCTAACTAACGAGATAATCGATTTATGTTAGTTAACTCCTTGCAACTCTCTCAAACATTAGTTATTTTAAAGTAACTAACAAAAAATGGCAAATTCATTAGTTACTTGGGAGAAGGACATATGGATAAAAAAAAACGTATAGGTCGATATGAAAAAGGCCTTGGTGGATCATTTAAAACCTATATTCCAAGTCCCCTGCCTCCGATCCCTCCATTAGATTTATCTGACTTATATCCCTTACTTGATAGGGCCTCTTCTGCCTTGGGGCGTTTAGATGGGATGAGTATGGTATTACCTGATCCATCATTAATTTTGTATATGTACGTTCGAAAGGAGGCAGTTCTCTCTTCCCAGATTGAAGGGACCCAATCTTCTCTTTCCGACTTACTGTTATTTGAAACTGAAGAGGCCCCTGGGGTCCCAATTGACGATGTCACAGAAGTTTCCTGTTATGTTTCTGCCATGAATCATGGATTAAAACGTCTAGAAAAACTCCCTTTATCCTTGCGGCTAATTCGTGAAATTCACGCCAAATTAATGAATAATTCTCGTGGTGGGAATAAAAATCCCGGGGAGTTTCGTAAAACTCAGAACTGGATTGGTGGAAGCAGTCCAGAATATGCTCGCTTTGTTCCTCCTCCTCCTAATGTTCTAATGGAATGTTTAGATAATTTAGAAAAATTTCTCTATGATGAAAAAACTAAATTACCGGCCCTAATAAAAGCTGCCCTAATACATGTACAATTTGAAACCATTCATCCATTTTTAGATGGAAATGGTCGTTTAGGACGATTGCTGATTACCTTTGTGCTTTGTAATGAAGGACTTCTTAAACAACCGCTTCTTTATCTAAGTTTATATTTCAAGGCCAACCGCCAAAATTATTATGATTATCTCCAATTGGTTAGAGAAACTGGAGATTGGGAAGCATGGATAAAATTTTTTCTTAATGGTGTAACTGAAACTGCCAACCAGGCCACAGAAACGGCGCAAAATATTATGGATCTATTTAAAAAAGATCGCTCCAAAATTGAAATCTCAGGAAAATCTACTGCCACGGTTTTAACCATTCATTCCTATATGCAGGAACATCCCATTTCAAACACTACAAAAATTAAAGGTGCCTTTAATATTTCTTTGCCAACAATATTGCGAGGATTAAAAACTCTTGAAACTCTAGGGATTGTTAAAGAGATTACAGGAAAAGATCGACATAAAATTTTTGTATACCAAGATTTTCTTCAAATCCTAAACCAAGGAACTGATGCCATATCATATTAAGGAATTGGTTGCGGGGATAGGATTCGAACCTATGACCTTCGGGTTATGAGCCCGACGAGCTACCAGACTGCTCCACCCCGCGCTAATAGATGCCAAATACTAGACTACCTTCCTCAACTTGTCCAAAAAAATATTTTGCTCAAGTGAAAATCTCTAAAAATAATCAGTAGATGGGCGATATGAAGAGACTATGACACAAGACTCAAAAAATGACTTACTGCTAGAGTTCGATACCAATGACCTAAGTCCAGGACAAATCAGGCTTATTCGAAACTACTACTCCACCCTATTAGATATTCTAAAAACTGATCAGGAACAGGGATATTTTGAAGGAGCTGCAGATCTTCTGCGAATTACCGCCGCTTTGATAAAAGAAGCACCCTTTGCTGACCACTCTAAAAAATCACACCAAGCACTTGAATACGCCATGGAAACACTCCAAGAACGTATTCAAATAGCTAAAGTAGATTTCTACGATAATTGAGCTTTTTCTTTATAGGATTTCATCACATCTAAATAAGTTTCCTTACGGTATTTTACGTAAGACTCATCATTGGCCAGCTTCCGCTCGCCAAATTTTTTGGCCTTAATCAGGACGGATGGCCTAACGGATTCATAGCTTTTTAAAAGCTTTCTCTCTAGTTGCTGCCTGGTGAGATAAGTATAATTTCCCGGAGCAATGCCCTTAATATTTAAATTTCCAATAGCAACTCTTTTAAGCTTATCAACAGTTAGTCCCGCCGCCTCACAGATCTTTCTGATCTCACGGTTTTTGCCATCACCTAGCGTGAACTCAAGCCAAGTTTTGTTTTCTAACTGGCCGATAGGTCTCACCGAAAGAGGTTTTAAAAAGTCACCATCAACAGTAACTCCCTCTCTTAGCTTTCTTAAAATTTTGGGCGATACAAGTCCAAAAACTTTAACTTCATAAACTTTAGTCACCTGATTACTTGGATGCATGACCTTGTTGGCCAGCTCTCCATCGTTGGTTAAAAGCAACAGTCCCTCAGAGAGATAATCAAGTCTTCCCACCGGATAAACTCTCTCACTAACCTCGCGAATCAGCTCCATAACAGTATTTCTTCCCTCAGGATCAGATACTGTGGTGACAAAACCACGGGGCTTATTCATTAAAATATAAATTTTTGAAACACTACTTAAATCAAGGATGGAACCATCAACTTCTACGACGTCTTTAGCAGGGTTAACTTTAGTCCCTAAAATATTTGCGACTTCTCTATTTACAAGGACTCGACCTTCGACGATTAATTCTTCTGCTTTTCTTCTTGAGGTTACACCACAGTCAGCGATGTATTTTTGTAGTCTGATTTCCATTTGCACTCCTCGCCTCACGGCAGTTAGTAAAAATAGTTTTTATATGGCAGTGCGCGCTATGTCAAGAGCTGGGTTCATCATCGAGAAAATCAAGGTTCAATCCCAGTTCTGAGGCCTTATCCAGCGTATTTTGAGTGATTTCCTGAAGGTTATTTTCCTTTTCCAAAAGATCATCAAGCGGTTCTCCCGTCTCAAGATCCACCATCTCAAAAACATCATCTCCCAAAGGAGGATTATAAGGCCCTCCAGTTAGCTCTTTTAAAATCGAGGCCTCCACTTCAAATTCGTTGATCAGCTCACTTAAGACCGCCTCACGATTGGCCGCCACTATTTGATCCTTGATTAAATGCTCTTCCAAAATATCAAAGGCCGATTTGCCCTCTTCTTTAGCAAGCTTTTTCTTCTCTTCATCTTTTAAGTTTTTAGTAAAGGCCGTCTCGCTGGCGATGGATTTTATCTTTGAGGCCAGCTCATCTAGCTCTTCAATTTCATCATAGAAAAAGCTCTCAGATCCCTCAGTAACCAGCTCTTTAATATCAGAGATCTCACCCACTTCATTTTTATTTGCCAGCTCTTCTAGCTCACCTTCTGGAGGCAGCTCGGAAATATCGGCCAGATTAAAAACTTCCAGAAATTCTTTGGAAGTTCCATAAAGCACAGGTCTACCAAGTTCCTCTGATCTTCCCATCACTCTTACTAATCTTTTATCCATTAAAGCACGGACCAGATGAGAGCTATCAACGCCCCGAAGCTGGTCTATTTCAACTCTTGAAACGGGCTGTTTATAAGCAATTACTGCCAGCACTTCCAGCGCGGCAGGAGTTAAATGAAGGGCGTGAACTTTAAAAAGATCTTGAATATATTTAGCATAAGTGGCCTTGGTTCTAAACTGATAACCCTCAGCAACTTCTACCAGTCTGATACCGTGAAGTTTTTCTTCGTATCTTTTAATTAATTTTGCGAGCGACTCATGGATCACCCGCAGTGGCATATCCGCATCGATAACTGATCTAAGTCTTAAAAGAGAGACCGGTTTATCACTCATAAAAATGATAGTTTCAATGGCCCCACAAAGCGTTTCAGCGTCGAGTCCCGTTCTCGCTTTCCACAGTGAATCCTCTTGCTTGGAATCATCTAGATAGTCGAGTGTAAGGTGAAGGCCCTCGCTAGCGGCCTTGTTCTCTTCAGCAATTTTCTCGTTTAATTCTTTATTGTCCATAACAAATCCGTTTATTGCATCATTTTGGGTTCTTCGGCCAGAAAGTGAATCATATCTTTTGCCGTCTCTTCCCCTGCTGTAAAAAATTCTTCAATTCCATCTAAAGACTTCACCACCACCACATAAATTGGTGCCTTGGGTTCATTTTGAAACACCTCAATTCTCTTAAGTCGTGCCAGTTCTAAAATACAGATAAAAGTCACCACCATATTGATGGGACAATCACGATCTCCACCAGTCCTTAAAAGTACCTCAAATTCCACCTTCGCGTTGAGGGGAAGAATTGGTTTTATAGCTTTAAGTCTGTCGTCTAGGGATATCTTATCGCCTTCAATAATAGAAAATTTTCGATTGTTTCTTTTTATTAGATCCATCATGGAACCGGTGATCTCATCTACCTCTAAGGGAGTTAAGATGGAATCGATGATGGCCTTTTTATTAACTTTTGGTTTGGTAAAAATGATGTGATTGAGCTTTGGCAGATCCCATAATTTTTGCCCCAGCGCTTGAAACTTTTGTAGTTCTTCCAGTCTTCTAATCAGATCCGCTTTAGAAGTGATGCCTAGACCTTCATCAAAAACTTCAGGCAGATCGATGCTGGATTCTTCATCTAGTGCGGACTGGGATTTTAAGTATACAAGAGTAGCTAAAAGATAGAGATAATCTCCCGCCACATCAAAGTCCAAGTTTTTCATACCCTCTAAATAATCGAGGTATTGCTCACTAAGAGGGCCGATATCAAGACTGCGAATATCCATATCTTCTTTTTGAACTAAAAGAAGCAAGAGCCCTAAAGGCCCGTCAAATTGGTCGGTTTTAACTTGGATACTTGTATCAATCATTAGACTTAAAGCTTATAAAATTTTTATCACTATGCCATCATTTTAAAAAATAATCCGATGCTTCCTCTCGCTAAATAATAAGCAGGACTTAAAATGTAGCCTAATATCGGTGTGGTCCAAAGTATTAGTAGAAAAACAAAGCCATAGCGCTGGAGTTCTTCATATTTACGGGCCTGCTCATAGTTTAAAAAGCTGGTGAGCATTCTCGAACCATCAAGTGGAGGAAAGGGAATAAGGTTAAAAAAAGCGAGAATAAAATTAATATAGACCGCGGCCTCAAGCATGGAGATCATCGGAATATAGAGATAAAAATCCTGACCAACTTGGGTCAGAACTATGACATATAAAAGTGATGAGATGATACCGAGGATAACGTTTGCCAAAGGGCCGGCAAAAGAAATCCAAAACATTCCTTTTCTATACTCTTTTAAATTTCTGCCATCGATGGGCACCGGTTTGGCCCAACCAAACATCATCCCGCCAAAGGCCGCGCCTATTAGGGGGAAAACAACCGTTCCAAAGATGGTGGCATGGGCAACGGGATTTAGCGTCAGTCTGCCCTGCATTTTAGCGGTATTGTCACCAAACTTTAAGGCCGCCCAGGCGTGGGCGTATTCGTGGAGGACAATTCCAAGCAGAAGTCCGGGGGCCTGAATGCAAATGCGTAAAATAAAATTTTCCATAGCGATTATCTATCAAAATACCCTAATTGGGGCAAACATTAATGCCTAGCGCCTAAAATATTTCAAGACTTAAGCTATTATTAAGATATGTTGCATAAAAAAGTCCAAATTGTCATTATCGACTGCTCCCGCAAAGGCCCTAAGGCACTGCTTTTAAAAACTAATCAAAAAAGAGGTGAATTTTGGCAAAATGTGACCGGATCCGTAGAACCTGGTGAAACCTTCTTCCAAGGGGCCCAAAGAGAGCTATTGGAAGAGACTGGTATCAAATCCGATAAATTCTATGACCTCGATCTTCAATTTACCTTTAAAGACCAGTACGGGAAAGAGGTAGAGGAACAGGTCTACGTGGCGCTTTTAGAAAAGACCCCCACCGAAATTTTATTAGATGCAAATGAACATATTGACTATAAATGGAAACAGCTCGAGACCATAACCAAAGATGATTTTAAATTCTCCAGTAATTTTGAGGCACTTGTTAGGGCCTGGGCACGGATTAAGTGAAATTTTTATTATTACTTTTTCCCCTTATGGCCTTTGGACAGGGTTTCACTATCCAGCAAATCGAAAATGCTCCCATTGCCCTACCAGTTGATTTTTTCCCCGCAGAGGATCCTTATGAGGGAATCGTTAAACCTGCCATTAAAAAGTTTGCACCAGCATTTGGTGAGCTTATTCAAATACATGAGCTGCCCCAGGATTACCGCAAAGCTCAGCTCACCGGTGAGGTGGATTTCACCGCTATTAACCAGCTCGCTACAAAGAACAAAAAAGCTCCCAAATTAAAAGTGATAGAAAAAATAAAACCTGCGGGGGAACCAGAGCAGTTCCACATCTATTTAAAAAAGGGCACCAAGGTTCGAGATCTAAAATTTAACTACACCAAAACCATCTATCGTGACATTCAGGTAAAAGCGGTAAGGGTGTATCCCTCCGCACCTGTTTTTAAAATAATGGATAAAAAAGACCACCCCCGCTATGAAGCGAAGGCCGAAGACGTAATATTTATCAATGAAACTATTGATCTAGATATCCGGCCGAAAAAATATGAAGTGATAACCAAAAACAAAAAAAATAAGGCCTATGATAAAGAGGAAAAGCTAGAACACGCCCTATCAATAAATAGCGAGAGCTGGGATTCCAGCTATTTTGCAGTTCTCACTAAAAATATCACCACTCAAGATGCCTCCACGCTCAAACTAAACTACAAACTCTATCACCTCTGGGACTTTCCGGTTAATCTTGGAGTTCTTCTAAGCTATGAAAACGGCTCTTGGGATACTGATTGGGATTGGAACTCTATCTACTGGGGCCTGGGACTTAAAGTTCCTTGGCATCTCACCTCTTGGGTCACCCTAGAGGCACAGCTCACCTGGCAAAACTCCTTGTTCTTTTCTTTAGCGGGAAAAGAAAACGCCTATAAACTCTCCAATAACCATATCGCCATATCAGTTGAAATAGATTTTAAAACCGGTTTTGGAACTTACTTTTTAGATGCTCTCTACAAAAAGATTTACTGGTCGACCGATGAACAAAATATTTTAGTACCCGCAAACAAAAGGGATAGTTCTGCTATTGGTTTTGGCGTTGGGATAAAATTTAAAAGTATTATAAATTTATGAAAAAAATAATTTGTATCATTCTTTTACTACCCCAACTCGCTTTTTCTAAAAGGGCAATGATCATTGTGCTTGAGGCCCCCATCTTTAAAAAACCTTCAACCGAAGCAAGAATCGTTCAATACGCGAGAAAAGGTTCTATCGTCTATATCGATAATAGGGATATCGTTGATGACCCCACCGCCTTTACCAACAAGGTAATCACCTTCAAAGATGTTAAAATACCCGTTCCCCCCTCGGGCAAACAGCGATGGTATACTACGCTAGATAGAAATGGACAGCAGGCCTTTGTGCTAGGGCAACATATAAAAGTTATCTATAATGATTTTCGTGAATTCAATGAGGATATCTCAAAAGATGGGCATGATCCCACCGACTATCGACTGACAGAACCCATCGCGGATAACTACCCCTTCACTGAGGGAAAAGAATTTCGTTTTAATTTAGCTATCGGACTAGGCCCGGGGCAAAAGTCTAACTATAACTACAATGCTCCCCTATCTCGCGAGGACTATCGGATCAGAAATGGCGTGGCGATAAATATTCTCTGGCCCACCGAAATTTTAAAACATTTTAGAATTGGCCTGAATGCTGGTTTTTACAGTCAGATGAGAAGGTTTTATTTAGATGATGGCCAGCGCTCTGCCAATGAAACCGGCGGATCTTTTTCCCTCGGCCCCACTATAAACTTTGATCAATTTAAGGGAAAGAGTTTTCAAATCACCTACAGCGCCGGACTCAACTTTAATTGGGCGAGATATTTTGTAGAACAACAGAGTCTAAATTCCGTTGAAGAGAGGCTTTTTTCGGGCATCTATTTAACCCCTAAAATCTATAGCACCTTTCAGTGGCAGAGAGTCTTTTTTGATAGTGTGGATCTTTTACTTCAGCTAGAGGGCATTTTTGACTACCCCCATTCCTATAATTCTAAGTCCGATCCCATACTCACACCCTTTTGGACACCTGATAACGATAAGATAAGCGTTCCCGGCGGGGCGACTTTTTTGCTCTACTTTGGTGTCCAGGCAAAGATTTAAAACCCTAAAGAAGTTTTATTGATAGGCGATAAGGATATGTAAGGAGAAACCTCATGCCTCATAATGCAAAAGCTCAAGACACTGATATCCTATTCCAAAAAATGGGAAATCGCTGGTACCTATTTACCCAAATTGGTGACGATTTTATCTATTCCGCCCTACCATTTGGCATCGATCCAACAGCTACCAAATTTGAACTCTATGAAGTACTCGAAGAACATGTAGATAAGGTCAACGAAGTCCTCGAAGCTGCCTAATACCTCATAAAAAATCTGACAAATCAGATGGTATAGCGTATTAAACTTATTTTAACAGGATGAGTCTTATGTCTATTCCATTCTATGATTTCACTGGGATCCACCCCACCTCTTTTAAAGCAAAGGCGCTTGCGCGTATGGCGCAGATCCTAGAGGAAAATTCCTACGTGGAAGGCCCTTATAACCAAAAGTTTGAAACTGAATTTGCCCATATGCAGGGAGCAAAGCACGCCCTCTTAGTCGCCAACGGCACTGATGCGCTAGAAATTTCCCTGCGCGCTTTTGATGTTGGTGTGGGGGATAAAGTTGGTCTTCCTGGTATCACCTTTTATGCCACTGCTGAGGCAATCTTAAATGTGGGAGCTATTCCCGTACATATTGATGTGGATGAAAAGACCGGACTGATGGATCCTGATTCCTTAGAGCGAGTGAGTAAAGATCACCAGCTCAAGGCGATTATTCCAGTGCATATCTACGGACTTCCCGCTCCCATGGATGCCATTGAAAAAATAACAAAACCTTTAAATATCAAAATAATTGAAGATGCTGCCCAGGCGCAAGGAACTTATCTGCCAAAAGGGCCTGCAGGTTCCGGTGATAACCTGGTCACTTTTTCTTTTTATCCCACTAAAAACCTTGCCGCCTTTGGCGATGCTGGGGCGATTCTAACCAGCAGCGATGAGCTGGCCCACAAAATAAAATATCTACGAAACCACGGTAGAGGCAGTGATAAACTGGGCAGAAACTCCCGTTGTGATCACCTGCAGGCTGCGGTTCTACACTTAAAACTTGAAGACATTGAAAAGCAAAATGCCCTTAGAAAAAAAGTGGCCTTTAAATATCATCAACAGCTTAAAGACGTAGAGTTAATGCCAAAAGAGTTTTTAGAAACTTCTTCCTGGCACCTCTATCCCATAGTGCTGGCCTCTATAGCTGAGAGAGAAAAGCTGCAAGCTTATTTAAAAGAGCAGGGAATTCCCTCTGCTCCTTTTTATGAAAGAGCAATGTCTCAAGAACCTGAACTGACAAAGTATGAAGGCGAAACCAAAGTAGCAGAAGGCCTGGCCGGTCGAGTAATATGTCTTCCCCTATTTCCCTATCTAAAAGATGAACAAGTTGATTTTGTTTGTAAGGCGATAAATGAAAGAACGAGTTTATAACGAAGATTTCAACTACACTCACAACAACCCCTACCACCAAAGGTTAGAGGAGTTTAATCACTTTGTTTTAAGAGACAAAGAGGGTGAAGAGGCGCGTGGTAATTGGAATCAAGAAGTCTTTCAACGAGAAGCACCACTAGCACTTGAGATCGGCACCGGGTATGGCCATTTTATGATGGACTACTGTGCTAAAAATCCTCATCTTAATTTTGTCGGCATGGACTACCGCTTCAAAAGAAGTTTTCAATTGGCCAAAAAGTTAGACGCTCACCCCACTAAAAATTTCAAATACCTACGCGCCCGCGGCGAAAGAATCACTTTTCTCTTCGGCGAAAATGAAGTGGATAGCTTATTTTATTTCTTTCCTGACCCCTGGCCTAAATCGCGTCATCATAAAAAAAGACTTTTTCAAGCACCCTTTTTGCAGTCGGCCTACAAAATCTTAAGGCCATCAGGGAAATTTTTTATTAAAACGGATCATGATGATTATGCTAAGTGGATGTTAAAGGCGCTGGAATCAGATCCTCATTTTGATATTGAATTTAAAACACTAGATCTCTACGGGGAGCATCCAGATCATTTTTTGGCCTCCTTCAGTACCAAGTTTGAATGTATTTTTAAAAAGCAGGGCATAAAAATTAAGGCCTTGGTTTTGACCTCAAAGAAAGGAATAAATGGCCCTCTCGGATCTGAAAGACCTCATTAAGGATACGCCTATCTCCCAGGTTATTGGGAGCTATATAAAGCTTACTGTCCGAGGAAACCATATTCAGGGACTGTGTCCTTTTCATCCTGATACCAAACCCTCACTAATCGTTAACGATCAAAAAAAACTCTTCATGTGCTTTGCCTGCCAAACCGGCGGCGATGCCATCACCTTTGTGCAAAAATTTAAAGGTGTGGGATTTGTTGACGCTTTAAAAGAACTCGCCCAAGTTGTGGGCGTGCAGTTCTCTCAGTATGAAGAGGAAAAAAAGAAAAATCCCAAAAGAGAGATGGCGCGAAAGATTCTCTCCCGGGCGGTTAAAATTTATCGCAAAACCAAACCCTCTCCCGTCTACCAAGAGTTTTTAAAAAAAAGAAATTTAGATCCCCAAACCTGTGACACATTTTCTCTCGGACTCGCGCCAAACAATAGCATCATCTCTGGATATTTAAATTCTCTCCCCGAGGGAGAAGAGAAAAAACTAGCACTAGATGTTGCCCAGGAAATCGGTCTTATTAAAAAAGACCGAACCTACTACGACACTTTCAGAGATCGCATCATCTTTCCCATCTGGGATCGCTTCGGCCATTTACAGGGCTTCACTTCCCGCGCGCTCTTTGCTCACCAAAAGGCCAAATACATGAACTCGGTGGGAAGTTTTATCTTTGATAAAAAAAATCTGCTCTATGGATTTCACCTGGCCAAGACTCCCATCTCGCAAAAAGATGCGGTTATTGTCTGTGAAGGAAACATGGACCTCATCGCCCTTCACAAATTTGGTTTTGATAACTCAATAGCGATTATGGGACTTGCACTAGGTGAGCAATCACAAAACGTCTTGAAAAACCTCACCTCAAATATCTACCTGGGACTCGACAACGATGATGCAGGACTCATGGCAGCAGAGAGAATAAATCATGGGTTAATGCTCTCCGGGATAATCCCTAAATATCTTGATTTCTCTCCTCACAAAGACCCCGATGAGTTTTTAGAAAGTGAGGGGGCCTTAAAACTACAAGAGCTGATCGATACTGCTCCGGCCTTAGTAGATATTTTAATTGATAAATCCATGCCCGAATCCATCCCCACGCTAATGGATAAAAAGCTGACACTTTTAAAATCGGCCTTCGCTATTCTTGCGCCGCTTGGTAACAATCTTGAAGCAAGTGAGCGTCTGGCCTTTTTGGCCAAGAGATTGGGGCTAAAATCAGATCCACTTCAGATAAATCAAGCATTTGAGGAATACCTCAAGGATCATCCTGCAGACAGAGAGCGTCATAGCATCACCCAAATTCAAACACCCAAGGAATTTCCCAAACCAAACTTACAAAAAACAGAACAGAGTTTAGGCCATGGAGAAAAGCTTTTTATCCAGGAAATCATTCAAAACCCTGAGTACTTAACCCACGGGAAAGTTAGCGAAATGCTTGATTTAGTGAAGCAAACTGATGTATCTTTGTTAGTTTCAAGGTTAAGGAAAATATATTTTGAAGTGGACGAAAGTGAGTTCCCGCAAATAGTTATGTCCCTGATAAACTCAGGAGAACTTTCCTTACCCTTACGGGAAGTAGCTGGCGCCGCCCTCTATCGCTACAAACCGATGGAAACAACAGACGAAATAAAAAGTCAGGTTTTTGAAGATATAAAGGCCAAGATTCTTGTCGACAGATTAATGGAGCAAAAGAAAATGCTCAAACTTGAAATTGATGACTGTTCAGACGAGAAAAACTTAGACCCCTTGATGCAAAAACTTTTAGGTATAGAAAAAGATTTAAAAAAATTAAAAACTCTCAAACTTTCTTAGGAGTAGTAAAAATATGTCAACACTCGAAGCTTTCATTCGCTCCAAGGCCTTTTTAAAACTTATTGCGGAAGGCAAAGAACAAAACATCCTAACTCCCGATCAAATCAATGATGCCATTCCTGCAAATATTGTAGATATATCTTCACTCGATTCCATTATGGCCAAGATCAAAAAGGCCCGCATCCCAGTACAAGTTCGTGCTGAAGAAGAGGAAGAAGAAGAAGGGATCAAATTAGACGGAACCGAAATTATTGAAGAAGCGCTTTCTCGTGAAGAAAAAGCAGAACTTAAATCCTCTTCCACTGACCCGGTTAAATTATACCTAAAAAGAATGGGCTCCGTTCCACTCCTGACCCGTGAAGGCGAAGTGGTAATTGCCAAAGAAATTGAAGAAGGTGAAAGAGAGATCATCACTTCTTCGCTAACTTCTACCCATGCCCTAAAAGAAATCATAAAACTTAAAGAAAAAATTGAGACCGCGGAAAACTCCAACGAATATGTCAAAGACCTGGTTCGTGGATTAGATGAAGAATCTTCTAATTTAGACATTAAAAAAACCCGTGAAAAAATTCTAAATGTCGTCAATCAAATCTCAAACCTTTTAAGCGAAACAGAAAAAGAAGATGGAACTTTAAACAAGTTCACCACTGAACAAAAGAAAACTTTTGTCGACATAACCACAACCATGACTGACCTTACCTTTAACCGTAAGATCATCAACTCTTTTATCGATCCTATTAAAAAATATTACCTACAATTTAGAGAACTAATGGGACAAGAAGATCGAATCTTTAAATTCCTAGAAGTGGATAACTACAAAGAATATAAAGTTCTCCATGACAAGATTTTAGAAGATGACACCTTCAAAAGAAAGTTCACTAAATCTCTTTTCACAACTGATACTAAAATTGAACAGCTAATTAGAAACCAAGAAGATATCATCAGAAAAAGAAGAAGACTCTCAATCCTCGCCGGAATGGAGTTTGATGATATTGAAAATGTTTACAATGTCATCATCGATGGAGAAGAAAAGGCCGATAAAGCAAAATCCCAACTAGTTCAGGCCAACCTAAGACTAGTTGTCTCCATCGCTAAAAAATATACCAACCGTGGGCTGCAATTTCTTGATCTTATTCAAGAAGGAAACATCGGGCTTATGAAAGCGGTTGATAAGTTTGAGTACCGAAGAGGTTATAAGTTTTCAACTTATGCCACGTGGTGGATCAGACAGGCCATTACCAGAGCTATTGCCGATCAAGCGCGAACCATTCGTATTCCGGTTCATATGATCGAAACCATCAACAAACTGGTTAGAACCTCCAGACAATTAATTCAAGAGCTAGGTCGTGAGCCCACTCCTGAAGAAATCGCTGAGAGAATGGAACTACCAGTTGATAAGGTGAAAAAAGTTCAAAAGATCTCCAAAGAACCAATCTCTCTGGAAACACCAATTGGTGAAGAAGAAGATTCTAACTTGGGAGATTTCATTGAAGATAAAAAAATTATCTCTCCACAAGATGCCATTATGAGCATCACTTTATCAGAGCAAACCCGTTCAGTTCTTTCCACCCTCACACCAAGAGAAGAGAAAGTCCTTAGAATGCGCTTTGGTATTGGAGAAAAATCAGACCATACACTAGAAGAAGTTGGACAGGATTTCTTTGTTACACGCGAACGGATCAGACAGATTGAGGCCAAGGCACTAAGAAAGCTTCGTCATCCCTCACGTGCAAAACTACTAAAGGCCTATGTCGATAATTCGTAAGTAGAGTTTTAACCTAAAATCATAGGACTTGATGGGCCATATAGATTTCCACTTCTCCTCAGAGCTTTTAAAAGAGGGAAATAAATTTTTTCCACCTAGCGATTTAATCAAAGCGCAGAAATTGATTCGCCTCGCTAAAGTTTCCATCTCTTTTTCTAAAAAAAGCTCTGACCAATACTTCATCATCAGCGGAATTATTCGAGATTCCGCTTCTCATGAAGCAAAAGTCGTTTATAAAAAAAGATTCGTGGGCACCAAAGAAGGGCCACTCTCTTCCACTTGTGATTGTCTTGAATGGACCAATAAATATCACTGCCCACACACCGCTGCGCTCTATCTGATGTTTCAGATAAAAGGGGCGGGAAGTGAAAATGAAGACGGCCCACTTCCAACTTTAATGGATTATGCCGTAAATGTAGAAGAGTATGGCACTATAATTTTAGGCCCTGACAAACTCCAAGGTGCAGCGCCAGGTTCAACTTACTCCTCTTTGCAATACCTCTTAAGCACCGGGAAAGTGATCAACTTCCCCCCACCGGAAAATTTTGTCGGCAAGCTCATTTTAAGTGTCGACCTAGTTCAAGGTGTCCCGCAAATTCATTTTAAATATAGAGACACCGAAGATGAGATCTCCAAAAAGATCTCCATTTTTGAATCGCTCTATCTTTTTATCTGGAACAAAGGGAAAGCACTCTATATTCCAGATACGCTTCGTCCGCTAATAGAAAAGATTAGAACTGGGCGCAACAATCTGCAAATTGAAGATATCATCGCCACCATTACCAACAAGCAGCTAGAAGATTCTCTAGAGTTTGAAATCGATGGCATGACCTGGGCCTCATTAAATGTAATTGAGGCGCATCCAGTACTTGAAATAAACAAGGCCGGGAGAAAAGGCTGGTGTGATGCCTCGCTATTTTTTATCGATGATAAAAATACTATCCTCTCTCAACCGCGGATTATAAAATCCTTTACCTTCGGAGAAAAAGGTCTACTCTCCAGCTTTCGTAAAAAATCCGCCAGCTATGAATTTATTGCTGATTTCGTCCATCATGTAAAAACCGGTGATTTAAGTTTTAAAAAAACCCTCTATGGTTCCTCAAAAAGAGATAGCTGGAACTCCATTATAGAATTCTCCGGAAAAAACCCCTCAACGCTGGTTTATGACCCGGAAAGTAAAACCTTAATTAAGTATGAAAATAAGATGCTCAAAGAGCTCATCTGTGCGCTCTTTGAATCCTTTGGCGATCTGCTCTTTCGTTTTTCTAGCATCGATGAAGAGCAGAAAAAAATAGGCTTCACGGTCACGCTAAACTCTCTTTTGACAGGTCTGCCCGGTTTTCAAAAACTGATGTTTGCCTATGGACTCTCCATTTATTATGAAAATATGGAAGTGAATAAGTGGTCTTCTAAAATTCGCTTTGAACGACTTGGAGGTGAATCTAACTGGATTGACCTCAATATGAAAATATCTGATGAAGACTGGGAGTTGATCAAAAGAGCTGATCTTGACTCTGGTCTCACTTTTGTTGGAGAGCGACTGGTGATCCTCTCCCCAGAACAAAAAAAGCTATATAAGTTCGTTAAAAGATATGTCGATCTTGAGGCGACCAAAACCGAGAAAAAAGATGGCGCTCATATTTTTCAAATCCCTTTTAAAAAGGCACGGATTTTTGAGCTCTTTGAACTTAAAAAACTAGGTATCGATGGGGCCTTGACCCAGGAAGAGATTGCACTCTGTGAAAGACTCTCCAACTTTGAAAAAATCCCCCACTACCCCATTCCACCCTCACTAAAAGGTGTCGCCCGTCCCTACCAGTTAACAGGTTATAACTGGCTACGCTTTCTCCATGAAAACCGCCTTGGTGCTTGTCTCGCCGATGATATGGGACTGGGAAAAACCCTGCAAGCAATCGGTTTTTTAGAGAGTATTGCTGATAATATAAATCAGGCACTGGTTATCTGCCCGGTCTCCATCCTTTTAAACTGGGAAAAAGAAATTGATAAATTTTCCTCATTGGAACATGGAATCTATCACGGGGGTGGTCGAACTTTTCCCGAGGATAAAAAAATAGTCCTGACCAGCTATGGTGTCATGAGAAGAGAGATCGATACCACTTTTAAAGATAAAAACTTTGATATCGTAATCCTCGATGAGGTGCAAAGTTTAAAAAATATCCGCTCCATGGGTGCCGCCGCGGCCAGAAAACTAAATTCTGGTTTTAATCTGTGTATGACTGGTACCCCGGTAGAAAATGATATCGCTGAATTTTACAATATCTTGGACCTTAGCATTCCCGGTATCTGGGGTGAGCTAAAATTTATCCGCAGTGCCTCTTCCAAGAAAAACCGTCTAATGGCACGAAAAAGCGCCTCACCTTTTATTCTTCGAAGAACCAAGGCGCAAGTTCTAACGGATCTTCCTCCTAAAGAAGAAAATAATGTCTATCTAAGCTTTAGCGACGAAGAGAGACAGGCCTATCTGTTGCATCTTTTAACCATTAGAAAAAAAGTTGCAACTTCAACTTCCAAGAAAAAATATGGCGAGATCCTCTCCGGACTTCTACGCCTTAGACAAAGTTGTCTATGGCAACGAGAGGGAAAATTTCAAGAGCATATTCGCTCTACTAAAATCGAGTTTCTAATGACTAACTTAGAACAGATTCTAGAAGAG
>Ga0164315_10000762_pt1 | contig 23153 bp, 17 predicted proteins | sample GuaBasSedimGuay6_FD_113737 | JGI IMG/M metagenome (GOLD analysis project Ga0164315, IMG submission 113737) | Subseafloor sediment microbial communities from Guaymas Basin, Gulf of California, Mexico - Guay6, Core 4569-2, 0-3 cm | ecosystem: Environmental > Aquatic > Marine > Hydrothermal vents... | reverse complement strand
CAACTTAAAATCAAAGATCAAAAAACGGCTGGTGGGAGATGAGGGACTCGAACCCACGACCCCCTGGGTGTAAACCAGGTGCTCTAACCAGCTGAGCTAACCTCCCAACTCAATCCGTTGGGACAGTGAATATAGACATGTCCATGGCGACTGTCAAGCAGCAGAGCCCAGGGGTACAATCAAATCTGAAAGGGGACCCTGATGAAATTTTCGATTCATTCAGCCTCCGACCTCGAACCCAGGCACCTCCTGCCGGGGACCGAGGTTCGGTTGGTCCACTCAGAAACCATGACACTGGCTTCGTGGGTATTCGAACCGAACATCGACCTCCCTGAGCACAGCCACCCCCACGAGCAAATCACGACAGTGATCGAAGGTGAATTCGAACTGACAATCGATGGAGAGCCCTCACGGATGGAAGCCGGCGACGTCGCCGTCATCACTTCGAATGCGGTCCACTCCGGTAGGTCCATTACTCGGTGCCGAGTCATCGATGCCTTCCACCCGGTGAGAGAGGATCTCCGCTAGTTCCCGTCCGGAAACCGCACTTTTTCGCAACTTCGTCGTCAGGCTGGTGGGCCAAGGCCCACCCTACTCTTCAGGCCATCACGACCCTTCGGGCCTGGTCACCTCAGGCTCCGAGTCCAGGTAACCCAACTGGTGCAACATGTCTCTCTCCTCATCGGTCATGCCGGCCTCGACAACATCGAGCCGTGGCGGGAGCAGTTTTTCGGCCCGGGCCCAACGGGCAGCCATGGCCGAAACAACTCCCGGATACCGGAGGATCACATTGCTCTGCTCATCCTTGTCGGCCTTGAGGTCATAGAGCTGGTCGAAGCGACCCTGCTCGTCGGCGATCAGCTTCCATCTGCCCGACCGAAAACCGAATATGCCATGCGACTCAGAGGTCCGGAGCAACATGCCCGATCGCGGCGGGCCCGAGAGAAGATCGACTCCAGTAGTTCGAGAGGATGAATTCCCGCCGACCAGCCCCAAGAGCGTCGGCGTCAGATCCTCGAGACTGGCCAGGCGATCGAGGTCGATGCCCTCCGTTTCGTACCCCTTCGGCAGATGCACAACAAGGGGCACGCGCAACATTTCGTCGAAGATCGTCGAGTTGTGGCTCCGCTTGCCGTGCTCGAAGAATGCCTCCCCGTGGTCGGAGGTCACAACGACGATGGCATTCTCCAGGCGACCCTTCGCCTCGAGGTCCGCCATGATGCGCTCGACTGCAGCGTCACAGAAACGGAGGTTGCCGTCGTACAGGGCCACGAGTTCTTTCAGGTCTACCGGTGAGACATCCTGAGGCCCACGAATGCCCCCAAGATAGGAATTCGTTCCATCGCACGGCCCGTCGTATTGAGCTTCGGACCAGAGGCGGAAGGCCTCAGGCGGAGTGTAGGGCGAGTGAGGCGGCACAAGGTGGGCCATCAAGAAAAGAGGTTGGTTTTCATCCAGACTATCAACGAGTGTGTCGATCCGTTGGGCCGCATACATCGGATCGATCGAAGTCAACCAGTCGGTGCCGTCCAACAACTGCTCGAAATGGTCAAAACCCTGTGCCATGCCCAGCCCTTCGGAGTTGTTCGGCGTAGCGCTCACACCGATGGTGCGATAGCCAAGATCACGCAATGTCTCGGCCATGGTCGTCTCCTGCTCGGACAAGCGGTCCCGGCCCCGGACGACACCGTGCGCCCCGAAGGCAACCCCGGTGAACATGGTCGCAACCGAGCAGGTGGTATAGGGCGCCTGAGCAAAGACATTACGAAATACCAGAGCCTCGCCGGCCAGAGCATCCAGTCTCGGAGTCGTATCTCGGTGATAACCATAGGTGGCGCCACAGTGGTCGGCCCGGACGGCATCAAGGAGCAAGATAATCAGGTCCGGCGGTGTCGTCGTTGGAGGAGGACGAAGTTGCGGCTGGGTCAGGGCAGGGACAGCCAGGGCGACGAGGTCGGTGATTTCGATGAGATCCGGCCCGGTTTCGATGACCAGTTGCAGAGGGCCCCGGACCCATTCGGCATCCAGGGTGATCAGATCATCCTGGGGTGAACCGGGGAACACCATGATCCGATGCAACTCTGCGTCCCTCTCGGGATCTCGAAGTGCCACCGTGACCCCAACGGCTTCTTTCTGCTCGAGCGGTCGGCCGTCGATCAGCTGAGGCCTCATCCTGAAAGTAATGCTCTCGACCGGCCCATCAGACCACAGATTGATGAAGAGCCGACCCTCCTGGGCCACCCTCAACCCCTTTTCAGTGACAACGACCGGCTTCGCCTCTTCTTCCGCCGGGAACGCCGTTGAATCTCGGCTCAGGGCCAACCGGCTGACCTTGAGAGCCAGAGGCCGTGTGTCCGAGCCGAAACCCGCTTCGTGAGGTGACCGCATGTGATCGAAATGCAGCCCCAAGGTCACCACACCCTCATCGAGCGGTTTCGCAAGGTCAACCTGGTACCACTGAAAGTGCGAATTCTCCGTTTGGAAAGCCCCAATCTCATCGCCATCGAGGGTCACGACGACCCGCTGATCCTGTAACAACCTGTGGTAGGGCTTACACTCAATCCAGAATCGTCGTGCGCCTCCCAGGGTGACGACCTGCACATCGACTGACTGACCAAAGGCCCAACGCCCCTTGTGGTCGGGGCGTGACCAGCCCTGACCAAAACGCCAGAGTTCGACCAGATTCTCAGAATCCTCATGACCGTCGCGAAGATCGGTCAGGTTGTCTACGCTGAAAAAATCCGCACGGAGGATCTCCAGAGGCATCGGTTCAGGCCTGGGCCGACCACAGGCCACGACAGCAAGGAGGAATCCAGCCAGCAGGGTTCTACCGACCAGCTGTCGTGTCACACGCCACCCTCGCGGGAAACTCGTCTCAAGGCCTCCAGCAAACGATCGACCCGGTAGCCCGAGTCGATGGCAGCTCCCCGAAGTTCGGCGAGAAAACGCCGGGCTTCGGCCTCAACCCCAGGCACGACAATTTGCCCAACAACCAGTTCAAACCACGGCAGAGCCGCCTCGAGGCCTTCAGAACGAATCCACAGAGTGTCTTGCCACCGATTGACACCTAAAAACCGCGCCACGGTCTCGTCGGCTACCAGATCTTCGAATATCTGATCGAAGCCGAGATCCTCGGCAAACGCGGCCGGCCAAAGCTGCTCAAGGGCCAACAGCAGGGCGACGATCGAGCCGCAGTCCTCGGCCTGCTGCTCCTCTCCCCCACGCTCCAAAATGACCTCGGCCAACGACAAGCCCATCGACCAATCAGTCCAACGATCTGCGGCTGTGGCCCCCGCTTCACCCGCGAGACCATTCAATACACCGACCGCCGCCCATGCGGCCGAAACCAGAGACCGCCACTGGCCGGTGTCATCACCCTCATCATCAACCACCATCGAGAGCGCCGATTCAACCCGTGGAAGAGCCTCAATGACCGCAGAGGCTGCCGGTCCCTCGGCGCCACAGAAACGCCTGGCGGCAACGACAAAGGTCAAAAGGGCATTTTCCAAGGCCTCGGAAGGTCCGGACGCTTGAGCCAGCTCCTCAAGAAGGTCCTGCCAGGGCCCAAGAACCGGCGCACATTCCAACCGGCGGCGCGCAACATCGACGTCGTGCACTCCTCGGCCCTGCAGATCATTGACCAACGGCCACCAGGAAATACCATCTTCGTCGACCACTTCCCGGAATTGCCAAAAAACGTGCAGCTGATAGGCATTGAGTTGCACGAACAGGCCATGTTCCAGAATCTGACGGGAAGGCCGGATGAACTCCAGACCGCTGATCAGATCCCGAAAGACGACGAAGGTGTCGTCACTGTCCGTCAGCCCCAGATCCTGCCCGAGCCTGTGGTAGGCAGTGCCGTGCTCTCCCTGATGCCAGGGTTCGAGCGCCGGCGCCGCGTGATCAACCCAGCCCGCCGTGTCCCCAAAACGATTGTGGAAGACGACCAGACTTCTCTGCCCTTCAAACTGATTGGAGTAGGCAAAGACGTTTTCGTCCACCGTGCCATCACCGGTGACGAGATCGTACAATCTGAAGCTCTCGACACCGGAAAAGAGACGTCGCCGCCGCAAGAGCGGGAAGATCTGGTTCTCATGCCTCTGGCGTAATCCCTCGTCCGGCTGTTCATCCCACCGGGGTGTGCGAAATTCCATGCCGTACTTCTCTCGATAGCCCTCGATCTGACCGTGACCGAACATTGGCAAACCCGGCAAGGTCGCCATCATCGTGCAGATTCCGAAGTACTTATCGCCCCGGCCGAACTGCTCCTCGGCGGTCTCCTCGTCCGGGTTGGACATGAAGTTGACGTACCGGGAAAGGATGCGCGGGTCGTACTCCAGGGTGTTTCGGATCAGTTTCCGGTACTCGTCGTTGGCCTCGTCGCGCAACATGTTCATGAATGCCGAGTTGTAGACCCGGTGCATGCCCAGCGTGCGCACGAAATAGCCCTCGAGCATCCAGAATGCCTCGGCCAGCAACAGGGTGTCGGAGGCCTCGGCGGCCGATCGGTCGACGACCTCTCGCCAGAACTCCTCGGGCATCAATTGCTCGAAGTCGCTGCGATTGATGCCGAAGCCGGACCGGGACGGGATGTCGCCGCCGGTCCCGGGTTCCGGAAACCAGAGGCGTTGGAAGTTCTTCCGGGTCAATGTCATCGCTGCATCAAATCGGATGATCGGAGAAAGCTGAGCGACGTGGAGGATCGTCTGGATCACCGCCTCCCGCACCTCGGGCTTGCGATAGTCCAACTGCGCGGTATCGTTCCACGGCATCGAGGTGCCGTCGTTGCCGTGATAGATGTAGCGGACCTCGCCGGTCCAGTGGTCCACCCGCTTGAAGACCACCGCGGCATCGCTCTTGTCCCAGTAGCCGTCTTCCAAGTAGATGCCGACCCTTTCGTCGGCACAGAGATCGGCGCCGGTGAAGCTGTAGTCCGGATAGGGACAATCAGGCAGGCCGATGAACCAGTCCGGGTGCTCGATCACCCACCGCCCATCGATCCCGACGTGGTTGGGCACCATGTCGGTCGTCATTCGAACGCCCCGCTCCCAGGCACGAGTCTTGAGATCGTCGAAGGCCTCCTGACCACCAAGGTCGGCCGCAACAACGTAGTCGTGCAAAGAATAGGCCGAAGCCACCGCGTCTTCGTCACCCATCCAGCGCTTGATCGTCTCTGAAGCCCGGCTGCGTTCCCACAGGCCAATCAACCACAGGCCGGTGATGCCTTGGATTTGCAGGCGATCCAACGCCTCGTCAGGGATCTGATCTAACCGTGTGATTTCTCTGTCGAATTCCCGGGACAGTTGCGTCAACCACACGTAGGTGTTCTTGGCAATCAGCACGACCCTCGGCATCCACTCGAGATCCGCACTGAAGGCCTCAAATTCCTCGTCATGCCAATCTTCGTAGGTCGGCGCCACGATGGGCCCGGGGCCCGGCGGGAAGACCGGACGGTGTTCTTCGGCAAGGAAATCCAGCCCCCCGAGTAGGCGGACCATCAGGTTTTCCACCCACAAACCCCACCGGTTTCGAATAAAATCCAACTGCTGCTGAAGAGAATGGGGCGAGGCCGCAACGGGCTCATGCAGGAGGTCGATCAAGGTCGGCCCTCCGCTCTCGAGACCCGGGCGACCCTTGAAGAAGGCCTGAAGGCGGTTGACCACAGCCGAATAGGCAGTTGTCCGGACCAACTCGGCATCGTCAAACAGATCCCGCAACGGCTCGAGGGCCGGATTGTTATTGGCCAGCCACAGAAGAACGATTTCTTCGACAACAACCTGCCGGTTAGCCACGCCGCCCGTGTCACTCTCCAGATAATCCAGGGGCGAGATCTCATCATCCCGAACGGCACGGGGCGGGAAGGCCTCGACGAAGGCCTCGAGGGTCGTTTCTACAGCCGTGACCCCGAGGTCGATCTCCAGCTCTTTGAGGGCTCGGGCAAAGACATCGGGGTCGACCTTCTGACGGTAGATGCCGATCAGATGATGCATCACCTCGTGCAGCAGACCCGCAGCGTTGATATCGGAAGCACTGACCGACCGGTCGGCATCCCCGGACGCTCTGCGAACGGCATTGATCGCTGAAGCCGTCTGCCGAGCGGCCCGCAGATCAGCCAGAATGACGTTGCCGTCCAACGCAAACAGGGTATCGGACAACCCGTAGTGCAACCGCGCACGCCGGGACACCAGCATTTCGAACGACTGATTCTTCATGGTCTCTGATGATAGCTGGTTTTGCGGGAAAAGGCCTCGACCTACAAGCGGCTTCTTTTCCCTATGTCTGCAGGCAGAGGTCCACCGCGGCCTTCGTCATGAACCACGATGGCGATCGAGTTCCGGGCTGACGATCTCACTGACCTCGATCAGGGTGGTTTCGTCGAGACGCTTGCGCAGCATCTGATTGGCCTCGAGAACGATCTTTCCGAGGATGCAGCTCTCGGCGTCGCAAATCGCAGCGCCGAGAAGGCATTGGCTGGGCTCGATGGTTCCTTCGACGGCCTCGTAGACCTCAAGGAGCGTTATCTCCCTGGGTTCTCGGGCGAGAAAGAAACCGCCCTTCGGTCCGCGTACCGATCGAAGCAGACCGACCTTGACCAGGCGCTGAAGCACCTTGGAGAGATGAGCCTCTGAGATTTCAAAGCGGGATGCAATCTCGCGAACGGTCACCGGACGGTCCTCACGGTTGGCGAGGTAGCCCAGCGCATGCATAGCTAACGAGGCGGCTTCCGAAATCTTGAGAGCACATGGCATCGGTGTTTCTCCAAATTACTGTGTGGTGTCTGTTCTGCGGACCAGGAACAGCTCACCCAACTGTGCAAGGATACCTTGACCCCATTCCAGTATTTCAGTATTGTAATTCCGGTTTAAGAATCCGAATCGGGGGGTTTGGGAGGAATATGTGCGGAGACCTCGGCAACTACGTTGATGACAGAAGCGTGCCCTTTCGATGAGTGGCGCCTCCACCGACGACCAACGCTACCCGGCGCGCTTCAACGAGCTTTCCTGGTATCGGAGCAACGTGCCGTGCATGGAGGCCTGCCCGGTCCACACTGACTCCGGACGTTATGTGCAGCTGATCGCAGAGGGGCGCCTGGAAGATGCCTTTCTGATTGCACGCTCACCAAACCCGCTCGCCTCAGTGTGTGGCCGGGTGTGCTCCGCGCCGTGTGAGGACGCGTGTCGACGAGCATGGGTTGATGAGGCGGTTACGATTCGGCCGCTCAAAAGATTCATCACCGAGCAGTTTGGGGCCGAATCGGCTCGACCGGATTTCTTCAAGCTTCTGGCAGGTGAACCGCAGGCTGATACCGGAGCTGAAGCGAACGAATCCGGCTGTCGGCGGCCTTGGCACATGGATCAGTTAAGCAACGAGGAGTCCCTCAAAGGTGAGTCCCGCCACCGGGTGGCTGTGATCGGCAGCGGCCCCGCCGGTTTGGGATGCGCTCACGATCTGGTGCTGATGGGCTACAGCGTCACCGTCTTCGAAGCCCTGCCGCAACTGGGCGGCATGCTGCGATACGGAATTCCCGAATACCGGCTGCCCCGAGGAGTCATAGACCGGGAAATTGCCGCCATCGAAAAGCTCGGCGTCACCTTCTTGACGAACACACCAATCACTCGTGATTTCGGACTCCGGAACCTGCGGGAGCAGGGGTTCGAGGCCTTTTTTCTGTCGGTGGGGGCCATGCGGGGCCGCGACATCAACCTCGAAGGCGCCGACAAGGACGGAGTCGTCAAGGCCGTCGACTACCTGCTCAACCTCAACCGCGGCTACGCTGTTGATCTGGGAGACCGGGTTGTGGTCATCGGCGGCGGCTCGGTGGCCCTTGATGCCGCGCGCTCAGCGGTTCGCGAGTTCTACCAGCCGATGGACGAGATCGAACTGACCGCCAAGGCGGTGGCCGACCAACCCGCCATGGACGCCGCCCGCGGCGCCTTGAGGGGTGGCGCCAGCGAGGTGCACGTCATCTCCCTTGAGTCTCTTGATGAACTCCCGGCGGCTCAGACCGTTCAGGGCAAGGAAGAACTCGACGAGGCCCTGGAGGAAGGCATTCATCTCCACCCGGGGTGGGGCCCAACGAAGATCTCAGGCGACGACAACGTTCAGGGAATCGAGTTTGTTGGGGTCGACCGGGTCTTCGACGAGGAGGGCCGTTTCAATCCCGAATACGACAAGAGCCGTACGATGACCCTCGATGCGGACTCAGTGATCCTGGCCATCGGCCAACAACCCGATTTCAGCTTTCTCACCGGCGAGGATCAGGTCGACCTCAATCCCACGGGCACTGTCAAGATCGACCCGGAAACCCTGGCGACGACCGCAAAGGGAGTGTTCGCCGGTGGGGATGCCGCCTTCGGTCCTCGAATCGCCATCGAGGCGGTGGCCAACGGAAAACACGCAGCTCGCTCGATTCACCAGTACCTCTCGGGGGCACAGGCCTCCACCAGGATGAGCGTCGAAATTCAGAAAATTCATGCTGATGAATATTCAATGCCCGCGGCATACGAGAAGAGAGAGCGTCATTCCGCACCCACGGTTTCCGCCGGACGTCGAACCGGGATTACCGAGGTCGAGGAAGTCATGTCTCCCGGGCAAGCGCAAGAACAGGCCGAGCGTTGCCTGTCCTGCCACGTCGATACGATCTATGACCCCCTGAGATGCGTCTTGTGCAATCGCTGCGCGGATGTTTGCCCCGAGAGGTGCCTCACTTTCGTACCGCTTGAGCAGGTGGACATGCCGCCTGAACAGTGCGAGTCCGCGATCGAGGCCTATGGGCACGACCGTGATCAACCTATGACTGTTCTTCTCAAAGACGACACCGTCTGCATCCGTTGTGGCCTGTGCGCAGCGCGTTGCCCGACGGAGGCGATGACGATGGAACGGTTCAACTTCATCGAATCAACGGAGTAAAAGCAGTGGCATCAACAGATACAACCAACGGCGCAGTTCAGATTTCGACCGGTGGGGATTCGGTTCAGACACGCAGAGGTTTTCTGGGACGGCTGACGGGCGCTGTTGTAGCCCTCGGTGCTCTCGTGGCGAGCTGGCCGCTCCTGAGATCACTGGTGCCGAATGTCCTTTATGAGCCACCCAAACGATTTCGCATCGGCACTCCGGAGAGTTTCCAGGAAGGCGTCACCTTTCTGGAGGAACATCGGATTTTTCTCTTCCGCGAGAGTTCGTCCTTTCACGCAATCTCCGGAGTTTGTACACACCTCGGCTGCACCGTGAAGTTCTCGCCCTTCATGACACCGCAAGAAGAGACGGTCCGGCAGCTCACTTACCGAGCACTTGGCGAATTTCAGTGCCCCTGTCACGGCTCGAAGTTCCGCGGCGAGGGCACCAACTTCGCAGGACCTGCGCCCCGCCCGCTCATGTGCTTCCAGGTCGAGCTTTCCCCGGCTACCGGAGAGTTGGTTGTAGATACTGCGACCGAGGTCGCGCGCGATTTCAGGCTGGTGGTCTAGATGAAATTCCTCAATATCACGACTCTGTGGCAGAAGCTGGTTTCACCGTGGCGCCCGGAATCCAACCGAGAGGCCGGCAGCGGCATCGTCGCCAATTTCCTGCTCCACTGGTTTCCGAACAGGATCTCAGTGCGCAGCCTCGCCTTCTCTGCTTCGTTTTACCTCGGCACGATCACCTTCGTCATACTCCTGGCCCTGACGGTGACCGGGGTCGTATTGATGTTTCTTTACGTGCCGTCCGTTGAGCGGGCTTACTGGAGCATCAAGGATCTCGACCATGCGGTCAGCTTCGGATGGTTGCTCAGACGGCTCCACCGGATCTCCGCCCACCTCATGGTGGCACTGGTTTTTCTGCACATGTTCCGTGTTTTTCTGACAGGTTCCTACAAAGCCGGCGAAATCGTACGCTCGGCGCGCCCCTTCAACTGGGTCCTCGGAGTCACTCTGCTGGTACTGACTCTGCTCTTGAGCTTCACGGGTTACCTCCTGCCCTGGGACCAACTGGCCTTCTGGGCAATCACGGTTGGAACCAATATCGCCGCCGCCGTTCCAGTGGTGGGTGAGAAAACCAGGCAGTTCCTGCTCGGTGGCACGGTCATCGGTCAGCCGACCTTGATCCGGTTCTACGTCCTCCACTGTGCGCTCTTGCCGCTGGCACTCTTTGCCGTTGCAGCCTGGCACATGTGGCGGATTCGTAAGGACGGCGGTCTTGCCATCGTTGAGCAGGACCGTCAAGAGGCACTCGTTCGAAAGCCTGCGGAACCCAAGAAGAGCAAGACGTATAGCGTGCTCGGCATCGCAAGCGGAACCACGGTCCAAGTCAACGACCCGACCACGCTCAACGAAGACAACTCGGTCCCGTCAACCCCGTTCTTGACCATCCGGATCCTTGTGGTTTCGCTCTTGACTCTTGCCATCTCGATCGGTCTTTCACTGGTCGTTCGGGCTCCTTTGGAGGCCGCAGCAAATCCGGAAGTGACCCCCAATCCGGCCAAGGCGCCCTGGTATTTCCTGGGTTTGCAGGAGATGGTCGGTTACTCCGCCTTGATGGGTGGGGTCATCATCCCGACCGTCGTCGTCCTCGGTCTGATGCTGATTCCATTCCTGGATCGAGAGCAGAAGGGAATCGGAATCTGGTTCACCGACGGTCCGGGCCGCAGATGGGCGGCTTTCGGGGTCCTCTACGGACTGGTCACCACCTGCGGGTGTCTGGCGATTGCACTACTCGCCCCGATGCGCGATATCTTCCCGACGATTGAGAGCCAGTTCTTCTTTGATCTGGTCAACCCCGCGACCTTCCTGCTTCTACTCTTTGCGGGTATGTACTTCCTTGTTTTGAAGAAGACCTCGTCAACGCGGTATGCGGCGATCGCGACCTTCTGCGCCTTCATTGTCGCGTTCGTTCTCCTGACCTACACAGGTACGGCCCTACGGGGGCCAAACTGGGACTTCTTCTGGCCGTGGCAGGCGTGGCCGAGTCATCCGATGGCGCTGTGAGGTAAAACGATGATCAAAAAGATTTCTCAGCGCGAAATCCTGCTGGTGCTCATCGGCGCCGTGTTGATTCTCGCCGTCGCAGTTGCCGCAATCGTTTTTGACAGCGAACCTGAGTGGAAGTACTACCAATCCGAGTTTCGTGCCGTCGTCGCCGAAAACATCGCCGACATCGATCCCGCGACCCTTCCTTCCGGCATCCAACAGATCTGGGTGGAAAAGCTCGACCGAGTTGATCGGTGCACCACCTGTCATCTCGGTATCGGCTGGAAGGGCCTCGAGAATGTGGAACAGCCGTGGACGACCCACCCCATGCCTGAGATCTTCGGTGACCATCCAATCGAGGAGTTCGGTTGCACGGTGTGCCACGGAGGGCAGGGATTTGCTCTGACCGAGAACGATGCCCATGGTTTTGTCGAGCACTGGGAAGAACCCCTGCTCAGCGACATCGCCGCTTCCGAATACGACCCCAGGAAACCACCGCCGTTGTATGAGATCCAGTGCAACTACTGCCACCGGTACGAACGGTCAACGGAGGGCATGCCGTATATCAATAACGCAAAAGAGTTTGTGCGTACCAAGGGCTGCAAGATCTGCCACGTCATCAACGGTGACGGCGGCAAAATGGGGCCGAATCTGACGCACGAAGGCGACAAGCACGCCGAGGGGTTCGACTTTTCAAACCTGGTCTCAGATCAACTGACTGTCTTCAACTGGCACATCAAGCATTTTCAATCGCCACCGACGATCGTGCCGGGGTCGATCATGCCGGAGATGAATTTCCAGTCGCATGAGGCACAGGCTCTTGCCATGTTGGTGATGAGTTGGAGAAATGATGAGGATTTGCCGCGGGCCTATCTGCCGGGGGTTGAGCTCAAGGACGAGTTGACCCCAGAGGAGATCGAGAGGGACCGTCGAATACGCGAGGGCGACGGGGCCTTCTTCGTCGAACACAGCTGCTTCGTATGTCACAGCGTCAAGGCCTATGATCTCTTTTCGCCGACCGACAAGGGCCCCGACCTCTCCCTGGCGCCGGACGACGTCCGAGCCCGTTTCAACAAGACGGTGGAAGAGTTTCTCTTCGACCCGACCGGAACAATGAAAATTATCCTCGAAAGCCAGATCGTGCTCTCAGACGAAGAGAAATGGGAAGCGGTCGAAAAAATAATGAAAGCGTACGACATTGTCAAAAACAGGGCCGCGGAGAAAGCGGCCGACACGGAGGGTGGGTCATAGACCCACGCCCCCAATAAAGGAGGAGGCATTCGAATGAAGAATCGGAAACTGTATCGTCTTGCACTGGCGCCGGTCGTCATCGGACTCATCATCGGGCTCTCGGCGTGCGGGAAGAAGCCCCCGAAACGACGTGGAGCGCGGGCCGGCGCCGGAGGCACCTCGGATATCACAAACGCCGCGCTGGCAACCTACGTGGCGCCCGGAGACCTCGACGAGTACTACCTGTTTTACTCGGGAGGCCACAGCGGGCAGATCTTTGTTGCAGGCGTTCCTTCGATGCGCCACATCTCCACTATCCCTGTGTTTTCACCCTACCCGGGCACCGGATATGGGTTTGACGACGAAACCAAGGCGATGCTCGGCGACTATTCCTGGGGTGACTCTCACCATCCCGGCTTCTCCGAGACCAATGGCGAATATGACGGACGTTGGCTGTTCATCAACGACAACGCCAACGGCCGCATGGCGCGGATCGATCTCAGAGATTTCAAAACCAAACAAATCTTGAGCATCCCCAACATCTCCGCCAACCACGGCAGCTCTTTTGTCAGCCCCAACTCCGAGTACGTCACCATGGCGACCCGGATGTCGGTTCCTTTCCCCGAAGGCACCTATGCTGATGTTACCGAGTATGCCAGCAAGTACCATGGCGTTGCAGCCGGCATCAAGATCGACCCGGACTCCGGCCATCTGGAACTGGGATGGGAGATCCTCCTGCCGCCGTTCGACTACGACCTCGGTGATGCCGGCAAGGGTCCGAGTGAGGGCTATTTCTTCTGGACCTGCTACAACTCCGAACGTGAGTTCATCGAGGGTGGCAAACTTGAGGTGACCGCCTCCCAGAAGGACAAAGACTATATCTTGATGGTTGACTATCGCAAGGCCGAAAAGGCGATTGAGGCCGGCAACTTCAAGACCGTCAAGGGCGCCCCGGTCATCTATCCCGAAGAGACCCCAGGCATTGCCTATTTCATCCCTCTTGCCAAGTCTCCACACGGCGTCGACGTAGCACCAAGCGGCCGATGGATCATCGGCTCCGGAAAATTGTCGCCGACCACCACCGTCTTCGATATCGAAAAGATCGAGAAGGCGATCGCCGAAAAGGACTTCGAAGAGACCATCGACGGCATCCCGGTGCTGACCTACAACTCGGTGCGCGAAGCCGAAATTCCGGTCGGTCTCGGGCCGCTGCACACTCAGTTTGACGGCAAGGGTTATGCCTATACCTCACTCTTCGTTGAGAGCGCGGTCGCCAAATGGAAGCTGCCGCCGTATGAGGCCGGCGCCGACATGAACCAGTACGTCGTGGAGAAGATCCCGGTGGCCTACAACATCGGCCACCTCGTCACAGCCGAAGGAGATTCAATGTCTCCTGACGGCAACTACCTGGTTGCCCTGAACAAGCTCTCAAAGGGCCGTCACCTGTCGGTAGGACCCTCGATCCCTGAGTCGGCACAGCTGATTGACATCAGCGGCGACAAGATGAAGCTCCTCTACGATGCGTTCACCGAACCGGAACCACACTATGCCGTGATGATCAAGGCGGACAAGCTGGATCCGGTCGAGGTCTATAAGAAGGACGATCCATACTGGCACAAGAGTCCTGACGCCATTTGGGCTGCCGAAGATGCCCGGATCGAACGAAAGGGCAATACCGTCGAGGTCTGGATGATGGCGGTTCGTTCCTTTTTCGCTCCGGATGTCATCCGAGTCAACCGTGGTGACAAGGTCATCGTGCATGTAACCAACATCGAACAGACCCGTGACGAACTGCACGGTTTTGCGATCGACAATTACGACATCAACCTCGTTGTCGATCCCGGCGAGACCAAGACCGTGACTTTCACCGCCGATAAACCGGGAGTCTACGCCTTCTACTGCACCAACTTCTGCAGTGCTCTGCACCAGGAAATGCAGGGCTATTTGCTTGTGAAATAAGGCTAACCCAAGGCGACGGCCGGCCCAATCCGGGCCGGCTGTTGCCCTTGAATCGAGGTGCCCATGACGGGTTTTCTGAAACGGCTCACCAGTTCTCTCCACCGGCCAATAGTCGGGAAAAGCAGGCTTTTGGTTTTCCTGGCCGCCCTGGCCCTGATACCGACCTTTATCGTGCCGCTGTGGCACATGACCTTTGTGGCCCAGCAATACCCGGAAGGTCTGGATTTGTATGTCTATTCGCACAACCTTGTCGGTGGTGACGACGGCAACGACCTGACCGAGATCAATGTTCTCAATCACTACATCGGAATGGCCGAGCTGGAACCCGCAGACTTCAACGAGCTCAAGTGGATCCCACTGGTGATCGGATTAATTATTGTTCTCACCCTTCGGGCCGCCACGATCGGGACCTTACGTTCTCTGGTGGATATCCTCGTGGTCTCCCTCTATTTCGGAGGGTTCTCGGTTTGGAGTTTCTGGTACAAGCTCCACTACTACGGAAGGAATCTTGACCCTCGAGCTTCGGTTCAGGTCGAGCCCTTCATGCCCCCGATGTTCGGCTACAAACTCGTCGGTCAATTCGACGTCTGGTCTTACCCGGCGGTGGGGACCTATTTTTTTCTGGTATTCGGTGCGCTCCTGCTCGCCGGGTTCTGGCTCATATGGCGCGAACCGGTCGGTGATCAATGAACGGTTCGCTGAAAAGGGAGAAAATGATGAAGAAACTCGCATTTCTGGTTCTTATTCCTGTGCTTCTGCTCGGATGTGGCGGGGCTACCGATGACGTTGCGTATGAGGCCGAGCCTGAGGTCGTTGCGCCGCTGATTGAGGTGGAGACCCCGGAACCGATGGCGGTTCCAGAGGCAATGGAGGTCACCGCTGATGACGACTGGGCAGCCAAAACCCACAACAAGAACATTGAGGTCATCCAGGTTCTGAACATCATCACCCCTGTCGCCACGTACATCATTGCCGGTTTCGAGCAGTACGGCGACAGCTTCAGTGAGGTCCTCCACGAAGAGTGGGCGGACACCCAGGTGCAACTCGGAGCAGCCACCACCCTGTACGATTCATGCAAAGAGCGCATGGCAGCGGGGGAAAATGACAAAAAGCTATTTCTCGACCTCGAAGAGGTCTGGCAGTTGCTTGTGAAGACCGGCGTTGCGGGGGTTCGTTCCAAGAGCATGGTGGATTCAGAGGTAGGCAGGCTCAAAGGTTAATAGAGAATACTGATCGTTAGCCGACTCCGGCGCGGGGATTTCCCCGCGCCGGATTTGACAAAACCTCTGAGGATCCATTGAAAACACTCGAGATTCACCAATTCAAGATGAGGCCTGGGGGCCTCACCGGTCACCCCCGATACCGCCCGTTGCGGAGGTGCGCGCACGTTATCGCAGCTGCACTTCTGGTGATCGGCCTGTCGCCATCCCTGGTGTTGGCAGAGGAGCACACCGTGGCCGAGGGTGAGTCCATCGCCGCAAGGCTCCTTCAGGTTGAACCCGGAGATACCATCCGACTCACCGGGTCCATTTACCATGAGAATCTGGTGATCGACGTGCCCGTCGTCTTGATCAGCGATCGGAGCGCTACCATCCGGGGGGGCTACGAGGGCAACGTCATCCACATCACCGCTCCGGGAACAGTCATCGACGGATTGATCATCAGCGAAGCCGGCCCCCGCCTGACCAAAGACATGGCCGGTGTCCTCGTCGAGGCCGACGACGTCACGATTCGCAACTGCAACGTCACCGAACCACTGCACGGAATTTACGTCAAGGGTGGAAACAGGGTTAAAATCATCGGCAATACCATCGAAGGTCGACTGGACCTGATCGAGTCTGACCGCGGGAATGGTATCCACCTCTGGAATTCCACCGACAACCGGGTGGAGGACAATGAGATTTTCAATGTCCGGGACGGGATCTATTTCTCCTTCGCCGACTCCACCAAGATCGTCCGCAATCATATTCATCACGTTCGCTATGGGCTCCACTACATGTACTCAAACGACAACTCCTTCCAGGACAATCTGTTTGAGAACAATGTGGCCGGCGCCGCCCTAATGTACTCCGAGGACATCGAATTCGAGCGAAACACCTTCGCTCGATGCCGGGGCTTCCGGGCCTACGGTATTCTCCTGCAGTCGATGGCCAGGGTTACAGCCAGGTCGAACCTGATTCTGGACAATAGTCGCGGCTTCTTTTTGAACAATACCAACACCAGCACCATCTCCGACAACGACGTAGTGGACAATGATCTGGCAGTTCAGCTTAACGGCGGATGTGACGGAAACCAATTCTTCGGCAACAATTTCATCAACAATCTCTCCGAGCTGTTGCTGGACGTCAGTGACCGCGAAACGAAGTGGGCGACCAACGAGGTCGGAAATTACTGGACGGGTTACAGAGGCTACGATTTGGATCGTGATGGCGTCGGAGACATTCCCTTCGTGATCCAAAATGTGTTTCAGGTCTTGGAATCGAAAGTGCCCGAGGTCAGGTTCTACCTCCTGAGCCCGGCTGCCGAAGTCCTCCGAGTAGCCGAGGAGACCTTGCCGATTCTACGGCTTGGGGACGCTGAGGATCCGAGACCTTTCATGCGGCCTGCCGCTCACGAAGAGGTTCCATGGCAGGCGGTGAAGGAGCACAAAATGGAGAGTGATCAAATGTGGGCCCTCATTTTCCTGATCGGCTCGGTGGCCCCGGCCGGGGCCCTGCTCCATCTCAGTCGCCAACCGAAGAACCGCTCTACTTCGCCGAGGCGTTCTGATGCCTGAGGGTTCACCGATGATTCGGCTCGAAGCGTTCGAGAAACGCTACGGCAAGGTTGAAGCCGTCAAACCACTGGACCTCGAAATCGGACGGGGCGAGAGCTTCGCCTTCCTCGGCCCCAACGGCGGTGGAAAGACAACTGTTCTGCGCGCGCTGGTGGGCCTGCACGCGCCTACCTCGGGCCGAATTCTGATCGACGGAGAGGACATCGCCAAAGCACCGGACAAGGTCAGGAAGCTCTTGTCATACGTGCCGCAACGGGTCACCATGCCGGGACAGCTCACCGCTCGGGAGATCCTCAACCTCTTCACCAACCTCAGGGGGGTGACGCCGAAACGGGTCGATGAGGTCCTGGATCTCTTCGAACTGACCGATGACTCAGACCGTCTGACAGTCGAGTACTCAGGCGGCATGCTCCAGCGGCTGGGATTGGCGGTGGCTTTGCTTGAGGAAGTGCCTCTCCTTGTGCTCGATGAGCCGTCGCTCAACCTCGACCCTCTCGGTATCGCCCGGCTTCACGAACTGCTGGCCCAGCTCAGGGAGAAGGGAAGCACGATCGTCTTCTCCTCTCACATCGTACACAGCGCCGTCCAACTCGCTGACCGGGTGGCAGTGCTGGTGGAGGGCAAACTGGCCCGTTTAGAGAATGTTCCGACCTTCATGACCACGGTTGCCCGACAGACACGCGTACGGGTGATTCTCGGCGGCCCTGCGGAGTCAGTGGTGGACGCCGCACAGAAGGCCGGTGCGTCAAAATGTCGCTGCGATGGATCAGAACTCTCTTTTGCGGCCCTCCCGCGGCAGCGCCTGGAAGTGATTCAGGCCATTCAGTCAGTTGGGGGCATCGTCGAGGAGTTCCACACAGAGCCACCGGACTGGGATGCACTGGTCCGGGATCACGCCAATGGAAGAGATCTGGGGGTCAATAATGGGTAAACGTGACAAGTCATTCTTTCAGCCGGCCCTGCTCGCGGCGGCCGCCTTCAGCCTGGTACTTGGAGCCTGCTCCGGGGAAGTCCGGCCGGAGGTGTCTGCCGGCATTGATGGCTGCGAGTATTGCGGCATGGTCATCGACACGGTCAATCAGGCGTGCGGCTACATACACGATGGCACTTTCGTAACCTTCGACTCGCCCGGCTGCTTGCTTGACAGTTACGATGAGAAGCGGCGCGAGGGGACGAATGTTCCCACTCAAATCTATTTTGCCGACTACGAAAGTTCTGAATTCGTACCGGTGGAGGACACAGTTTTCCTTCTCACCGAGAACATTCCGACGGTCATGAGCTTGGGTGTGCTCTGCTTCTCCACAAATGAAGGCGCCCAGGCCACCCGCACAACAGCCGATGAGGAGATCACCGACTGGACCGGGTACCGCCGGCTTCATGGCCGACCCGACACAATCGTGGAGGCAACAATTTCACCCGAAGGCCTGTCCCCTGAGATCGTCGAGGTCACCAAAGGCGATCTCGTGCTCTTCAAACTCAACGCCGATCAATCGGCCGAGGAGATCACTTTCTCGGTCCGTGGATACCCCGAGATCGGTGAGGTCGTCGTAACGCCGTCTGTGGATCCAACAGAACTGCGGTTCTTTGCCACCAGGCCCGGAGCGGGCTTTCCGGTGATGGGGGCAGGTGACCAGGCTCTTGGCATGATCCGTGTTACAGGCGCCCACACGACAGACGAGGAGGCAGGGTGAGATCCGCAGTCGCGCACATCGCGTGGCAGGAGTTCGTCTTGAACCGGCGAAATCGCTGGGTCATTTTCTTCGGCCTGCTTTTCGCTGTCACCACGACTCTGATTTCCTATTTCGGAATGGTGACCTCGGGTTACACCGGCTTCCAGGACTTCGTCCGCACCACGGCCAGCCTTGCCAACATTGGTGGATTCATCATCCCCCTCTTCGCACTCCTGCTTGGCGCCTTTAGTTTTTTGAGTGACCGTGAATACCTTGAGATCTTGGTAACCCAACCGATCTCGAGGGCAAGGGTCCTGATGGGCAAGATCTGCGGCCTTTGCCTCACCGTCATCGCGGCGTCAGCCCTCGGATTCGGCCTTCCGGGAGTGATTATCGCCATCGTCATCGGTACCGAAGGCGCGATTGGCTATCTCATTGTTGTCGGTTACTGCACACTGCTTGCCGTGATTTTTGTAAACTTGTCCGCTTTGATCGCTCTGGTGGCCAGACGTCGACAAATCGCCCTCGGCATCGCAGTCGGCGTCTGGATATTCTTCGAACTGGTCTACGGCATGATGATGCTCGGGACCACGCTTTATCTTCCTGCGAAAATCCTCAAAACCTCGCTTCTTCTGGGCCTCTTGGGCAATCCGATTGACATCGCCCGTGTCCTGTCTCTGCTTCAAGTGGGCGGGCCTCACCTCTTCGGCCCGGCTGGAGCAACCCTGGTCAAACTGGCCGGTTCTCAGACCATGGCCACAATGTTCGGCCTGGTCGGTCTCGCCGTTTGGATCGTTGTCCCCGTCCTCGTGTCCATGAGGATCTTCGCGAAACAGGACCTCTGATGTCTGGCGGCCAGGGCAGGAGGCGGACTCGATCGGGCGGCAAATTCCGTCAGGTTGTGCTCGCGATCCTCTTCCTGGCTTCTCTCCAGTACCTCCCCTCTATAGACGCCGTGCTGGTGCAGGCGCCGAAAGATGGCGAACCCTCCAAAGGGTGTTCCTGTAGCTGCGGCACGAACTGTCAGTGTACCGGCGGTTGTTGCTCCGATTCGCATGTGGTCAACGCCGAACCTAGTTCTTCAACCGACGATCGCGAAGCAATGTTGGCGTCTTCCACAACCGAAATGAAACGCCAGAGTGCGTGTCTTGGCGGCTTGTTTGTTGCTACCGCCTTCTCCACATTCCAGCCGTTTGTTGAACCCCGTGGACGCACCATGGCGGAAAGACGAGCAAGGCAGTTCCTTCAACCAGGTACCACCGTTTACAGATGGTCACGCCCCGCCGTATCACGGTCCAACCCTCGGGCTCCCCCGGTCAGCCTAGCCACCTGAGCACCTGAACACAACAACTCACACCGTCCGGCTTGAACAATTTTGGGAAACCCAAGGTTGTCAGTCGGCTATGCCTGAATAGGGAAACCCCTTGGAGGGGATGTATGAATTTGAGGTCAATATTGGCGGCGACGCTGGTGATCGTCGCCTTAGTGCCCGTGACCGGCTTCGCAGAAGTCGAAGAAACACCGGACAACCCGGTCGAGAGCCCGGCCGAACAGACAGTGAACGATAATCAACCCCTGCCGGTGGTTCGCGCCGACATCAACGTGATCGGCGCACTTCCTGAGACACCGGCGATCACAACCCTCGGAGATGACGAGTTGCGAGCCGGTCAGTCCAAAGACGCCGGTGACCTGCTGCGAGAGGCGCCCGGTGTCAGTTCCGGCCGCATGGGCGGACATGGACTCGATCCCCGGGTTCGGGGTCTCGGAGAGAGCAGCATCAGAATCCTGATTGACGGCGCAGAGGTCCATGGCGGATGTCCCAACCGAATGGACCCACCGTCATCTTTTGCCGCGGTCGACAGTTTTGACGAGGTCATCGTGTTGCGGGGTGTTCAGACGCTGCGATACGGCACGGCGCCTGGAACTGTGCTTTTCGAACGCGAGCCTATTCGTTTTCTTGAGGAGAACTGGTGGCAAGCCGGCTTCAACACCGACACAGGCACAAACAGCGATGGCCCTGCGGTCGGATTCAACGCTTCCGTCGGCACCTCGAAGGTCTCCCTTCAGGTTGCGGGCGACCGCCTTGCGATGGACAACTACAGCGACGGCGACGGCGAGGAGGTCGCGTCGGCCTTTGACAGCCGGAACGGCTCGATCGAACTGGGATGGACACCGGATGAGTTGACCTCATTGAGCCTCTCTTATGAAGTCAACCGGACCGAGGACGCACTCTACGCCGGCGCCGGGATGGACAGCCCATTTTCTGACGGCGATGTCGCTCGGCTCAAGTTTCGGCGGGGCGGAACCTCCGGACTTCTGGGCGATATGAGTGCCGATGTCTATTGGAGTGAGGTCGAGCACCTGATGGACAACTATTCGCTTCGCGAATGGACGGCAGCGATGGCCATGCGTGCCCCCAGCACCTCGGATTCTGTGGGCGGCCGATTCTGGACGGACCTCCATGTAGCTGACAACCTCGACCTCACGGTCGGTGTTGACATTGCCCGCAACGAAAGGTCAGCTTTGCGCTTTGCCGGTCCAAACCCCGACAACGTTGCCATGCTCCAGTCGGTACTTTGGCCTGAGGTCGATCTCGACCAGAGCGGCCTCTTCCTCGAGGGGCTTCACTCGGTCGGTGATGCCGGCAGCTTCCGATTCGGTATCAGGGTTGATCGCCACACCGCCTCGGCCGGAGCCGCGGATGTCAAACCCACCGGGATGAACCCAACTCCCCGCCAGCTTTGGGAGACCTACTACGATGTGGTAGATGACAACTGGGAGAACAACGACGTTGGAGGCTTTGTCCGCTATGAGCACCGTCTGACTCGTTCGGGTGTTGGGTTCTTCGCCGGTTTGAGTCGAACGGCACGAGCAGCCGATACCACCCAGCGGTTCATCGCCAGCAACAACATGATGCCTGCCATGCGATGGGTCGGCAACCCATACCTAGACGTGGCCGTTCACACACAGATTGACGGCGGAATCAGCTGGTCGGGTTCGAGCTACAGCTTTGATGCGACCGTGTTCTACGATGACGTTGACGACGAAATTCTCCGGGACCGAGCCCACGGTCAACCCGGCATTCTTCGCGACGACAACGCCACGATTTACCGAAACGTCGAAGCCCGGCGGGCCGGCGCCGAGATTGTCGGGCGGTGGCGCCTTGGCTCAGCGTTCACCGTCGGTGGGGATGCGGCCTATGTGTACGCACAAAATACTACCGACGACGCGCCCATTGCCCAGACCCCCCCGCTTGAGGGGAACCTCTTCGCCAACTGGGCTGCTGGAGGTTGGGGCGTCAGCGGCATCATGCGCTGGGCGTCGAAACAGACACGTGTTGACGACAACCCAATGACCGGCAGCGGCCTTGACGCCGCTGAGACCCCGGGGTGGGTGGTCCTCGATCTATCGGGCGAGGTGGATGTCGGCGCAGGATTCAGGGTACGCGTGGGAGTCGACAACGTCTTCGACCGTACCTACGCCTATCACCTCAATCGTGACAATTTCTTCGACCCCGATCCAATCCAGATCAACGAACCAGGCCGAGTATTCTGGTTAGGTCTTCGTTGGTCGGGAAAGGGGTAAGGAGGTCGGGCTCGCAATTTGTAATAATTCCTCTTGCATACCAATGTACCTGAACCGTTTGAAAACGGGGGGGGGATAAACCCCTCCCCTACAACAACTACCGAAGTGGCGGGGCTCATCCCCGCCCGGGTAATTCCGATTATTGCAAGCACCTGAGCTGACAGCTTCCTACGGCACCACCGGCGTCACCACACCCTCCTGCACGGAATAGGTGTGCTCGGTGAAGATCCCCTCAAGTGCATCGGGGTCGTCGTAGTAGTTGTTTCGCGTTTCTTCGGAGTCCATCGCCACCATCGTCGATGTCAATGCCTCTGCAGTGACCTCGACCAGCATGTATCCACTGGCCTTGAGGTCAACACCGATGATGTCCGATGGCGTCACGGAATCATCCTGAGAGGTGATCTGCATCAGGGGACCAAACTGGGCCACCAGTTGTTCGAGGCCGGGAATCTGCCCCAATATCGGGTGCCTCTGCAGGGCCCCCAAAATCAGGTCTTCCAGGCTTTCAGAAGAAGCCGCCGGTGCGGTGAACTCGATCAACCCGTTTTGATGATCGGTGACGAACCACGAGTGGATATCGCCCGAGATGACGACGGTATTGGGCACCGTCGCCAAGAGACCCTGCAGTTCCATCAACTTCTGTGGGAATCCATCCCACTGGTCGGCATTGACCATGATCCGAGTGCGAAGCGCTTCCGGAAACTCCGGAGGCAAAATAGGAGCAATCGCTTCGTTGCTGAAATCCAGGATCATCGGTGACATCGAGACCGACGAGGCCACGACCTTCCAGGCCGTTTCGTTTTGCAGCACACCGGCAAGCCAGGCGAACTGCTGACCGCCGAGAGCGTCCTGGTCAGCACCGCCGCTTTGGAAGTACCGCGCAAGGGCAACGAGGTCAAAGCCGTCTTTGAGCAGCATGTAGCGCGAACCCATCGAGTCGTTGAGGCTGGTCTTGCCGACAAAGAGATAAGGCAGGCCGCGGGGCAT
>Ga0164315_10000761_pt1 | contig 23153 bp, 21 predicted proteins | sample GuaBasSedimGuay6_FD_113737 | JGI IMG/M metagenome (GOLD analysis project Ga0164315, IMG submission 113737) | Subseafloor sediment microbial communities from Guaymas Basin, Gulf of California, Mexico - Guay6, Core 4569-2, 0-3 cm | ecosystem: Environmental > Aquatic > Marine > Hydrothermal vents... | reverse complement strand
TTTGGTATCTGCCTGGGCCACCAGTTGCTGGGCCTGGCCAGTGGCGCCGTGACCATGAAAATGAAGTTCGGCCACCATGGCGCCAATCACCCGGTGCAGAACCTGGACGACGGCTCCGTGTTGATCACCAGCCAGAATCACGGTTTTGCCGTGGATGACGGACAGCTTCCCGCCAACCTTCGGGTCACCCACAAATCCTTATTCGACGGCTCTCTGCAGGGTATCCACCGCACCGACAAAGACGCCTTCAGTTTCCAGGGCCACCCGGAGGCCAGCCCAGGCCCCCACGATGCCGCCCCCTTATTCGACCATTTCATCGAATTGATTGCAGCGAGGGCGGCTGGCCGTCCCACCCGAGATAGTTGATCACGTATGCCTAAAAGAACCGATATCCATACCATTCTGATTCTCGGCGCCGGGCCTATCGTTATCGGCCAGGCCTGCGAATTCGACTACTCTGGCGCCCAGGCCTGCAAGGCCCTGCGTGAAGAGGGTTACCGGGTCGTCCTGGTGAACTCCAACCCGGCTACCATCATGACCGACCCGGATATGGCCGACGCCACCTATATCGAGCCCATTGAGTGGCAGACGGTGGGGCGCATCATCGAGACAGAAAAGCCGGATGTGCTGCTGCCCACCATGGGTGGCCAGACCGCGTTGAACTGTGCCCTGGATCTGGCCCGTGAAGGAGTGCTGGATGAGCACGGCGTGGAAATGATCGGGGCTAGTGTAGAGGCCATCGACATGGCGGAGGACCGCCAGCTGTTTGGCCAGGCCATGAAACGCATTGGTCTGGAGACGCCGCGCAACGCCCTTGCTCATAGCCTGGAGGAGTCTTTCCAGGTGCTGGACCAGATAGGTTTCCCCTGTATTATCCGGCCCTCTTTCACCATGGGTGGTTCCGGCGGGGGTATCGCCTATAACCGTGATGAATTCGAAGAAATCTGTGTTCGCGGCCTGGACCTGTCGCCCACCAAGGAATTGCTGATCGACGAATCACTTATCGGCTGGAAAGAGTATGAAATGGAGGTGGTGCGCGACAAAAACGACAACTGCATCATCGTCTGCTCCATCGAGAACCTCGATGCCATGGGCGTGCACACGGGCGATTCCATCACAGTGGCCCCGGCCCAGACCCTGACCGATAAGGAATACCAGATAATGCGCAATGCCTCCCTGGCGGTGTTGCGTGAAATAGGCGTGGAAACGGGCGGTTCCAATGTGCAGTTCGGGCAGGACCCGAAAACCGGGCGCATGGTGATAATTGAAATGAACCCCCGGGTGTCTCGCTCCTCGGCGCTGGCCTCCAAGGCGACCGGATTTCCTATCGCGAAAGTGGCGGCTAAACTGGCGATTGGCTACACGCTGGATGAGCTGCAAAACGATATTACCGGCGGTGCCACACCGGCGTCCTTCGAACCGGCCATCGACTATGTGGTCACCAAAATTCCGAGGTTCGCCTTCGAGAAATTCAAGGGTGCGGATACCCGCCTCACCACCCAGATGAAGTCCGTGGGTGAAGTCATGGCCATCGGTCGCACTTTCCAGGAATCGTTGCAGAAAGCCCTACGCGGCCTGGAGGTGGGCTCCGCCGGTTTTGAGCCTATGATCGACGTAGACAACCCCGACCTGCGGGCTGAGCTGGTTGCCGAGTTGACCAACCCCGGGCCGGATCGTATCTGGTACCTGGCGGATGCTTTTCGCGCCGGCATGAGCATAGATGAAATTTACCAGTACTCCGCTGTGGACCCCTGGTTTCTGGTGCAGATCGAGGATATCGTCGAGACCGAGAACAGTCTGAAAACGGTTGGGCTCGGGGAACTGGCGCAGCAGCAGATATTCGCCCTCAAGCGCAAAGGATTTTCCGATGAACGGCTGGCTGTACTGCTGGGCGTGTCAGAGACCGAGGTACGTGAGCATCGCCAGGGGCTGGGTGTGCGCCCGGTCTACAAGCGTGTGGACACCTGTGCCGCTGAATTTGCCTCCGCCACGGCCTATATGTATTCCACCTATGAGGAGGAGTGCGAAGCGGCCCCCACTGGCCGGGACAAGATTCTGGTGCTCGGCGGCGGTCCCAACCGTATTGGCCAGGGTATCGAGTTTGATTATTGCTGTGTCCACGCGGCGCTGGCCATGCGTGAAGACGGTTATGAAGCGATCATGGTCAATTGCAACCCCGAGACCGTCTCCACTGACTACGACATCTCGGATCGCCTCTACTTTGAGCCGGTGACGCTGGAGGACGTGCTGGAGATTGTGGATCTGGAGCGGCCCAAAGGTGTCATTGTACAGTTTGGTGGCCAGACGCCACTGAAGCTGGCGCGGGCCCTGGAGGCACAGGGCGTACCCATCATAGGCACCACGCCGGACGCCATTGACCGGGCAGAGGACCGGGAACGTTTTTCGCAAATGATCCGGAAATTGGGTCTCAGGCAACCCGCCAACACCACGGTACGCAGTACCGACGAGGCCGTGGCCGCGGCGAAAAAAATTGGTTACCCGCTGGTTGTGCGCCCCTCTTACGTGTTGGGTGGCCGCGCCATGGAAATTGTCTACCGGGAGGAAGACCTGTTGCGCTATATGCGCGAGGCGGTACAAGCCTCCGACGATGCGCCGGTACTGCTGGATAGCTTCCTCAACGCTGCCGTCGAGGTAGACATCGACGCGGTGAGTGATGGCGAGGAAGTGGTGATCGGCGCCATCATGCAGCATATCGAACAGGCAGGCGTGCACTCGGGTGACTCCGCCTGCTCCCTGCCGCCTTACAGCCTGGATCCGGCGGTGCAGGATGCGATGCGAAAGCAGGTCAAGCAGATGGCCCTGGAATTGGGTGTGAAAGGCCTGATGAATGTGCAGCTGGCCTGGCAGGATCAAGAGATATACGTGATCGAGGTCAACCCGCGGGCGTCGCGCACAGTGCCGTTTGTATCCAAGTGTATAGGCATGTCCCTAGCCAAGGTCGCGGCCCGTTGTATGGTGGGCCAGACCCTGGTGCAGCAGGGGTTCACCGAAGAAGTGGTGCCCCCTTACTACAGCGTGAAAGAAGCGGTGTTGCCCTTCAACAAATTTCCCGGTGTGGACCCCATCCTGGGCCCGGAGATGAAATCCACCGGTGAAGTCATGGGTACCGGTGACACTTTTGCCGGTGCCTTCGCCAAGGCGCAGCTGGCGGCCGGGGATGCGACACCTGACGGTGGCACGGTACTTATCAGTGTGCGCGATGCAGACAAGCCCGGGGTGGTAGCCGTGGCGCGGGATTTGTCGGCCCTGGGGTTTTCCCTGGTAGCCACCGGCGGGACTGCAAAAGCGCTGGAAGAGGCGGGCCTGGCGGTGCGCCGGGTGAACAAGGTGACGGAAGGTCGTCCCCACATTGTGGATATGATCAAGAACGATGAAGCAGACTTCATCATCAATACCACCGAGGGCCGGCGCGCTATCGAAGATTCGGCGTCCATTCGGGCCAGCGCCGAGGCGCATCGAGTGTTTTACACAACGACCCTGGCGGCCGCCGAAGCGATATGCATGGCGCTGAAGCATAAAGGGGACAGGACAGTGCGGCGTTTACAAGACCTGCACAGGAGTATCACAGCATGAACAAGTTTCCGATGACAATCACCGGGGAAGCAGCCCTGCGTGAAGAACTGGATCGACTGAAAAGGGTTGAGCGGCCGCGCATTGTGCAGGCGATTGCCGAGGCGCGAGAGCACGGTGATCTCAAAGAGAATGCCGAATATCACGCTGCCCGTGAGCAGCAGAGCTTTACTGAAGGTCGCGTGATGGAGATCGAGGGCAAGCTGGGCAACGCCCAAATTATCGATGTTACGGCGATCCCCAAGACCGGCAAGGTTATCTTTGGCACGACCATCGACCTGATCAACATCGAAACTGACGATACCGTCACCTACCGTATTGTTGGTGAAGACGAGGCCGACGTTAAAAGCAATCTGATCTCAGTCGGTTCTCCGATCTCCCGTGCGCTGATTGGCAAGGAGGAGGGCGAGGTCGTCGTGGTCAAGGCACCCAGTGGTGATATCGAGTACGAGATCGACCAGGTTCAGCACATTTGAGCCCCTTCTTCGTGGGCAGTATTATCCTGGTACCCAAATACTGGCACCCGATACAGCGGGGCAGGCCCTGCGCATTGCCCACCAAAGCCCCACTACGCGCATGCAAATAATTCTCATTTAGGTTATCATCCGTCTTTTGTGGCGATACCCCGACAGCTATGAACTCCTCCTTATGGAACCTAAAGGCCGGTGATCGGTGCGAAATTCTCGGTTATGACGATGCCCTTGACGACAAGTACCGCATCAGGCTAATGGAGTTCGGCTTTCACCCGGGTGAAGCGGTTGTTTGCATGCATGCACTGGCGTTCGGAGCGCCCAAGGTCTACCGCGTCAGCAATACCATGTTCTCGCTGGATGACGAGGTTGCCCTCCACGTCCGGGTCAGGCTCAGCGATGACCATGCCTAATACTTGTGAATCCGGCACCCATGAATAAAGTTATCCTTATCGGCAGCCCCAATTCGGGTAAGAGCCTGCTGTTCAATCGCCTCACCGGCTTGCAGCAAAAAGTCGCTAATTTCCCGGGTATCACCGTGGATGTTGGGACAGGTAGGTTGCGGGCCTTGCCCGACACTGAACTGATCGATTTCCCCGGTACCTACTCCCTGCAGGCGATTTCGGCGGAGGAGAAAGTCGCGGTTGAATACTTTGAGCATGCACTGGATGACCCTCAGGTAAACCATGTGCTGTGCGTTATCGATGCAACCCGCCTGGAAAAAAGCCTCTATTTTACTCTGCAGGTTATTCGCGACTGTGAGTGCCACGGTAAACGAGTAACTGTGCTGGCAAATATGATCGATGTGCTTGATTCTCACGATATCACCCTGGATATAGAGGGTTTGTCAGCAGCGTTACACACGCCGGTTTTGCCGACTTCCGCCCGTTCTGGCAAGGGGCTGGAGGCGGTTATCGCGCAGTTGAAGCGGAGCGCGGCGGCCGGAGAGTTTATTCCGCGCAGCCACCTGATCGACTCCCCCGATGAACTGCTGCGCGGTACTGCTCATCAACTGGCGCATCGCTATGGGCCCAGGGGCGATGTGCTGATCAAGACCCAGACGCGACTGGACAATTTTTTCCTGCACTCGTTGACGGGCGGCTTCGCTTTCTTTGCCATCATGTACCTGTTGTTCCAGTCCATATTTACCTGGGCGGCACCCATGATGGATGCTGTGGAGACTGTACTGACGACAATGGCTGATTTGGTGGTGCCGTTGATTGGTAACCAGGTGGCGCAGGATTTCACCTCAGACGCCCTGTTTGGCGGTATCGGCGCCTTTCTGGTTTTTGTACCGCAGATTTTTGTGCTTACCTTTGTTATCGGCCTGCTGGAAGACTCGGGTTATATGGCCCGGGCCGCACTGATATGTCATAAACCCCTGCGCTTGTTCGGGCTGACCGGCAAGAGTTTTATACCCATGTTATCAGGGGTGGCCTGCGCTATCCCGGCGATCTATGCGGCGCGCGCGATCGATTCCCCGCGCAAACGTCTGCTGACCTATATGGCGATTCCGTTGATGCCCTGCGCAGCGAGACTGCCGGTTTACACGCTGTTGATTGCCGCCTTTATCCCCTCTGGCACCGTCCTCGGTGGGCTGGTGGGCTGGCAGGGCCTGGCCATGTTTGCAATCTACTTTTTCGGCATGTTCTGCGGGTTGTTGGTTACTGCGGTGGTGTCGCGCACCAGTAAGGATCACTACACCGATTTGCCCTTTGTGCTGGAGCTGCCGCCATACCGTATTCCCGGTTTGCAACCTTTGATACACAACTCATGGAACCGCTCCAAACACTTTGTGAGCAAGGCCGGGAAAATCATCTTCACGGTGACGCTGGTGGTCTGGTGCCTGGGTTACTTCCCCAATTATGGCACCGACCTGGGGGCGTCCTGGTTAGGTCAGATAGGCAGGGTTATCGAACCCTTGTTTGCGCCCCTGGGGCTGGACTGGCGCTATGGCGTGGCTATCTTTACTTCATTTTTGGCCCGCGAGGTATTTGTCGGTACGCTGGGAACCATATTCGGTATTGAGAACGCAGACGAAAATATGACGCCACTGGTGGAGCATATACAGTCCAGTGATATGACTATCGGCTCCGGGCTGGCATTACTGGTATTTTTCGCTATCGCGTTGCAGTGCGTGTCCACAATGGCTATTTTGGCCAAGGAGAGCGGCTCCGGCTCGCTGGCAATCAAAATGTTTGCCGCTTATTTCCTGTTGGCCTATATCGTGGCATTGGCCGTTTACCAGTTGGCCGGTCTGTTGGCTTGACGGGGCTTATTCACTCCGCTCGTGCTGAAACAGGCGAACTTCTGCCAGTACCAGTTGTGCGATCAATTTAACCATAAGGGCATGATTTTCCTTGCGGATACCCTCAAGGCCGGTGTTGATCTGCTGGTACAGTCTGTCCCTTTCCTCCCGGTCGCTGCTTTTGGGCAGTTCGACACTGAAGCTGTACTGCTCTGACTCGCTGAACTGGGCATAGATCTGGGTCAGCTGGCTGGTGGCAAAATCGATAAGTAGCTCATCGGCGCCTTTGGCCGCCAGCAGTGTGCGCAACTGCCGATCGAGGAAAGCCAGGCCCTGGGCCTGCTGTGACGGGAATTTGAGGATTTCCCCCATGCCGCGTTATCCATGAGCTGATTTTCAGCAATCATAGCGAATTTTGCGACGTGTTGCTTTTCCTTATAGGGGTCGAATCAAGTTCGAGAGGCGTGGGTCCGGCTTGTCAGTCCTGCGCAGAATCATGATGATGTTGCCGATACTCTGCACCATCTCGGCACCTGAGCGGTCACAGATATCGGCCGCCACTGTGCTGCGGGCCTCACGCGAGCCCACCACCAACTTGATTTTGATCAGTTCGTGGTCGTTCAGGGCACGGTCCAGTTCCGCGATCACGCCCTCGGTAAGGCCGTTACCAGCGACAGTGACAACCGGTTTCAGCTTGTGTCCGATCGCTCGCAGCTGTTTGATATTCCAACTTGCTTTCTTGCTCATAGTGTTTCCTAGGTATAATAGGGCGCCTGTGCGGGGGGCAGACTCTATACAAGTTTACATAAGCCGCCCCAGCCACGAAACTACTGTACTGTAACAAATAAAGTGACCGACAATGGCCAGAAAAAAATCCTCCAGTAAAGCCTGGTTGAAAGAACACCGGGATGACCTCTATGTACAGAAGGCCCAGCGTGAGGGGTACCGCTCGCGTGCGTGTTACAAGCTGCTGGAGTTGCAAGACAAGGACCGTTTGATCCGCCCCGGTATGACGATACTGGACCTGGGCAGTGCGCCGGGGGGCTGGTCCCAGGTAGCTGTAGAACTGGTGGGACACAGGGGTCGGGTAATCGCTTCGGATATCCTGCACATGGATGGCCTGGCCGGCGTGGAGTTTATCCCGGGAGACTTCACCGAGGAAAAGGTCTTTGAGCTAATTCTTGCGGCCATTGGTGGCAAACCGGTGGATCTGGTGATTTCCGATATGTCGCCGAATATCAGCGGGGTGAGCGCCGCAGATCAGCCGCGGTCTATTTATCTGGTAGAGCTGGCACTGGATCTGGCGCGGCGGGTGTTGAACCCCGGGGGGGCATTTGTGGCCAAAGTGTTTCAAGGAGAGGGCTTTGACGAGGTGTTTCGTGATAGCAAATGCTCTTTTTCAAAGGTGCTAACCCGCAAACCCACAGCATCCAGGCCCCGTTCCCGTGAGGTATATCTGGTGGCGAAGGATTTTAAGGCGAGCTGAATATTCTTTGGCCGCAGCACTTGAAAAATGGAGAGACTACCCCAAATGTAATAGATTGGCTATAATCCCTGGAGCGGGACACTTGCCCCGGCCCGTGATACAAAGTGTGGATCTGATCGGGAACCCTTAGCGAGGTAACGACAATGAACAATATGGTAAAGAATTTATTGCTTTGGCTGGTGATAGCCGCTGTCCTGTTGACTGTTTTCAGCAACTTCAGCATGGAAAACACCACGGAACAGGTTGGTTATTCCGAGCTTATCCAGGAGATTCAGCACAGTCAGGTCAAGAAGGTGGTAGTGGACGGACTGACCATCTCCGGTGAGCGTTACGATGGCTCCTACTTTGAGACTATTCGGCCCATGGTAGAAGATCCCAAGCTGATTGATGACCTGCTGGAGCATAACGTAGAGGTGGAGGGCCGCAAGCCGGAGGAGCAGAGCGTGTGGACCCAGTTGCTGGTAGCCAGCTTCCCCATTTTGATTATTATCGCAGTCTTTATATTTTTCATGCGCCAGATGCAGGGCGGTGCCGGTGGTCGTGGCGGCCCTATGAGTTTTGGTAAGAGCAAGGCCAAGCTGTTGGGTGAAGACCAGATTTCTACCACCTTTGCCGATGTGGCGGGCGTGGATGAAGCCAAGGAGGATGTAAAAGAGCTGGTAGAGTTCCTGAGCGACCCGAGCAGGTTCCAGAAACTGGGCGGACGAATACCCCGGGGTGTGCTCATGGTGGGTCAGCCCGGTACCGGTAAGACCCTGCTGGCCAAGGCCATAGCGGGTGAGGCCAAGGTGCCTTTCTTCTCTATTTCCGGTTCTGACTTTGTCGAGATGTTTGTAGGCGTGGGTGCCTCCCGCGTGCGAGACATGTTCGAGCAGGCCAAGAAACAAGCCCCCTGTATCATATTTATCGATGAAATTGACGCGGTTGGCCGGCACCGTGGCGCCGGCCTGGGTGGCGGCCACGACGAACGTGAACAGACCCTCAACCAGCTGCTGGTGGAAATGGACGGATTTGAGGCGAATGACGGTGTCATTGTTATCGCCGCCACTAACCGCCCGGATGTATTGGACCCGGCGCTGTTGCGCCCCGGTCGCTTCGATCGCCAGGTGGTGGTGGGATTGCCGGATATCCGCGGGCGTGAGCAAATACTTAAAGTGCATATGCGCAAGGTGCCGCTGTCGGAGGATGTAGAGGCGTCCAAGATAGCGCGCGGTACACCGGGCTTTTCCGGTGCCGACCTGGCCAACCTGGTGAATGAGGCGGCTTTGTTTGCCGCACGCAGCAATGTGCGCACGGTCGGCATGAACCACTTTGAGCTGGCCAAGGACAAGATCATGATGGGCGCCGAGCGCAAATCCATGGTGATGTCCGAGGATGAGAAGCGTAACACCGCCTACCACGAGGCGGGGCACGCTATTGTTGGTCGCCTGATGCCCGAGCACGACCCGGTATACAAAGTGAGTATCATTCCACGGGGTCGCGCCCTGGGTGTGACCATGTTTCTGCCCGAAGAAGATCGCTACAGCCACAGTCGCAGGTACATCAACAGCCAGATCTGCAGCCTGTTTGGCGGGCGTATTGCAGAAGAGATGACCTTGGGTAAAGATGGCGTGACTACCGGTGCCTCGAATGATATCCAGCGGGCCACGGAGATTGCCCGCAAAATGGTTACCCAGTGGGGCTTGTCGGACAAAATGGGGCCTCTGATGTACGACGAGGGAACCGAGGAGGTTTTCCTCGGCCGTAGCGTCGCACAGCATCAAAACACTGTTTCCGGCGAAACGGCCAAGCAAATTGACCAGGAGGTGCGGCGCATCGTCGATGAATGTTACACCAGCGCGCGGAAAACTCTGGACGAAAATGTCGACAAGCTGCACGCGATGGCGCAGGCTCTGATGCTTTACGAGACTATTGATTCCAATCAGATTGATGACATCATGGCGGGGCGTGAGCCCCGTGAGCCCAGCGACCGGGGTGATACCAGCGGCGGACACAGCCCAGAGCCCGATGCCCCGGCTGACCAGAAGGACTCACAGAGCCCTATTGGTGAACCAGCCGGCGAGCACTGATTCAGTCCAGGCCTCGCGCTGACCCTTGGTTCTTCCTGAAGAACCTGATGCTCCGGTGCTGAACTGCGCCGGGCGCGGTCTGGATTTGTCCCGTCCCATCATCATGGGCGTTATCAACACCACCCCCGATTCTTTTTCCGATGGCGGTACCCTTTATCGTGGCTCACAGCTCGACGTTGAGCTGGCCCTGACTCGTGCCAGCGACATGGTGATGCATGGCGCCGCTATTCTGGATATTGGCGGTGAGTCCACCCGGCCCGGTGCCGCGCCGGTATCACAGGCTGAAGAAATGGACCGGGTACTACCACTGGTAGAGCGCATTGCCACTGAACTCGATGTGGTAATCTCGGTTGACACCAGTGCACCGGCGCTGATGAGGTCGGCAGCCGGCGCTGGCGCCGGGCTGTTGAATGATGTGCGCGCCCTGACCCGTGAGGGTGCCCTGGAGGCTGCCGCCGCCACCGGTTTACCCGTTTGCCTGATGCATATGCGGGGCGATCCCGGTACCATGCAGAGCGCTCCAAGCTATACGAATGTGGTCGCTGAAGTCTGTAACTTTTTGCAGCAGAGGATTGCCGCCTGTGAAGCGCAGGGCATTGGCCGGGAGCGCTTGTTGCTGGACCCCGGGTTCGGCTTCGGCAAGTCTGTAGAACACAATCTGCAACTGCTACAGCGATTGCCCACATTAGTGGCTTTGGGTTTGCCGGTATTGGTGGGACTATCGCGCAAGTCCATGATAGGTAAGATAATAGGCCGCGATGTGGCGCAGCGCCTGCCGGCCAGCCTGGGCTTGGCGGTATTGGCGGTGGAGCGTGGCGCTGCGATCATAAGGACGCACGATGTCGCCGCCACCGCAGATGCCGTGGCGATGTGGGTGGCATTGAACGAGTCGGGGGATAAATGAGTAAACGTTATTTTGGTACGGACGGGATTCGCGGTCTGGTAGGGGATTCACCGATTACCCCGGACTTCATGCTTAAACTGGGTTGGGCCAGCGGCCGTGTTTTCTCCCGGGAGTCGGCTGAAGATGGCCGCTGTCTGGTCATTATCGGCAAGGATACCCGGGTCTCTGGTTACATGTTCGAGTCCGCTCTCGAGGCGGGTTTGGTCGCCGCCGGGGTGGATGTGAAATTGCTGGGCCCCATGCCGACACCCGCTGTGGCGTTGATGACGCGCACCCAGAACGCGGAGGCCGGCATCGTTATCAGTGCCTCACACAACCCTTTTTATGACAATGGCATCAAGTTTTTTGGCGCCAATGGCTCCAAGTTGCCCGACGAGATTGAACACGCCATTGAGGCCGAGTTGGAGTTGGAGCTCACCACGGTGCAGTCCAGGCATATCGGCAAGGTGCTGCGGGTGGTGGATGCTGCCGGACGTTATATCGAATTCTGCAAGTCCACCGTGCCGGAAGGCTTCAGCCTGCGCGGCCTGCGCATAGCGGTTGACTGTGCCCATGGCGCTACCTATCACATCGCACCCAGCGTGCTCAGTGAACTCGGCGCTGAGGTGATCAGCATGGGTGTGCAACCGGATGGTTTTAATATCAATGAAGGTGTAGGTTCCACCGATATGTCCGCGCTGTCCCAACTGGTTACCGAAAATGACGCACACCTGGGTATTGCCTATGACGGTGATGGCGACAGGGTGCTGTTGGTGGACGCTGCGGGAGAGCTGGTGGATGGGGATGAGTTGGTCTATATCATCGCAATGCACCGCCTGGCCGCGGGAACCAGTGACGCCGGCGTGGTCGGAACCCAGATGTCCAACCTTGGTCTGGAGCTGGCGTTGCGAGATGTGGGTTTGCAGCTGGCCCGGGCACAGGTGGGTGATCGCTATGTCAAAGCGCTGATGGAAACTAATGACTGGTCTTTGGGAGGTGAATCCTCCGGGCATATCATCTGCTCCGATGTGACCACTACCGGGGACGGTATTGTCGCTTCCTTACAAGTGTTGATGGCGCTTAAGGCTGCGGGCGCAGATCTGGCCACGTTGCGGTCGGGTATGAAAAAATTCCCCCAGGTCATGATCAATGTCACCGTTGGCGGCAAGGTCGATCTGGCTGATTATCCAAAAATTGCTACCGCGGTGGCGGCTGTTGAGCAGCAGTTGGGCGAGCGGGGCAGGGTATTGTTGCGGCCCTCTGGCACAGAGCCCAAGGTGAGAGTGATGGTAGAGGGCGAAAATGCCGAGGAAGTTCAGTCCCTTTGCGCAGAACTGGCGCAGGAGGTGGAAAAGGTCCTTGCCTGAGGTGATGCCGCGCACCTTGTAACTGAGCACTATCTTGGGTAAGATTGCGGCCGCTTTTTTCACCGGGAGTTTGGTATGCGTCAAGGACTGGTGGTAGGTAACTGGAAGATGCATGGCTCCCGGGCCAGTGTCGAGGCATTACTTGGTAGCCTGCTTGATGCAGACGTCGCGCAGGGGGCTGTTGTGGCCCGCGTCGAAGCGGCCGTTTGTCCCACGTATGTGCATTTGGCGCAGGCTCTGGATCTCTGTGCTGAATCTTCTATTGCGGTTGGGGCCCAGGATTGCAGCCACATGCAGTCCGGGGCGTACACTGGAGAAGTCGCGGCCGAAATGCTGGCCGAGTTGGGTTGCCATTGGGTCATTCTGGGCCACTCAGAGCGACGCCAGTATCACGCCGAGTCGGATGACCTGGTGGCCGCCAAGTTGGCAGCGGCGGTAGAGGCTGGGTTGCAGCCCATCGTCTGTGTCGGTGAAACCCGGGAACAACGGGAAGCGGGCGAAGCGCAAGTGGTAGTCGCCGCACAGTTGCAAGGCGCCCTGACCGGCCAGGTTGGCCTGGCGGCGCTGGTAGTGGCTTACGAGCCGGTATGGGCGATTGGTACCGGTCTCACGGCCACACCGGAGCAGGCGCAGGATATGCACACATTTATCCGTGGTTGCCTGGCTGATATTGACGCAGTGGATGCGGCTGCGACCCGCTTGTTGTATGGCGGTAGTGTAAAGGCTGCCAATGTGGCGCAGTTGTTTGCGCAGCCTGATATCGACGGAGCGCTGGTAGGCGGTGCGGCCCTGGTCGCAGAGGAATTTCAGGCAATTATTGACGCTGCCGCGGTTGCGGCAGAGTGTCATAGCGAGTGAGGTTGTCCCCCGGAGGGACTGAAAGGATATGGAACAGATTATTTTGATTGCCCACCTGATTGTAGCGCTGGCCATTATTGGCTTGATCATGCTGCAGCAGGGTAAAGGGGCTGATATGGGTGCCTCTTTCGGTGCTGGCGGCGCGCAGACATTGTTTGGCTCTGATGGCAGCGGTAACATGTTGACCCGCGCCACGTCCTTGTTAGTGGTGTTGTTCTTTGCCAGCAGCTTCAGTCTGGCGCTATTGGCCAACCAGAAGTCGGCGCCGGTGAACGAACTGGACCTGGAAATTCCAGCGGCGGTACAGGCTGTGGCGGAAGAAGAGTTTCCCGTGTTGGAAGATGAGGTTCCGGTGCTGGAGGAAACGGTCCCCCTCGCCACCGGGCCCGCGGCGGAAGAAGAGCTTCCCGTGTTGGAAGATGATGTTCCGGTGCTGGAGGAAACGGTTCCCCTCGCTACCGGGCCCGCGGAGGATGATCTTCCAGACCTGGATTAATTGAACAACAACTTTGCCGAAGTGGTGGAATTGGTAGACACGCCATCTTGAGGGGGTGGTGGGCTATGCTCGTGCGGGTTCAAGTCCCGCCTTCGGCACCATACACATCAGCGGCCAACAGGCCGCCAAACAACCATTAAAAACCCCAACAAATTAGTAAGCTTTTCGGTGCTCACACGGTTGACCCGGCTAGGGTCGATACCTATAATGCACAGCCTCGAATTTGGGCCGGTATGACGAGAACGGCTCAGTGTGAAGTGCCAAGGGGCCTTTCACAATCGAGGAAGTTTTGATGCGGGGTGGAGCAGTCTGGTAGCTCGTCGGGCTCATAACCCGAAGGTCGTCGGTTCAAATCCGGCCCCCGCTACCAACTTTGTGTCGCCAGCTCCGATAATGGCGATGCTACTTTGAAAAAGCCCCTTTTTAGGGGCTTTTTCGTACGTGGAGAAAAAAACTGCCTGTGGCGACTAAAGAGCAGCAGATTGCAGGCATGCTGAAAACCACCATCGAGGCTATGGGCTTCGATTTGTGGGGAGTGGAGTACCTGTCGCAGGGCAGGCACACTCTGGTGCGGATTTATATCGACGCAGAGAGGGGCATTGGCGTCGATGATTGCGCGGCAGTCAGTGTACAGGTGGGTGGTGTGTTTGATGTAGAGGACCCGATTAGCGGGGAGTACACGTTGGAAGTGTCTTCCCCGGGAATGGACCGCCTGTTGTTCAAGCTGGAGCAGTATGCGGGCTACGTTGGTGAGATAGTGGAATTACGCTTGCGCAGTACTTTTGAGGGACGGCGTAAGTTCAAGGGTATTTTGAAAGGGGTAGAAGGTGACGATGTCGTGATCCAGGTAGACGATCATGAATATCTGTTACCCCACAGCGCAATTGAAAAAGCGCGTGTACAAACCCGAGTTTTATGACGGTAGGCGAGGCTTGAGATGACTAAAGAAATTCTGTTGGTGGCGGAGGCTGTATCCAATGAAAAGGGGGTGCCCGAGGATATCATCTTTGAAGCGATAGAGCTGGCGTTGGCAACAGTTACCAAGAAGCGGTACGACGAAGAGGCGGATATTTACGTCACTATCGACAGGGAGAGCGGGGACTATGTCTCCACCCGGCGCTGGCTGGTTGTCCCCGATGATGAAATGGCTTTACTGGGTACCCAGTTCACTACCGAGGAAGCGTTGGAGCAGGATTCTAGCCTGAAGCCCGGCGATATCTACGAAGAGCAGGTAGAAAACGTCGGCTTTGGTCGTATTGCCGCGCAAACCGCCAAGCAAGTCATTGTGCAGCGAGTGCGCGATGCCGAGCGCGCCCAGGTTGCTGACCAGTATATGGACCGGGTCGGTGAGTTGGTAGCGGGCACTGTCAAGAAAGTGACCCGTGATAATGTCATCGTGGATTTGGGTAACAACGCTGAAGGTCTGCTGCCGCGGGAGCAACTTGTCGGCCGTGAGACGTTCCGGGTGAATGATCGGGTGCGCGCTATCCTCCAGGAAATCAGCACTGAGGCCCGTGGGCCTCAGCTGATTTTGAGCCGTTCCTGCCCTGAAATGTTGATTGAGTTGTTCAAGATAGAAGTACCGGAAATTTCTGAAGAAGTTATCCAGATTCGCGCTGCCGCCCGTGACCCCGGCTCGCGAGCGAAAATCGCGGTGAAAACCAACGATCAGCGAATTGATCCGGTTGGCGCCTGCGTCGGTATGCGCGGCTCCCGGGTGCAGGCCGTCTCCAATGAGTTGGACAACGAACGCGTGGATATCGTGCAGTGGGATGATAACCCGGCACAACTGGTGATCAACGCTATGGCTCCGGCTGAGATTGAGTCCATTGTGGTAGATGAGGATAGCAACACGATGGATGTGGCTGTATCTGAAGATAATCTGGCACAGGCGATAGGCCGTAGCGGTCAGAATGTGCGCCTGGCCAGTGAGCTGACCCAGTGGACTATTAATGTGATGAGCCTGGATGAGGCCGCCGATAAACACGAGGCAGAGTCCGGGCAGGTTATACAAATCTTCGCTGAGCAGCTCGATGTTGACGAAGATGTGGCTGAAATCCTGGTGGAAGAAGGCTTTGCCACGCTGGAAGAAGTGGCCTACGTGCCGCTGGAAGAGATGATGTCCATCGAGGGGTTTGATGAGGAGATCGCTGAAGAATTGCGCGCCCGAGCCAAGGATGCGCTGCTGACCCAGGCGATCGCTTCTGAAGAGAAACTGGGAGAGCACGAGCCGGCCGAGGACCTGTTGACCATGGACGGCATGGACCGGCATCTGGCGTTTATTCTGGCCAGTCGCGAGATTATTACCATGGAAGACCTGGCGGAACAGGCTGTTGATGACCTGATTGATATCCCGGATATGACAGAAGAGCGGGCCGGTGAGTTGATTATGACCGCAAGGGCGCCCTGGTTTGCCGAGGCAGAAGAGGAAGTCTGAACCGCAAGGTTTTTGATGGTACCAAGGAGATTATTGAATGGCGCAGGTGACAGTACAGCAACTCGCAGAAGTGGTGGGTGCATCCGCTGAGCGTCTGCTGACGCAGATGAAAGAAGCGGGTTTGCCACATTCGGAAGCTGCCGAGGCTGTGTCAGATGAGGACAAGCAGACACTGCTGGCCCATTTGAAACAAAGCCATGGTGAATCGACCGACGCTCCCAGGCGTATAACGCTGAAGCGCAAAACCCTCAGTACCCTGCGTACTCCCGGGTCGCAGGGCAGGAAGGCGGTTAACGTGGAGGTGCGCAAGAAGCGCACCTATGTCAAGCGCGCGCCGGAAGAACTGGTAGCCGAAGCAGCGGAAGAAGAAACGGTAGCCGCAGCAGGGTCGGCGGCGGCAGAAGCGGCGGCGGCAGAAGTGGTGGCGGCAGAAGCAGAAGCGGCTGTAGTAGCGGCCAAGGTAGAGGCGGCGGCAGCTGAAGCGGCTGCCGAACCTGTCTTGGAAGAAGACCTGGTAAATATCGACCCGGAAATTCTGCGCCAGCGGGCGGCGGCACGTCGTAAGCTCAAGGATGCCGAAGACACAGCGGCCCGACAGGCCGCTATCGCGGCGCGCAAGGCAGAACAGGAACAACAGCAAGCCGCCGCGGCAGAAGTCAGGGCCCAGAAAGAACCCGCGGGACAAACGACCGAAAAAGCCAGGGAAGGTGTGAAGCGACCCAAACGTCTGCATGATGCCCCCACGACGACAGAAGATCAGCGTCGCAAGCAGCAGCGTGCCAGACTGGGTCGCGCACCCGCAGGTCGCGGTAAGCAGCGTGGCCACAACCTGTCCCTGTCAGACCTGGATTCAGCAGAATCCGGTCGGGGTCGTCGTCGTGGCGGACGCAAGAAGATGCGGGCGACCCACGAGGAACACTCCAAGCACGGCTTCGAGTTGCCCACCGAGAAGAAGACGCAAGAAGTTGAGTTGGCCGACATGATTTCCGTGTCTGAGTTAGCTCAGCAGATGGCCGTCAAGTCCGGTGCCGTCATCAAGGAACTGATGAAGCTGGGTGTGATGGCCACCATCAACCAGATGATCGATCAGGACACCGCTACGCTGGTGGTGGAAGAGCTGGGTCATGCAGTCAAACTGGTCAGTGCGGATGCGCTGGAAGAGAGACTGGAGGAGGCCCTGGCGCAGCACGAGGGAAGTGAGGAGCCGCGGGCGCCAGTGGTGACCGTGATGGGTCACGTGGACCATGGTAAGACCTCACTGTTGGATTACATTCGCAACAGCCGGGTCGCCTCGGGTGAGGCCGGCGGCATTACCCAGCATATCGGTGCTTACCATGTGCAAACTGACCACGGCATGATTTCATTCCTGGATACTCCGGGGCACGCGGCATTTACCGCCATGCGAGCCCGCGGCGCCAAGAGTACTGATATCGTGATTCTGGTGGTGGCCGCTGATGATGGCGTCATGCCCCAGACAGAGGAGGCCGTGCAACACGCCAAGGCAGCGGGCGTGCCGTTGATCGTTGCGGTCAACAAGATGGATAAGGAAGGCGCTGATCCCGAGCGGGTCAAGAACGAGCTGTCAGCCAAGGACGTCATCCCGGAAGACTGGGGTGGTGATACGCAGTTTATCAACGTCTCCGCCCACACTGGTGAAGGCATTAACGAATTGCTTGACGCGATACTGCTGCAAGCGGAATTGTTGGAACTGACCGCGGCCAGAGATGTGCCGGCACAGGGTACTGTCATCGAATCACGCCTGGACAAGGGACGCGGCCCGGTCGCTTCCCTGCTGATCCAGAGCGGTACGCTGCGCAGGGTGATATCGTTCTTGCCGGCCTGCAATTTGGCCGTGTGCGCGCCATGCTGGACGAAAATGGCCGGTCGCTGGATGACGCTGGCCCCAGTATCCCAGTGGAAATTCTCGGGCTGGACGGTACCCCCGCAGCCGGAGACCTGTTCGCTGTGGTAGAGAGCGAGAAGCGCGCGCGGGAAGTGGCGGATTTTCGTCAGGAAAAAACCCGTGAAAGCAAAATGCAACGCCAGCATGCCGCCAAACTGGACAATATGTTCGAGAGCATGACTGCCGGCGAGAAGAGCACCCTCAACCTGGTGGTAAAGGCCGATGTGCGCGGCTCACTGGAAGCTATCCAGGGCGCACTGCTGGACCTGGGTAACGAAGAGGTGCAGGTCAATATCGTGTCCAGCGGTATTGGCGGTATCACCGAGACAGATGTCAACCTGGCTGTGACCTCTGGCGCCGTTATCTTCGGGTTCAATGTGCGGGCGGATAACTCGTCGCGTCGCTTGGTGGAGGCCGAGGATGTTGACCTGCGCTACTACAATGTCATTTACGATATGATCGATGATGTGAAGCAGGCACTTACCGGCATGTTGGCGCCTGAACTGCGCGAGGAAATCGTCGGTATCGCCGAGGTGCGCGATGTATTCCGTTCGCCAAAGTTTGGCCAGATCGCGGGCTGCATGGTGATCGAGGGCACTGTTTATCGCTCCAAGCCCATCCGCGTATTGCGCGACAGTGTGGTGATCTACCAGGGTGAACTGGAATCCCTGCGTCGCTTCAAGGATGACGCCAACGAAGTGCGCAACGGCATGGAGTGTGGTATCGGGGTCAAGAACTACACCGATGTAAAAGTGGGTGACCAGATTGAAGTCTATGAAGTCAGGGAGATTGCCCGCTCTTTGTAGGCCCTGATATGGCAAAGGAATATAGCCGTAGCCAGCGAGTGGCTGATTATCTGCAACGTGAGCTGGCGACCCTGATCCAGCGCGAAGTGCGCGACCCCCGGGTGGGTATGATCAATATTACCGGGGTCAATGTGAGCAGGGATCTCGGCTATGCCAAGGTTTACTACACTGTACTGGGTTGCGACTCAGCCGAAGATGCGAGTGAGTCCACCGCAGTCCTTAACAAGGCCGCGGGTTTTCTGCGCAGTCAGTTGTCTCAGGGCAGCAGCATGCGCAGGTTGCCCCAATTGCGGTTTTATTTTGACAGCAGTGTGGGCCGGGGTCGCCATATGGAAGACCTGATCCGCCAGGCTGCGGACGCGGACCGGGAGTTGGGGCTGCGCGGTGATGAACCCGGCGAGGAGCAGTAAGCGGTGGCCAGACGTCGTCGCGGTCGCCCTGTTGACGGTATTCTTATTTTGGATAAGCCCCTGGGGGTGAGCTCCAACCGGGCCCTGCAAATGGTCAAGCGCCTGTATGGTGCCGCCAAGGCAGGTCACACGGGCAGCCTTGATCCGCTGGCGAGTGGGGTTTTGCCCCTGTGTTTTGGCGAGGCCACCAAGTTTTCCCAGTTTTTACTGGACGCCGACAAGGCCTACCAGAGCACCTTTGTGCTGGGTGTGGCAACGGCTACCGGCGATGCCGAGGGAGAGGTGCTGACGACATCCGATGCCTCCCATATCACCGAGGCCGATGTGTGCCAGGCGCTGGAGGCATTCCGGGGTGAGATCGAACAGGTGCCCTCCATGTTCTCTGCTATCAAACAGGATGGCCAGCCGCTGTACAAGCTGGCGCGCCAGGGCATAGAAGTGGAACGCAAGGCCCGTAAAGTGGTCATAAAGCAGCTGGAGCTGCGTGCGTTTCGAGGCGGTGACAGGCCCGAGGTGGATATCTACCTCGAGTGCAGCAAGGGGACTTATGTGCGTTCCATTGCCGAGGATCTGGGCAGGGTGCTGGGCTCTGGGGCGCATGTGGGTGCTCTGCGGCGTACCAGAGCCGGGCCTTTCAGTATTGCCGACAGCGTCAGTATGACGATGCTGGAGGCACTGAAGAGTAACGGGCAGATGGCTGAGATGGATGCCCTGCTGTTGCCGGCTGATACCGCCCTGAGTGGCTTGCCACTGGTCCGGCTCACTGAGTCGGGTGGATATTACATCCGCCAGGGGCAACCGGTACAGGTGCCAAATGCACCCAGTGATGGTATGGTGCGCGTCGCCCTGGAAACCGGCGAGTTTCTGGGCATTGGAGAGATATTGGACGATGGGCGCGTGGCGCCGCGTCGGCTGATAGTCACCGCAAGGTGACGCGAACCTGTCTGTAAATCTGCACGGACAGGCTCTAACTATTAACGAAGGGTAGATAAAACCCGGGGCAGGTTAACTATGAGGAAATCAACATGGCTTTAAATGCCGAACGTAAAGCAGAAATCGTAAAAGATTATCAGGTAGGTGAAGGCGACACGGGTTCCCCGGAAGTACAGGTAGCGCTGCTGACCGCAAATATTGAGCAGTTGCAGGGACACTTCAAATCGCACAAACATGACCATCACTCACGTCGCGGCTTGATCCGCATGGTAAACCAGCGCCGTAAGCTGCTGGACTACCTGAAGCGCAAGGATGTCGCACGCTATGGGCAGCTGATCAAGCGACTGGGTCTGCGTCGATAAGCATCACCACATAGCGGGACATAGGGTCCCGCTTGTCATATAAAGAATTGGAGAAAAATTGTGAATCCAGTAACTAAATCATTCCAGTACGGTGGCCAGACAGTCACTCTGGAGACCGGGCGTATTGCCAGACAGGCGAGCGGCGCGGTTCTGGTAACCGTTGAAAACACCTCAATATTGTGCACCGTGGTTGCGGAAAAAACGGCCCGTGCAGGTCGTGATTTCTTCCCGTTGGCGGTCCACTACACTGAAAAAAGATACGCTGTCGGGAAAATTCCCGGAGGCTTCTTCAAGCGTGAAGCGCGACCCAGTGAGAAAGAGACGCTGACTTCCCGCCTGATCGACCGGCCCATTCGCCCGCTGTTTCCCAAGGGCTTTATGAATGAGGTACAGGTGATTTTAACCGTCATGTCCGCGGACAAGCACATCGACCCGGATATCCCCGCGATGATCGGCGCGTCCGCAGCGCTGGCCGTTTCAGGCTGCCCTTTCAATGGCCCCATCGGCGGCGCGCGGGTTGGTTTTAATGAAGCGCAGGGCTATATGCTCAACCCCACTTACGAGCAGCTGACCGACAGCAAGCTGAACATGGTGGTCGCCGGTACCGAAGGTGCCGTGTTGATGGTTGAGTCCGAGGCGCAGGAACTTTCTGAAGACCAGATGCTGGGTGCGGTGTTGTTTGCCCACCAGGAGATGCAGGTTGTTATCCAGGCGATCAATGAGCTGGTCGCTGAGGCCGGCAAGCCCCGCTGGGACTGGGAGGCACCCGCTGTGGATGCCGAACTGCTGGCCGCGGTAGAAGCCAATGCGAAAGACGGCCTGGGTGAAGCCTACCGCATCACCGAAAAAGCGTCCCGCTACGAGCGCGTCGGTGAAGTCCGCAAGGCCTGTGTTGCAGAACTGGCGGTTGAAGACGGTCCCTCCGTCGATGAAGTGAAAGATATCTTCAAGAGCGTGGAAAAGAATCTGGTGCGCAAGCGCATTCTGGCCGGCGAGCCGCGTATTGATGGCCGTGACGGCCGCACCGTGCGCCAGATCGCCTGTGAAATCGACATACTGGCCAAGGCGCATGGCTCTGCCCTGTTCACTCGCGGCGAAACCCAGGCTATCTGCACCGTGACCCTGGGCTCTACCCGTGACTCACAGATTATCGATGCGCTGGAAGGCGAGCGTCGCGACCCGTTCATGCTGCACTACAATTTCCCTCCCTACTCGGTAGGTGAGGCAGGTCGAGTTGGTTTTACCAACCGTCGTGAAGTTGGCCATGGCCGTCTGGCTCGTCGTGGCTTGGCTGCGGTACTGCCAAATTCAGAAGAATTTCCCTACACAGTACGTGTGGTTTCCGAAATCACCGAGTCCTACGGTTCCAGTTCCATGGCTTCCGTGTGCGGTGGCTCCCTGGCCCTGATGGCGGCGGGTGTACCCTTGAAAGCCCCGGTAGCGGGTATTGCCATGGGCCTGGTGAAGGACGGTAACCAGTTTGCTGTTCTTACCGATATTCTGGGTGATGAGGATCACCTGGGTGATATGGACTTCAAAGTGGCCGGTACGGCAGAGGGTGTTACCGCCCTGCAGATGGACATTAAAATTGAAGGCATCAATGAACAGATCATGCAAATCGCCCTGGAACAGGCACAGCAGGCGCGCCTGCACATCCTGGGCCAGATGAATGAAGTGTTGGCGGAGCCCCGTAAGGTCACTTCCGAGAATGCCCCCAGCATGATGACCCTGAAGGTCGATTCCGACAAGATCCGCGACATCATTGGTAAGGGCGGCGCTACTATCCGTTCCATCACTGAGCAGTCTGGCGCGACTGTTGATATTGACGACGATGGCACTGTGCGTATCTTTGGCCAGGATCAGGCCTCGCGCGATGCGGCGGTGGCCATGGTTGAGGAAATCACGGCTGAAGCTGAAATCGGTGCGGTTTATACCGGCACTGTCGCCCGTATCGTGGACTTTGGCGCTTTCATTAACATCCTGCCCGGCAAGGACGGTCTGGTACACATTTCCCAGATCGCCAACGAGCGTGTGGAGAATGTGACAGACTACCTCAAGGAAGGTGAGGAAGTGCGCGTCAAAGTGCTGGACGTGGACCAGCGCGGTCGCATCAAGCTCTCCATCAAGGAGTTGCTGGAAGATGAGGCCCCCGCTGAGGAGGCACCCGTGCAGCAGGCTGCTGAGTAAGCCTCCACTTTTTAGACGGGCCCTACTGGAAAGGGATGTGCCGCCAGGCACGTCCCTTTTTTTAGGGAAGTTAGCTGTGTTCTATAATAAAAAAAGCAGCGGTGCCAGATAGGCAACCGCCGCTTTTTATGCGTGTGAGCTTATTGATCTGAGAAGTCAGACAGCCACAACACTATTGGCACATGGACCCTTTTGGCCCTGGCCTACTTCGAACTCTACTGCCTGGCCGTCATTAAGAGTGGCATAGCCACCGCCGCTCTGAATTTCTGAATGATGCACGAAAAGATCTTTGCCGCCATCATCTGGCGTGATAAAACCATAACCTTTGTCTGCATTGAACCACTTGACTGTACCTTTACTCATACTTTCCTCTTTTACCCAATATCTGATTACTCGCAGGGTTCTGCGCCGCCATTATACCCTTCAAACCGCCCGATAGTGCAAATGCCGTATTCAAGTTTATTAAATGCTCTCGTCGGTAGCGGCTTCCGGCCAGAACCTCCAATCGTAGCTACCCGGGACGATTGGCCACCAGGTTTTCCACCACCGAGGGATCCGCCAGCGTACTGGTATCGCCCAGGCTGTCCAACTCGTTCTCGGCTATCTTGCGCAGGATGCGGCGCATGATCTTGCCGGAGCGGGTCTTG
>Ga0164315_10000760_pt1 | contig 23171 bp, 20 predicted proteins | sample GuaBasSedimGuay6_FD_113737 | JGI IMG/M metagenome (GOLD analysis project Ga0164315, IMG submission 113737) | Subseafloor sediment microbial communities from Guaymas Basin, Gulf of California, Mexico - Guay6, Core 4569-2, 0-3 cm | ecosystem: Environmental > Aquatic > Marine > Hydrothermal vents... | reverse complement strand
CAGGTTTCGATGTCGATGCCAAGTTTGACCGCCACCTCGCCAACAACAAGGCGTGCCGCATCCTCGTCAACTGGCATCTCACCATCGAGCAAAGCCACGGGATTGAGCCGGTGCAGTACGATATTTGCGTCGCTAATTGTGGCCTGAAGACCGCCCTTGCCATAACCGGCAGGACCCGGGAGCGCGCCCGCACTGACCGGGCCAACCTTTAGCGCCCCGGCGTGATCAACATGCGCAATACTGCCGCCACCCGCGCCGATCACATGCACGTCAACCATCGGGCAACGTATGGGATAGCCTGCCACGTCACGGTCGGTGGTAAACGCCGGTGTCCTGTCTTTGACCAGGGACACATCAGTACTCGTGCCACCTACATCAAACGTAATTACATTTTGGAATCCTGCAGTACCGACCAGACGGCTTGCACCGACCACGCCTGCCGCCGGACCCGACAGGCATGTCTGCACCGGAAACTTTTCTGCAGCTTCGATCGACATCAAGCCGCCGTTGGAGTGCACTGTATACGGACTGGATTGCATGCCAGCTTTTGCGGTGCGGGCGACAAGCTTTCGCATATAACCCGCCATCATGGGTTGTAGATAGGCATTCATGACGGTCGTCGAAAACCGCTCGAACTCGCGAAACTCAGGCAGGATCTCGGACGAGAGACAAACCGGAACGGTAGGCGGCAGGATTTCCCGCATTATTGCCGCGGCCTGTAACTCGTGGTCTGGAAAACTGTAGGCGTGAATAAAACAGATCGCTACAGCCAGAACGCCTTCATCCAGCATTGCCATTGCGGCGGCGCGCACTGCATCAGCATCCAGAGGTGACAGGATATTCCCGCATGCATCGACGCGTTCGTCGACCTCGAGGCGTAAATAGCGGGGCACGAGCGGCACGGGCTTGCGGACATCGAAATCATAAAGATGCGGTCGTTCCTGGCGACCAATTTCCAGAATGTCGCGGAAGCCTTTTGTGGTCAGCAATGCAGTCTTCGAACCACGTCGTTCGATGACCATATTAGTTGCGACAGTTGTTCCATGACCGAGATGCGCAATCCTGGCACCGTCTACGCCAAACATATTAACTCGGCTCAGGCCCGCCTCGATCGCCTCGGATGGGTCACCCGGTGTCGAGGGAACTTTGAAATTCAGCAATTCGCCGCTTTCCTGATCCAGTACTGAAAAATCTGTAAACGTGCCGCCAACATCGACGCCGATCACTGCTCCGGTAGTTTTGCATGTGCGGGTCATGTTGGTTGCTGCGCTGGTCTCGCGCCGTGAAGTGGCATGTAAATTCTCAGAAGCTAGTTCGTGTTAAGCAGATGATCAGGAAGCCATAGTGAGAGTTGCGGAAAGATCACCAGCAGCGCAATCACAGCGGCGAGCGCAATATAGTAGGGCCAGATGGACCTCAGGAAATCCGACAATGAGACTTTGGAAATGGCCATCACAACATACAAGGTGATTCCGACAGGTGGTGTCAGGCCACCAATCATCATTGTCACAATAAAAACGACACCAAGATGCGTAAGGTCAATGCCCACTGCTGCAGCCAGCGTCATAAACGTTGGCATGAAGACGATCATGATCGGGATACCCTCCATGAACATTCCCAGCACCATTACGGTCAGAACGATCACGATGAAGACGCCCGCCGGGGACTGCGTATATTCTGTGACATACGCTGCAAAGAGTTCCGGAATATTGGCCACAGCAACGATCCACGCGAATACGACCGCGACAGCCAGAATGAACAGAGTAACGGCTGTGGTTCGCGCCGCATCAATCACCGCCTCTACTATGTGGCTCAGGCGAAAGTGCAGGTAAACCGTTCCAATCAGCAGAATGTAAAGTACTGCAACCACACCACTTTCTGTCGGTGTGAAAATACCTGACAGCACACCTGCAACCAGGATAACCGGCGCAAGAATTGGCAGGACTGCCCCCCTTAACGATTTCCATATCTCGGCGAACGTCGCGCGTTCCAATCTTGGAAATCCCTCGGGATCTCTGTTCGCCATAAGGTAGATCACGAACATCATGGAAAACGCCATCAATAACCCAGGGAGAATGCCCGCGAGGAATAGTCGGCCAAGAGACTCTTCGGTCAGGAATGAATAGACAACCATGACAATCGAGGGCGGGATAATCGGTCCGATCAGGCTGGATGCGGCGGTTACCGCTGCGCTATGTCGGCGGCGATAGCCTGCATCATTCATTGCCTTGATCTCGACTTTTCCAAGACCACCAGCGTCCGCAATTGCAGATCCTGACATGCCAGCGAAAATCACCGAGGCAAAAACGTTTACATGGGCCAAACCGCCTGGAATTGACCGAACACACGCGCTGGCGAAATCAAAAATACGGTTCGTGATCCCAAGACTGTTCATCAGGTTACCGGCGAGCAGGAACATTGGAACTGCGAGCAACGAAAAAGAATCAACTCCACCTGCGACGCGCTGTGCCAGAAGATTCACCGGAATATCAGCCATCCAAAGATATCCGAGGGCGACTGGCAACATCGCAAAGGCAATCGGGACCCGAATAAGCACCAGCAGCAGAAAGCCAAAAACCAGAAACAACAATTCCATATTGCTCCCCTGCTATTCCGGATCGGCCGGATCGGGACGAGCAAGAATGCTGCTGACAATCTGCGAGGAGGCGAAAAGCACTATTAATACGCAACTGATAAGTAGCGGCAGAAAATGCAAAGTGAACCGGGACACCTGCAAAGTGCCAATCTTGAGCCTCGCAACCAATGGCGCGAGATCAAGAATTTGCAGCGCCAGCAGGACAACGGAGATGATGACTATAATCTGGACAACAATATTTCTTAGCCGATGCTGCCCAGGCGTTCCAATGTGTGAGATCAGGTCGACCTGGATGTGCCGACCTTCGTAGTAAGCCCAGGCAGACCCCAGAAATGTAAGCCAGGTGAGGGCCGTCTGGGCAATTTCATCCGTGTGGGACAGTGGAATTTCAAGCACATAGCGAAAGAACACCTGGGCCGACATCGCAACCAGGATAATTACCAAGAGTACAACGCAAATCCATTTTAACGTGCTGCTAATGAACGCAAGTGTGTTAAATATCATTGATCGCGTAACTCAATGATCTTCTTGAACCAGCCCTCTGGAATCAGGCCATCCTCGACCATCTGCGGCACATTTTCGCGAAATTTTTTGGTAAGGGCTGCACGGGTTTCTTCCGGCATCACTGCGAACCTACCGCCCTGCTCCTCAATTACTGAGCGATCAGCGGCGAAATTGTCGATCGCCAGTTGTGTAACCCAGAAGCCCGTATCGATTGCAGCCTGGCGTATGGCTGCCTGATCCCTGGCTGTCAATTGCTGCCACGCTTTATCGTTGACATATACGCTGGACTGCGGATACATCATGTCCGCTATCGTGATGTAAGGTGCGACCTCGTGTAACTTAACTTTTCGAATTGCGTCAGCTGCGGACTCTGTCATTTCGACCAACCCCTGGCGCAACGCAAGATACTGCTCGCCGTACGCAACTTTCACAGGGACAGCACCGATGTTCATATAGTTGCGTAAGAACATCGGCAGGTTTGGCGAACGTGTACGTACGCCTACGACATCTTCAGGTGAGATGATGAATTTCTCGCGGTGCATCAGATAACGAGGCAGTGCATACCAATTGGTTGCGATAACCCGCACACCAAATTCGTCGACCAGTCGCTGATTCAGTTGCTGGGCCATCTCGGAATTCAGGAAGCGCTCAAAATGAGCAAGGTCCTTAAACAGGAATGCACTATCAACGACACCGTATTCCTTAACGAGGCTTGAGGCCGCGGAGCCTGACGACAGCAGGAGGTGTTGCGTGCCGATGGCAATCGATTCGATCTGCTCCTGGCCCGTACCTAACTGGCCCGCCGGAAAATGCCGTATTTGAACGCGCCCGTTGGTTTTTTCCTTCACCAACTCAGCAAAATGAATGGCGGCTTTGCCGGTGGCCGACTCAGCCGGTCCAAGATTACCGCTGATCCACTTGAATTCCTGGGCCTGTGCGCTACTCAGCAAAAGCGCTGCGGATATTACAGCTGCCTTTATTATAATTTTTAGCAACACCATGTACGCGCCCACCTGGTTTCACCCCTGGTCCAACCGCTCAGTCATCTCAGCATCAACAAAGCACCCTTAGGATACGCATCAAAACATGATAAGAAAAATTCATTTAAGTTTGTCTTCCATTCCTTAAAGTAATAGAGTCTCTGCGGAGTACAAATCCACAAATCGGGGGCCTCGATTGCCAGCCAAGAACACTCCAACTCACTTCACTTTCCGCAACCTGGAAGTATTTGTCTCAGTGATGATGTCCGGCTCCGCAACACGAGCGGCACATGACCTCGGGATGACTCAGCCCAACGTCTCCAAGACAATCAAACTGATGGAACAACGTCTCGGGGTGTCCCTCTTCGAACGAATGCAAGGCAGGCTCAGGCCGACACCGGAAGCAGAAAAGCTCTTCAAGCAGGCCCAGCTTCTGCGTCATGAAGTAACCAACTTCACTCGCTACGCCATGCGAATCGGCAGTGAAGGTGTCGGGCTTCTGCGAATATCGACGTTGCCGGTTTTTTCCAACCAGGTTTTACCGGACGCGGCGGCTAGCTTTATGAAGTCATATCCAAACGTCGAAATTGGGCTTGAGATTTCGCGTGAAGACCTGATCCTGGAGTCTGTCGCACGCGGCACTGCCGACTTAGGATTGATTCATTTTCCACAGTATGAGGTTGGAAACTCCATAAAACTCGAGACTATTGGCAGCCGACCCATGACGTGCGCCGTGCCACTCGAGCATCCGCTGGCCAAGCGAAAAATGATAAAACCGGAGGATTTGATAGGTGAGACATTTATCTCTTTTCCAGAGTTTCTGGCGTTCAGGCAAGCAATCGATGAAGCGCTCGGAAAACACGTCGATAGCGTCTCTCCACAGATCATTGTCAACCACAGTGCTCTTGCCTACGAACTTGTCGCAAGAGGTGTGGGTATCGCAATGGCAGACCAGTTTTCAGTGTCAAAATTTGCCGAACATATAAAGCTGGTACCGTTCAGGAACGCTCCACGAATAGCAGTAGGCCTGGTGTCTCAGCCTGCCCGCCCGCTTTCAATGCTCGCAGCAGAGTTTCGCTTGCATCTGATAAGAGCTATTGAACAGGGCGAATAGCCTGTACGGCACGACTTTTTGCTTCAAGTCTTTTCTGTCGTGGATTTCAGTACGACAATGAAGCCCTGTCACAATTTTGTCACAATGAAAACGTTATCAAACGTGACGTAACGTGATCAATCGTTATCAAAAAACATCTTATGTGAATGATTTATTTGGTGTTATTCTGTAAGTTATTGATAACTAACGAGTGTCGAATTGTATTCGGGAGGCAGGGGCCGGAAGTTCAAATCTTCTCACCCCGACCAATTACTTCCGGACTAATCAAGTACTTAATAACCCCGCCTTGCCTTGCCGGAGTTACCTAAAGAGTGCTTGTCACAATTTTGTCACACTCGTTCTCTGTTGAGGACAGCGCGATGGCCAGAGAGCACCATGTCCACATATTTGCGAGATATCGAGAAAAGCGACCAAGCATCTTATTTCAATGCCTGACCTCAGCGGCCTGCATCATGTGTACCGATGGGCAGCCTGAAAACACCGATGAACTTTTGCACCCTAAAACAGACACCCAAACAAAGTGGGCCGCAGATTCCGAAACTTTTTTTATTTCCGCGCTCTCTCAATCATATATCGAACAACATCTGAAGCCTCGTGATAACTTAGAATCTTATCCGGGTATTTATTTGCGTAAACTCTGAATATTTCGTCACAGAATCCCTGGCCAACTTCGCTCACGTTTTGAAAATTAAAATCTAAGATCTTATATTGGTCGAGCCCCAGTAGTAATCGTTTAGCCTCTGACCTGGACATCAGACGCTCATATTTTGACAAATTAATCTTCACGATATTTTGATTAAACTCGTAATCATCGCCCGTGTATTTATCGAAAACTTCTTTGATCTTCCGCCTGGTGTTTTTCTTTATTTTGCATTTGACCGTTGTACCTTTTCTTTGTCTGACATCTTTCAGTAGTTCATCGGCCCGTTTATTATCAATTGTGAACTCCATTCCAGAAGTAGAAAGCTTGTAGATATCAACAACTTTGGATGTAAAAAAAATTCCTTGTCCGCTGTGCGCTTCTTCAGCCGTTGTTTGTTTGCCTTTGAATAGATGTTCCAATGCCAGAAAATCATCGCTGATTTTGAAATGCTGTTTAACGCTTTCAATAGCGCCTATACCCAGGTCCTTGATAACAAAAGCGATGTTTGAATTATCAATCTCAACATTGATCCAGACTTTCTTACTTTGCGAGTGATCAATTGCATTGTTAAGCATTTCAGTAAAGGCGTAATCAAAAATTGTAAGGCAATTCTTGTTAATCTTACGCTCCAGTTGCATTCTCTTACGAACTTCTTCGAAAACCACGTTTTCTGACAGACCCTTTCTCTCTTTGATCAGTTCAAGATTATTGACTTCCCCCTTTGACTTACCAGGGTAGTACTTCGCAGCTCTTGTTTTTCCTCGCTTATGTATTTTGCCCTCAGAAATCAAACGACCTAACAGGCGAACAATGTATTGCCTGGAATGACCCAAATCACATTCCAGTGCTTCGGCAGTCTCACCATCCTTGCTCCTTTTTATTATCGCCAGTATTTTCTGTGTTGTGTCCATGATCTCAATTGAATCTTAAATGAGTTTAAGATTAATTACAATGTTAGTTTAAGACTGGCTTGAAGTCATGAAATAACCTGCTGATGGACCAAAACTCTATCTGCACATAGTGTTGTCGATAACCCAAGATGATCCGTGCGAAATACGATCGAGATGAAGAATCTGTCACAATGAGAACATTATCAAACGTGACGTAACGTGATCTATCGTTATCAAAAAACATCATATGTGTATGATTTATTTGGTGTTATTCTGTAAGTTCTTGATCATGAATGAGAGTGTCCGTGTCTTCGGGAGGCAGGGGCCCACTCAAGAAATGCGTCATCTAAAGCGGAATCGAGGTCGTAATTCCGTGCTCGTTCAAATCTTCTCACCCCGACCAATTATTCCCTAAACGTCAACAACTTGTATGTGGTCTACCCGACTACTGCTATTTTGAGTATCCCGTTGTGTGGGTGTGGAAAATTCGATGTGTCGGGCGACACAGGTCAAGCGAGCGCATCCAGACCTTTTTGTTGGACCAGGTTTAACAGCTTCAAAGAGGGGCCGTTAGGCTTCTTTTGTCCCTGCTCCCACTTCTGTACCGTCGATGGACTGGTGTTCAGGTACGCAGCAAATACAGCCTGGCTGGCTTTGTTTCGCATACGCAGTCGTTTGATCTGCACAGCACTCAGGTTCTTCACCGGCGTCAAACATAGCGCATCAAACTCGCGCATGGTCTTGGCATCCATGACACCAGCCTTGTGCAGGCCCTTCGCCGTATCATGTACGGTATCCAAAATTTTCTTAGCCATTTTCTTTTACCTCAATCTCAATCAATTCGCCGGCTTTCGTCGCTTTGGTGAGCGCCGCTGCTGTGTAGCTCATCAACTCTTTCGCCAAAATTTTCAACACCCGCATTTCCTTGTCACTAATGTTGGCGCGTTCGTTCTTCGCAAATCCATAAATGAAGAACGCCTTGTTCCCTTGCCTGAACGCGACCAAAGTCCGGGTGCTGCCCCGCTTACCTCGGCCAGGCAGCGCAACCCGTTTTTTGACTACCTGCCCGCCCGACTTCGCATCAATCAGTCCCATCTCCATCTCGGCCACCGCCGATGCCAAGGTGTCATCGCTTAGACCTTCGCCACTCGCCCATTTGGCGAATGCTTTGATCTTGAATGCCTGCATTTTTCATCCTCAACATTAGATCACAACTATCGCACTAAGTGCTATAGCTTAGTCTTCTTTCTTGATTAATGTAGTAAGGATTCATATCTCGAAGAATCCTCTTGCTGGGTGCAGTGGAGACGAAATAACTGCCACAATACTGCCACAGTGCGAACGTTATCCAACGTGACCTATTGTGATCAATCGTTAAGAAACGTTACCGCATGTGATTATTCTGATTTGTGTCAGTCTCGCAAGTTGTTGATAACTAACGAGTGTGCGATTGTCTTCGGGAGGCAGGGGCCCTCACGATAGAATCCGTGAGGCATTCGATTACGCTGGCGCAATTCCGTGCTCGTTCAAATCTTCTCACTCCGACCAATCTAATCAATCACCTATGTACGATATCGGCTTAGTCAAGACGCTATGCTGACAACTGTAAGGCAACCCTAAGGCAGATTTGCCATCTTGGGTATTACAAATCACATGACTCAATAGGTCATCGGCGTTTGCGTTTTCGGTGACACTTTGAGCAGCAATTTGGGCTTCCCCCGGTACATATGACACTTCCGGGCTACTTTTACTCTGACCCCAAACGTCCAAAGAAAACTTGAGCATATTAGTATCTTTGGTCAGTACACCCTGTTAATTGGACTGCTTGCCTGAACAGGATTCGCGTCGATAGATAACAGGAATTTGGTGATCGACTCCACGGATTCCTCCAGTCGGGTCAACAAAAACAGGTGACCACAGTCAAAAGTTTCAAGCGTTGACGATGGAATACGTGCTGCGAGAATTCGTGCATTGACCGGCCTTATGATCGGATCGTCGCTGCCTGCCATCACCAGTGTCTTTTGCTTCAGCCGATGCAGCCAGAAAAGACTGGTCCAGCCATACGCTGCATACAGCTGATACAAATAAGCAGTCACGCTGGGTGGCGCCATGAACTTGGAATGCTGTTTGACCAGTTTCTTGTCATGGCGGAAGTCACCACCGTAGATATCGCCTGCAATTTTCCTAAAAAACCCGGCACTGTAATAGCGCAATGGTGTCGCCATCTGCAGAAGAACGGTAAGTTTCGGTGGCACCATCAAATGTCCGGTTCCGGTTGCGGCTAGAATAAGCCCGGTACAACGATCGTCATACTGATAAGCAAATTGCTGAGCCAGGCCTCCGCCCCAGGAAATACCCATGGCGTGCACGGACCCAATATCCAGTGCATCCAGAACCTTAATCGCAAGGCTCGCAAGTTGGCTCATGCGGCGTGGCACCAGTTGCAATGATGACCCCCCGACACCTGGCATATCGAACGTCAATACCGGCCTGCCGACAGCCAACAACAGCGGCTCCAGTAGCTCCGCGCTGGCACCAATGCCGTTAAATATCAACAACGGCGTCTGCTCCTCTGCATCACGCATTCGGCAGGTCACAACCCTGATTTGATGATCGACCAGGTCAAGCGTCTGGTAACGAATTGGTCGCTCCTGTCGCTGTGACTTTCTGTGACTACTCATGCACGTAAGAGCCTGGTGCTGCCATTATTGCTGGATAGTCTTTGTTACCTGACCTGGTTTTGGCAGCAATTTTGTCACCGCTTTGTTCTGCCAGCCATTCACTCCAGTGCGGCCACCATGAACCATCGTTCTGTTCCGCATCTCGCGTCCATTCGTCAGCATCAGCGGGTAATTGGCTACTGGTGAAATACTTTCGATTGGATTTATTGGGTGGGTTGATCAGGCTTTGTATATGTCCTGCAGTACTCAATACATAGGTTGCGTCACCGCCGAAAAGTTGCGTCGACCGATAACAAGCCTGCCAGGGTGTTATGTGGTCAGTCGTACCTCCGGTGATGTATACCGGACAAGTCACTTTCTTGATATCTATTGGTATATCACGAATGGTCAATAGCCCCGGATTGCTGAATGGATTGTCTTTGAACACGTCGAGAAAATCACTGTGCAACCTGGCCGGCAAACGCGTCGTATCACTGTTCCAGTAAAGAATATCGAACGCCGGTGGCGGCTCACCGTGCAAATAGTTACTGACAACATAATTCCAGATAAGGTCATTAGGCCGCATCCAGTTGAACACACGCGCCGTCTCACTGCCATCCAGGACGCCTGCTTTGGCTGACCGTTTACGTGCCATTTCGATCGCACTATCGGTAGCAAACAAGCCCATGACCGAGTCGTCAGCGTGTGATTCCAAAACGTTGACCATCAAAGTCAAGGATGCGACCTTGCCTGATTCACCGAGCCCGGCAAGATAGCCGAGCATCGCGGTACAAGTGATGCCACCCGCACAGGCACCAACAACATTTACGGAATCCTGGTCACTTATTTCACGCGCAACATCGACTGCTTCAACAAGTGCATCAACATAGTCAGCCAGTGACCAGTCCCGATGCTCTGCCGTGGGATTACGCCAGGACACCATGAACACCTGAAAACCCTCTGCAAGCAAATACTCAACGAAACTCTTGTCCGGCGAAAGATCGTAAACATAGTACTTGTTGATCTGCGGCGGCACGATGATTATGGGTCGTGCCCGAACCTGCTTGCGTTTGGGCGTATATTGAAGGAGTTCCAGAATATCGTGACGAAAAACTACCGCACCCTTTGAAACAGCAATGTTATCGCCTACTTCGAATGCTGACTTGTTCACTTGCTGCGGCATAGCATGATTGTTGACAGCATCATCCATGAACTGAATGAGGCCGGTTAGCAGACTTTGTCCCCGGGTTTTGTATGCCTTGCGAATGGCAGATGGATTACCAATCAACGTATTCGTCGGTGCCAGCGCATCCGTAAGCAGACCAGCAAAAAATCGAGCACGCTCGCGATCACCTGGTGGAAAACCGGCCACATCGACCCAGTTATTAACCGCTTTTTGCCAGGCCAGCCAACCCCTGGCTACTTGTCGGTAACCGTGACCTTCTTTGAATGACTGATCGGAAAATCGCCGGTCTTTAGCACTTATTTCTATCTCGGAGCTGTCAACCAGGATCCGTGCCCACTCCCCCCAGAGTCGCACAGTGTGCTCAGCAGCGACTGACGGTTGAATCACTGCCTGCTTCAGGACTTTGACACCAATTTTCATCAAATCATCGAAACTCACGCCGATAATTGGATTCAAAGTCAACGCGCTGTCCGCAGCTGCTTCAGCATTTTATCTCTGGTTTTTTTCGTTCAATTCATCTTTTCCCATTGTTGCTCCAACCTCCAAATGAATAGAGCCGCTGAAAATACAGCTCCATTGGTTGTTCACAACAAGAAAAGATGCCGGAAAACATCATTGCCATGCTCGTCATCCCGGCACTCGTTCCAGCCTCCTACACAACACAGGTGGCTTCCTTAATGAGCACATTCAAAATTGAATGATTTAATGAATAGTCGACCGGCAAATCGATGACGTGAACTCCGGCAGATACCAGGGATTCGCTCAGAACAGCATAGAATTCGGCCGCACTTTCCGGCCGATAACCTGTCGCCCCGAAGCTTTCAGCATATTTCACAAAGTCAGGGTTGTTGTAATCCAGACCAAAATCTTCAAACCCCATACCTTCCTGCTTCCATTTGATCATCCCGTAGGCGCTATCGTTCAGGATTATCACCACCAGGTCCAGATTCAAACGCACCGCTGTTTCGAGTTCCTGTGAATTCATCATAAAGCCACCATCTCCATTGACTGAGACGACTTTCTTGTCCGGGTACAACAACTTTGCTGCCATGGCTGAAGATAAGCCTGCACCCATAGTTGCCAGTGCATTATCAAGTAGCAAAGTATTTGGCTGGTAACATTTGTAATTTCTGGCGAACCAGATTTTATAAACACCATTGTCTAAAGTAACGATGTCTTCCTCAGCCAGCTGGTTTCTCAAAATATTGACCAGGCGTTGCGGCAACAGCGGAAAACGATCGTCTTCAAAATACTTTGTTAAATGGCTTTCGACTTCCTGTTTAACCCGTGCGAAATAGGAGAAGTCCTTACCGGGATCAATGTTTATTTTGTTGGCCATGCGCTGAACTGATGAAGAAATATCGCCAACCACATTTAGCTGCGGGAAATACACGTCATCTACGTGGGCCGCGAAGAAGTTTACGTGAATTACCTCCTTGCCACCTTTTTCCATGAAGAAGGGAGGCTTTTCGATGACATCGTGACCAACGTTGATAATAAGGTCCGCCCGGTCGATCGCACAGTGCAGGAAGTCATGATCGGACAGAGCGGCTGTACCAAGAAACTGCTCGTGCCTTTCGTCAATTACACCTTTGCCCAATTGTGTATTGAAGAAATATATGCCGGTCTTATCGATGAAATCTTTCAAAGCACCACTAGTGGCTTTTCTATTGGCTCCGGCGCCAATGAGTAACAACGGCCTTTGCGCCTCTTCAATCATGGCTACAGCCTGATCAATCGCCAATACATCCGCATCCGGCCGCCGGCAGCCAACCACGTCAAACAAACTGGCATCCGTTTGTTCATCAGCGATGTCCTCCGGCAATTCGATGTAAACCGCACCCGGTCGTTCTTCCACAGCAATACGGAATGCATCTCTGACTATCGAAGGGATATTGCCACCATCGACTATTTGCTCGGAGAACTTGGTGATCGGTCGCATCAAGTCCACCACGTCGACTATCTGAAAACGCCCCTGTTTACTTTTCTTAATAGGCTTTTGACCCGCCAACATCACCATGGGCATGCCGCCCAACTGAGCGTAGGCCGCAGCAGTGACAAAGTTGGTGGCGCCTGGACCCAGGGTGGAGAGACACACGCCCGGTTTGCCGGTCAATCGACCATAGGTTGCAGCCATGAATCCGGCAGCTTGCTCGTGACGAGTCAATACCAGTTGGATACTGGAGCCAATCAGCGAGTTCAGAAAGTCCAGGTTTTCTTCGCCGGGGATACCGAAGATACGCTCGACGCCCTCGTTTTCGAGGGCTTTCACCATCAGGTCTGAAGATTTCATAAAATTACCGTTATCATTTCTGCACCACTTTGCCAATTGATGGGTATGGAGACATCACATCGCGGTGTTATAACTGAATGTCCTCTGCTACATACTTTCGCGCCATCGCTGCTTCACTCACTCGCCGAATTGCCAGAACGAAGGCTGCAGTCCGCAGATCAGTGGAATGTTCCACGGCCACTTCCTTTACTGCTGCATAGGCCCTGCGCATAATGTCAGTCAGTTCCTGATCGACGCGATCCTTCTGCCAGTTGAATTGCTGGATGTTCTGCACCCATTCGAAATAACTAACCGTGACGCCGCCAGCATTGGCGAGGATATCGGGGACAACAAGCACTCCGCGCTGTACCAGTGCTTCATGGGCCGACGGTAACGTTGGTGCGTTCGCGCCCTCAACAATTATATCTGCCTTTATCTGATCGACATTGTCCTCGTTTATCGCGCCCTCCAGCGCTGCCGGAATCAATACGTCCACATCCCAGGTAATCACGTCCGGGCTATTGAAGGGTTCACCCCCGCTAAAACCTTTAACGGTACGGTGCTCCTGTACCCAGTCGTTGAGAGCGTCAATGTCCAATCCGTCAGCATTACTTATGCCACCCAAATGATCGCCAACGGCGATAATCTTCGCTCCTTGTTCTGCAATAAGACGTGCCGCATTTGCACCAACATTGCCGAAACCCTGCACTGCCACACGCAGACCCTGCCATGATTTGTTGCGATCTTTCAGTGCCTCGTCCAGCACCACCATGACGCCGCGCCCGGTTGCTTCATCCCGACCTTTGGATCCAAACAGTTGCAGTGGTTTTCCGGTAACCACTCCTGGAGAGAATCCAGCATATTTGGAATACTCATCCATGATCCAACCCATCACCTTGGCGTTGGTGTTGACGTCGGGAGCAGGAATGTCCGTCATCGGTCCGATGACATCCTTGGTTTGTTCCACGAATCGACGTGTTACGGTATTGAGTTCCCGCTCACTCATCGTAGCGGGGTCGCAATTGATCCCGCCTTTCGCTCCACCAAACGGGACATCGACAACTGCTGTCTTCCAGGTCATCAGATTGGCAAGCGCTGCAGCATGATCCTCATCCATGCTCGGGTGAAAACGTAACCCGCCCTTCATCGGTCCACGCGCATTATTATGTTGCACCCGGAATCCTACGTAATGCTGGAGAACGCCGTCATCGTCATCGAATACCAGGTCTACTTTTACAACTCGCGTCGGGGTTACGAGTATTTCTCTGAGACGATCCGGTAAATTCAGGACATCTGCTGCCTTGTGGAAATAATAGTGGGCATCTGCAAGCACGAACTTCTCCTAATAGGTTGATACACAAGTACATTTCCTAATTACGTGTCACCAGGACAGTTCAATCCGTTTTTAAATCGAACTATCAACTACGCCTCTGGACTACGTCTCTGGAAATACTACACTACGTCTCTGGAAATCAGGCGGAAAATCAGCAGAGTAATCTAGTCAGGCTTGCGTCTTACGTCCAATGAATTGTTTGCATAGGTCTGATACGCTCAGCGTATGATAGAAACACGATTACTTCGAAATGCAGTCATGCTGGACAAGCACCGAAATTTTGCACGGGCCGCAAAAGCGCTCAATATCACTCAGCCCACATTGAGTCGCAATATCCAGCTACTGGAAGAGAAAATTGGAGAACGTCTCTTTGACCGAACGCCTAGAACGGTCCTGCCCACGCAAGCAGGCGAGATTGTGCTTAAACACGGCCGATTCATTATTTCTACTTCCGGAAACATGCAGGAGGAAATCAGGCGACATCAGGGGCTTTTGGAAGGGTCTCTCAGCATCGGTTCCGGACCATACCCGGCGAATGCGTTGCTGGCTCCTACCGTAGGCCTATTCAGCAAGCGTTACCCGGGCATCGACATAGATATCAGTGTGGATGACTGGCGGAAATTACCGTACAGATTGACGAAGGAGGACCTGGATTTCGTCCTGATGGAAACCAGTCAGCTGGATACTTCGCGCGACTATGAAGTAATCCCGCTAGATCGCCACCAGGGATTCTTTTTTTGCAGGGATGGTCATCCCTTGTTGAAAAAGAGCAGTTTGACAGGAAGTGATCTGGCGCTATTTCCACTTATCTTCACTGCCATGCCGAAACGGCTTTCGGGCGCCATCAGTAGCTTTCTTTCCTCTGACCGACTTGAGAGTGCACCGTCAAGGAAACTGCAAAGTATCTATTGCAACGATCTGGCAACTATGAAATCTACGATTTTGAATAGCGAATCGATAGGCATAGGAACATACGGCACCATGGCAAGAGAATTGAAAGCCGGCCTTTTTGTAGCTTTGCCTTTTCGTATTCCAGGATTAAGAACAGACTACGATATAGTTAAAAGAAAATCGTTAACCCTCTCCCCTGCTGCAAGTGATTTGACTGACCTTATTATTGATTATGACAAGCAACAATCGGTCCTCGAGATCGATCTGCTCAGGTCCCTCGGACCAGAAAAAGAAGTCCAGGAACTACGCTCAGGCTGACCGCCACAGACACAAACGCAGCGGGATAACCTTAAGTCGATCTCGCGACCCCTTCCAGGCATTGTGACCCGATTACTTCTCGGCTATACGCCAGACGTATCAGACCAATACGAACAATTCATTGGACGCAGATAGCAACCCTGACTAAATTGCGCAGATGCAGGTATTGTCTATACGTGTCTGTGATGATCGCATATGAGTCCAATCAGTCGCGTCTGCACCCCGCCACGTAATTTTCGATGAGTGACATCAATCGGACCTAATCAGGCAAAGAACGGCATACCGTAATTTGCGATCAGTGTAGAAAGCCCCGGGCCGGAGAACTGATTGCAAGAAACCGAGATTGCACAATGTAGAGACCAACTGGCCGAACCAATCGGTATCCGAAATATTCTTGGGAGGATAAATCTGCGCCTCTGTAGCGGGGACTATAAAGGTAATTATCAACGTCGACACAAGTTGGATTGAAAATTGGTATTTCTGACTGGCCGGCATTTCAAAGGAAAAAAGAAAGAATGCACAAGTACTTTCTAGTAATTTTATTCTTGGTGGCACCTGCGCTCTCAATGGCGCAGGGCTATGGAAGTGACAGGTCGAAAACCTGGGATTTTTCAATTGGTGGTATCTACCAGTTGGAAAACTCTGCCCAGGGTCAGGGTGGCTCGTCGCTCGAAGTAGACAATGCCTACGGCCTTGGTTTTAACCTTGGTTACAATATTACGAGCCATTTTAATGTCAATTTTGATTTCGAGTTTCTGCGGCCCGACTATAAAGCCACTGTTGTTGAGGAGGCCTTTCCACCCGATGGCAATCCAGGCACGACCGAAACTATCCGGCACGAAATGCAGCAATTTAACGGTCGGCTAAAGGCCACTTACTACTTCCTGGATGGGCCGTTCGTGCCTTATATTGAGGCCGGAATTGGCTGGACCTGGCTAGACTCAAATGTTGCAAACGGCCCACCACAAAACTTTTGCTGGTGGCATCCGTGGTATGGCTACATTTGCGATTCATTCGTCGACACTTTTGATGAAACAGAGGCCAGTTATGGTGGTGCCGTTGGTATGCGCTTCGAACTGGCAAACAGATCGTTCATCAAAGCAAGCTACAATTTGTGGGAACTGGATACTAGTAGCGAACGTGCTGCCCCCCAGCTTGAATCATTTCGTATTGAGTATGGCTGGCGTTTTTAGATCGTTTTACTGATATTGCTTCAGAATCAAGGCCGCGCTGGCTGTCCAGCGCGGCTTTTTTTGTGCTCCTGGTTGAATGCTGCGGCGCGCGTGTGGATGTGCGAATGTGGTGATGCCGATGGTGTCGGCAACGGTCCATGCAAGCAATGCCATCCTCATACCCGGCTTTCCGGACATCGTGAGGCAGGTGCACCTGGAGCGTTTCCAGATTAAAAAGAGTAGGTGGCGTAGGCCATCGAGTACAGCCAGTCCTTATCTCCCCCTGTCCAGTCAATAGCCGCTTCGCCAGGTTTCAACCAACCCAAGGTGAAGATTACAAACAGATTGTCATTTATGGCCCAGTCCATTGCCAGGTCTAATTCGTCACCGAAGTCAGTACCGGCGACCGGATCTCCGAAGATCTGCTCCTGGTCAAGGAAAAATTTGTAGTAGAGCACATTGAAAGTTATGTCTTGTGTCGCGGACAAATGCAACCTGACCAGGTGTGAATTCAGATTGCTGTTCTCAAGCGGGTAGGTACCAGCAATTTCGCCCTGATACCAGGTACCGTAGTCCGTGAAACCGTAAGCGATAGTTCGAAAACGCTCATCCGCAGTGGTGTTTTGATCGTCACCGCTCAAATGTGCATAACGATAGCTGAGTGCTGGTGACCAGGTTGTATTTTCCCACTTATAACCAGCACTCAACCAGAAGGCTTCACCATCCGCACTTTTTCCCTGCTGGACTACCTCGCCATCAAAACTCAGGCCCTGTACCGGAGTTTTCCAGCTCACTCGAAGCGAGACGGTGTTGAAATCTCCGAAGTCCGGGGCGTCAGGATCTTGCACATCAAGATAGGAACCACCAAGGGTCAGGCCGCCGGACTCAAATTCGTACTCCAGGTTGCCGCCTGAGATTGTCCCGGTCACGCCTCCCTGTCGAGGTTGATTCTCCAGGTAGAAGCCTTCCACCATCAGTGGACCGGTATCCAGGCTCGCCAGGAAGGCTGTTCTGAATGCCTTGCGCATACCGATGTACCAGCCGCCCCGGTCACCGCCGTCGCCACCGCCGTCATTGACCAATAAACCGGTACCTATGTTGTAATCGAACCGGCCAGCTTTAAGCGTGAGGGCATCGGCGCCGAGCCCCAGGAATCCCTCCCCTGATTTCCAGCCGACATAACCCTGCTCCATGAGGAAGTCACTGGCATCAGTTACACCAATCCCAAGACCGCTGGCGTCGTCGCTATAAGTACGTGTCTGCAGTGCTGTCAACTCACCGAACAACGTGCCTCCCCAAATACCGGTCTCAGCTGCGAAACCAAACTCAATCGCTTGCTCGACCCAATTGTTAACATCAGCACCTAAAAAGTCTTCGTCTGCACCGAACCATGCGTCTTTGTTTTGAAATACAGCGCCAGTAAGGTCGAGTTGCAAGTCGATCCTGGTGTCGTCCACATCATAAATTGAAAAATCTGCAACAGCAGTTCCGCCAACGAACAATAGCGAAAGAAGCAGTACAGATTTATTAAGTGACCCTGACGCCATGTAATTTGCCCCTTGAATCGCTCGAAGATGCCAGACACTTTTCAACCTGGCTGTGGGCAACCCATTTTGCGGCCTGACTCCCTCATTGCAAGCAGGGAACTTCCACTAACCTAATAGTGCATTCAGGAATATTCGGGGTATTTTCGCAAAACCGGGCTTGTGCTGAAATCTCGTCAGTAGCCTGCCCAGGATGTCTGCTTTCTTATTGGTCACAAACCACGGTGGCCTGGGAAGCAGGCTTATTGATCCATGCAGCAAGTTACGGGGGAAAGGACGAAACGGTGCTTCGATGACGGTACGCTCCGGCTTGTCGAACATGAAGGTGTTGTGCACAACTCCAATCCCGCTTTGCACATCCTCCAGCGTGTGCCCCGGAAATGCGCCCCAGGGTGTTTGCACGGTTAGAAAGCCCAGCCCGGTCCATGTATTAATGGCGATACAGCCATACTGGAGTTCGCTGATAATTGCGTCCCACCGGTCTCCAAGACTGCGCCTGGTGTGTGGATGAATAACAATATTGGCACCGAGCGTACCGTGCAAATGCTTATTGCAATACGCGATGGCGTTGCGCAGGTAGGCTTCCTCGTCATGCCCATTAATATCGGTGACATTCATTACAGGAGCAAAAAACTCAGTCTCTTCGGCTTGGTGCTGGCCCTCTTCACGGCGAAAATCGGCAATTATGCAACGAGTAACTGAGTTTGAGTCGAGGAGCTTCTCCGCTTGCGGATTGTCGGCTAGAAAACTTTCGACGCGTTCTTCGGCTCCCGGGTAGTAGAGACCGCGCGTTGGCGCATTTGCCATGGTTACTTTCAGTTGATCCAGGAACTGCTGACGCTGATCCCATTGTCCTGGCATCACCAGCATCTGGCAGGCAACACAGTTAAATCCTGAGTTATGCAGTTTCTGAGTTGCGACCTGTTCAGCCTGAAAACGAATATCTGCCTTTGACCAGGGCCCGGGCACTACGATCGTAGGGCAGACTGCGCCCAGCTCAGATGTTATTGCCCGTGTGTTTCTCGGTGTTCCCCGACGTTTATTCTCGACACCCTGTTCACCCTGACCCCAGACGATGGCGTCATGGCTGGCACCTGCGCCGGTAATATGAATGTTTTCGATGTCGGCGTGATTACATAAATATTCACCTGTATCCGCATCGCCGCGAACAATTTGTAAAGCACCGAAATCGATCAGGGGTTTGAGCGCCTGCTCCAACACGTCAATAAGATAGTCATTAACCGGGTTCATTTTCAGCAGTACTACCGAGTGCTCGGCAAACAACTTCTGAAAACAATCCAGTGGCGCAATAGCTGCAATATTGCCAGCACCCAGCACCAGACTCACCGCGCCTTGTCGCTCCTCTTTTGCGACACTATATGCAACGGCAGTAACTTCATGCAGATTTTCACGCGTTACCCCCGGTTGCATCCAGACGTCGGCCTTGACGCCACTTAACAACAGGTGATCCCAGATTGAATGCGGCAGAACGCGTACAGCTATTTGATCATCGCTTACCGATCGAACCGGCACTTGACGCAAGAATTTCTTGCCTTCCATCTGACCTAGCGTAAGCATTAATGCGTTACAGGCCGCCATTACCGTATACGGCCCACTAATCCATTCTTCACCCACGAGAGGTGATCCCCGAGGAATCAGTTTGTTATCTGCGGCGATCTTCGCCCAAGGTTCAGCTACAGTTGACAGTCGGTCCTTTATCTCGGCAAGAATTTCAATCCGCTCGTCATTAGTTGTTCGCGCCCATTTCTGCCTGGTGCGTACGAGCAGATCGATACATCCATCAATATCTGTCATTTCCTGTTTTTCGAGCGCTCGGATCATGTTGTTAGTCCTTTTATCTCAACTCTCGCCTCAGAATTTTCCCGACGGACGATTTTGGAAGCTCATCGACAAACACAACGTGTTTGGGCACTTTGTAAGCGACCAGTCGCTCGCGACAGAAGGTGCGCACATCATCTACACTTATTGACTCATCCGTTTTCACGACAAATAACTTTGCAGCCTCGCCAGTAGCTTCATTCGGTACACCAATGCACGCAGATTCAAGCACACCCGGCATAGCGGCTACTTCCGCCTCGATTTCGTTGGGGAATACGTTAAATCCAGACACAAGAATCATGTCTTTTTTCCGATCAACAATCCTGAAATAACCATCTTCCTCCATAATGGCTATGTCACCGGTTTTGAAATAGTTGTCTTTCGTTGTCGCCTCGGAAGTGGCTTCCGGCTGCCTCCAGTAGCCTTTCATTACTTGCGGGCCGCTGGCACATAATTCACCCCGCTCACCCTGGGGAACTTCATTACCATCGTCATCGCGCAAGGATATGTCCGTTGATGGCAGCGGCAAGCCGATACCGCTCCTGTATTCGGTTGCTGTCAGGAGATTCAACGTTAATATCGGTGACGTTTCAGACAAACCATAGCCTTCAGTAATGTGCCCGCCGGTCAGCTGATTCCATTTTTCAGTCACAGCCTCTTGAACCGGAGCTCCACCACCAACGGTAAATTTCAATGACGAGAAATCAATTTCATCAAATCCGCGTGTATGCAACAGACCATTGAACAATGTATTAACACCGACAAAAACGGTGGGTTCGGACTCGGACCAGGTATGAACAAATGCGTCCATGTCGCGGGGATTTGCGATCAGGACATTGCTTGCTCCCCACTTGAAGAAGCAGAGTGTATTCACCATCAACGCAAAGATGTGGTACATCGGGATCGCCGTGATGATCACTTCACAACCAAAATTGATCGTTGACGAGCCCACTGCTTCAAACTGCATAATATTGGCCAGCAGGTTCCCGTGCGTTAGCATGGCTCCTTTTGATAGCCCGGTGGTACCGCCAGTGTATTGCAGGTACAGCAGATCATCCTGTGCCAGTACGGGCTCATGCAGTTCGAGTCGGGCCCCTCTGGCCAGTGCATCGGTAAAGGCAATTGTATTTGACAGACGCTCGTCGACCGCAGGCGTTGCCAATCCCTTGTCTACCAGGTCATCAAGCCCGGTAACGATAACGTTCCGTACCGTCGTTTCATCGATGACCTGGGCGAGCGTCTCAGTGGAAGCAGAGAATATGATTATCGTATCGACATCGGCGTCGTTGAGTTGATGCTCCAGTTCCCGCGGTGAATAAAGCGGATTTACGTTAACCTGTACGCCACCTGCCCTGATGACTCCGGCCATTCCGATGACGAATGCGAGAATATTCGGCGCCATCATGGCGACACGGTCGCCCTTCTCCACTCCCAATTCCTTCTGCAAGTAGGCAGCAAAATCTCTTGAGAGGCGATCGACGTCGTTGTAACTTAATTCAGAACCAAAGCTTCTGTAAGCCACCTTGTCGCCATATTCGCTGCGCTTCCTTGTAAAGATCCGCGACGGACTGATAGGCCAAAGCGCCTATTTCAGATGGAACACCTGGGTGATGCCTTTCAGGTCATCACCAATCGCGACATTGGTCTCTGGAATCATGGCCCCGAGCTGATGGGCAAACCGGTGAACACCGGCCTTACCTACTGTTCCGCCATGGTTGTGAGGTGCATCAACGTGTACACCTTCCGGGCCGACATCTTCATGTACATCCAGGATGGCATCTGCCACCTCGGTTAACGCTTCGTCCCACGATATCCTTTTCCATTTTCCCTCACCGCGCTCACCCACCCTTTTCATTGGGTAACGAAGGCGCTCTTCGCTGTAAAGCAAGTGGTGAAAGGCACAACCTTTCTGGCAACCCATGGGGTTAAAGTCAGGGTATTCATCAGAGCATGCGGGGGAATTCGCATGCTGCTCTTCACGCCACACTACTCCGTTACGCGAATAAACCCGAAAGGAACATGCTGCAGGAAGGCACTGATTATTATGGGACCCCCAGCTTACGGCATCCCAATCCCACTGCTTTGTGTAAACGTCTTCCCACGAATTGTAACTTATGTTGACGTTACCACTGCTAACATCCGAGACAAACGAATCGGACGCATAGCCATCCAGGGTCACGAGTGATAATCCGGCCACACTGCCACTCATTTTCAAAAAGTCCCTGCGTGGCAGAGTTAAGTTGTCTTTATTCATCAATTCGACCCCGGGAATGATCCGAATTCTTGATTCTGTTATCTGTCAGCGCGTGAACAGAGAATCGACGTAAGGCCCTTGGTGACTTTTCTCGATATCGTCCCGAGCCGCTGCGTTTATTTCTTCCTGGTTGATCAGTCATATATCCTCACAGGTTGTATCAGGCACGAACATCCATCTTTGTACTTATACGATCTTAATGTTTAGCTTTTCTTATGTGAAGCAATATAAATTTAACGGTTACTTAACCCATGCTGATGAAAGCAAGCTTGAAGTACGGCAAATGAAGGTCAAATGGTATCGAAAACCACTACAGAAAGTCACCACTCATACTGATCAGGAATTGAAATATGACAGTGAAGAGGACATACGCTTCTACCACGAGCATGCCCTCTCGGCCGGCGCAAAGAAACTGCAGTAAACCGTTATTTTTTGGTGAGTGGAACAAAGTGCCACACATGGACCCACTGTATATTCATACGACACATGAGAATCCGGGCACATTGCTGACACTGCAATCTAATAAAAGGGACTCGTGCAATGGTTTCGACAGGTCGCCGCTGATTTTGCCGGCACAAACCAAAACCTGGCTGGCTACTCTCGCGATCACTTGAGTTGATCGATGTGAATAGTGCCAGTTCATCTCCGGCAGCGTGATAGCATACGTTGCGAACCGACTTATCGAGCCTGGAAATTAATTGGACTTGAAAGACAAATACGAAATCGTTACAGCACTCGACCATGGGCTGGTGAGTGGCTGACACCTGTGTCCCACCGCAAGACAAATATCCTCTTCATTCAAGCGACTATCCTGACGCCGCCGCTAAAGGCTTGCTGGACCGGCGACTACTCCTCAAAGATTTGCGGAGTACAAGCGCCCCCATTGCTTCGACCCGCGCCACAGGTGAAGGCCAGCCACTCCCGAAGCAAAAACCCGGAGGCACTTCGAGTTAAGGCATCAAGGCATCAAGGCAT
>Ga0164315_10000759_pt1 | contig 23173 bp, 23 predicted proteins | sample GuaBasSedimGuay6_FD_113737 | JGI IMG/M metagenome (GOLD analysis project Ga0164315, IMG submission 113737) | Subseafloor sediment microbial communities from Guaymas Basin, Gulf of California, Mexico - Guay6, Core 4569-2, 0-3 cm | ecosystem: Environmental > Aquatic > Marine > Hydrothermal vents... | reverse complement strand
TTCAAAATCTATTGTGTATTATATAAAAAGTCACAAGTCGTTTTTGTGACCTAGGGAGCTTACCCCTTAAACATAACTAATTCTACTGATTTTTGGTGGTTTTGGCGTTTTTAAGTAAGAGTTGGACTTTGGATAAAATAATCCATTACCTATTGCTTATTACCTATAGTGAGCCTATTTGAATCATGGAATAAATAGGCTTGTGAGGCTTTAAATTCGTCATACCCATTCCACAAATCATTTAGAACTGTTCTATTACAAAAATTTTGGTGTAAGTATCTCTATAGCATGTTCATAAAAATAATTTCTGAAAAATCTGAAGGGGGCCGCGATAAATAGTGCCATGCTTCTAGCAGTTTAAGTTGCCCAAGTTGCACGAAATAATTACAGTGAACTACTGAACTCATGAAGTCATGAAAAGATAGTCCCCACAAATCAGTGGAGGTATTGATTTTTTTGTGGGCAAATGGACTAAATGAACTTTAGAAATCCATAGTTTTGTTGTTCGGAAGTTCGCCCTGCTCTTTGTCCCTTATGGTATAACTCATTGATTTTTAATAGTTCCATTAGTTTGTAGGGACTACCCTTCTTGTGCTATTCACATTCTTGACCTTCGGAGTTAGCGTATTAAATATAGATATCAACAAAATCCATTATAATTAGAAAAATTGGGCTATTTTGACGCGAAGCATTTTGGTACCATTTTAACTCTTAAATCTTGCAAGATTCATTCATAACACAATGAATAAACATAAAATACTCTTTTTGCTCGTTATTATACTGATTGTATTGGCTTGTTTGAGTAGCATTCCTTATTGGACAGGTATTGAAGCAGAACGGCAGTTTACGCATTTCAATGATTCATTTTATCCAACGGTGAATTTAAAACCACTTGATACGACTTATCAACGGGGTTGGTTTCACTCAAAGGCTGAAACGCTTGTTGAAACTGTCGGCTTTTCTTCTTTAGGCGCGAATCAGCAACGTTTGCTTTTTGTACATGAGATTGCTCATGGCTTTATGCCACTACAATCGGTTTTGATTCGGACGACTTTGTACTCGAAGACTGGTGTCGATGCACCTTTGAATAAGCCAGAGGATGAGGTGGATGAGGGTAGCCTTTTAGAAGTGCGTACTGCGATACAGGTTAATGGGGATAGTGTGAGTACACTCAGTATGCCGACGATGGCAGTCAATGATCAGAATGCGCGTCTTCAATGGCAAGGCTTACAGGGCAGTGTGTATGTTAAACGCGATTTTGCGATGCTACAGGCTGACATTTATATGCCAGAAGTCCAATTAGAGACGGCTTACGGTGAGATCGTGATACAGGGTGTGATGCTCAATGCTGAATTACAACCCAATGAGGCCGTTTTGATGTCGGGCAAGGGGAGTCTTAGTCTTGCCGATGTACAATTGAAGGGTAAACAAACGCCTTTTGTTAAGCTTGAAGGGATCAAGTTGGAGGGCAGTAATGATGTTGAGAGCGATTATTTAAGCGTTTTGCTGAAAACATGTTTGCAACAAATACAAGTTGAAACAGAACGTTATGGGCCGGGTTATAGTGATTTTGAATTACATCATTGGCATGTGCCAACTTTAAGTCGTATCAAAAACATCGTGGCTGATATACGAAATCAGGGATTGTCTTCGCAACAACAAACTAATGTTTTGATGTTAAAATTAATGCCAGAGGGGTTAGCATTGTTAAAACAATCCCCTGAATTGGCTATCACTCGTTTGCATTTTATCACTAACGAGGGTGAATTACAGGGCACTGTGCGGCTCAAAATGGAACATTTTGATATCAATATCTTTGCTTTATTGATGAACCCGTCTCTGCTATTAAACGCTTTGAATGCAGAACTTGATTTGCAGATTTCTCAATCTTTGTACAATTGGACACAAGAGACAAACGCCTCAAAAGAGACGGCATCTCAAAATCGCCTTGGACAATACTTGAAAACTTTGTTGTCCCAAGGGATTTTGATACCGGCTGCGGATCAACCCGACTACTATCGTAGCCAAATACAGTTGAAAGAAGGGGTATTAGAAGTGAATGGGCAACAATTACCTCTTGAAACCCTTTTAAATAATGCCAAGTAAAACTTTTTAAACTGTACAGAATGGTGAATCGCAGCTACCAATCTTGCCAATCTGTGTACGATTACAAACTGTCTATTTATTAAATCACGCCATTCTTTCAACTTCTTCGGCAACCACGACATAACGTCGATTATCACTATAAGTACAAGGATAGCAACTGACTAAAGTTAAACGTCGATTTAAGCTCGGTTCTACCAAATAAGTATTTGTTTTATCAACAATATAAATGGCAGAAACTTGATAGTGCCAACGTCCACTGCGTAACGATTCAAGCACTAACATATCGCCTGGCTTTAATACCTTTAAAAAAGCAAAATAGGTGTCACGATGCACAGCATTCAGTACGCTATTGCCTAATTCCCCTGGCAAAACGCTACTGTCAGAATGGCCCAGTGCGAAAGCCGACATACCTTTATTAGCATGGGAAAGGACGATTTGTTCCACGTTCAAGTGTGGTACAGATAAACGTGCAAGGGGCAAAGTATTGGCCCAAGGCCAAGGTTTAACTTGACGACCACTGGCCTTCGTGCGTACCCATGCTGTGTGCAACAACCCATGCGCTAACCAAGCTTGGACGTACACTTCTTTACCTTGACTGAATTGCCATGTTGTCGTGCATAAGACAATGCCAAGAATGATGCTACCCCATCTGAGATGTTTTTTCATGGGTGCGTTACCAATAGGCGGGTTGCGAAATCACTCACTATTTGATGTGAAAGTCTTTTGAAATCTTTTTTTTAACTCAAATCGTTGATTTACTATGCCTGTGACTTTCACGAGCATTTCATTTCGCAACCCTGTAATATCATCTAGTTCAGCTAACTCATTTCAATTAACCCGATAACAACAACACAATACCGACGAGTACAATAGAAACACCCACAGATGCTAACAGGCTCAAACCTAAAAAATTAAGCAAACTGTAAAGTGGTGAGGATTGTGTACTTGATTTAGCCGTACTCATAAAAACTCCCTAATGTTAGAAAAGCATCCAGTCTATGTTTTTCAGATAGATAAATTAATTAATATTTTTAAAGTTGTACCAAGACAACTCCTAAATATGAAAAACCATAGTATGAAATACCAACACCTTTTAAGCAAGAGTCTTGCCATTATTAGTTATCATTTATTGTTATCATTTATCATCAGTAGGGTGGGCAAGGTATTGCCCGGCAGTCTCAGTTCCACATTTCACTTAAGAAGTTTCGCGAGCGAAACTTCTTAAGTGAATTTCACTTAAGAAGTTTCGCGAGCGAAACTTTAGCGTGAAATAAAGTTTTGCGCGCAAAACTTGTTAAGTGGAAATCAGTTATAGGCTATATATCAACAAAACCTCAACTCGTTTTTGAGTATTGATGTATCGGGTTAAAATCGACACGCATTATAAATAGCAAACGCAGACTATTGTGAGGAGATATTCTGACAATACAGGGGCAAAATAGGGCAAAAAAATGGAATTGTTCATGACTCATTTAAAATTCCTCCATAACGAATGAGAAATTAACAATGAAACATGAATCAAGACTTATCAAATCACTTTCAATCAGGATTGTTTTATAACTTGATTGTATTTAATCCTAATCGCACTCCTCATTATCAGCTCACCATTTTGTAGACACGTATGAGTCATCTTGAGGTGATGGCCTTATTAATTTTAGGGTAATTTGTTGGCATAAACCTCAAGTTTTTGAATAGGCTAAAGTTTTTGCATAGCCAAAACTTTAGCCTCAATGCCATTAGTAATATTGAGAAAATGGGCCCATTGGTGGTATATTAATTTTTTGGAGTTGCCTAACTAGATCATTGATAATTGTTTTCCACTTAACAAGTTTTTACGCGCAAAAACTTAACAAGTTTTTACGCGCAAAAACTTTTTCACAGCGTCGTTTCGCGTAAGCAAACTTTAGCCTTAACGCGTGGAATTGATAACTGATAGAGGATTTTATGATGGGTCGTCGAATTGCGATTGTTGAAGATGAGCCGGCCATTCGAGAGAATTATGCCGCTGTTCTACGCCGGCAAGGCTACGATGTCAACACTTATAGTAACCGCCGAGAAGCGATGCAAGCCTTTCATGCTCGCTTACCTGAGTTAGTGTTGTTAGACATTGGATTAGAAGAGGAGGTTGAAGGTGGCTTTGACTTATGTCGAGAACTACGCACACTATCGCATTATTTACCCATTATTTTTTTAACGGCACGAGATAGCGAACTTGACAGCGTGTCGGGATTACGTTTGGGAGCGGACGACTATTTAACGAAAGACATCAGTTTGCCCCATTTATTGGCACGGATTGCGGCCTTATTTCGACGTATTGATGCGTTGCGTACTCCCCCTACTGAAGAAAGTGTTATAGAAAGAGGGGCTTTATTGATAGACAGTCATCGGTTGACAGCGGCATGGCGAGGCCTGGCGGTGAATTTAACGCTGACAGAATTTTGGATAGTACACGCCTTAGCACGTTTTCCGGGACACGTTAAGCATCGTGAACAATTGATGCAAGAGGCCAATGTTGTCGTTGATGACAGTACCATCACTTCGCACATTAAGCGCATTCGGAAAAAGTTTCTCAGTATTGATCCAAAATTTGGGGCCATTGAAACGGTTTATGGTATGGGCTATCGTTGGAATATTATCAATGATCAATGAACAGTTATCAGTCTACTCTTACTTAACTGATGTTACGCACCCAGATTCTTTTTTTGATAAAAAACGGGCCCAAAAGTTAATTTGCCAGTAGATTTGCGTAGCGAAGCGGGGAGGGCAGAGCAAATATGGCATTGAGACGCGAGGCATCGCGTCTCTACATCGTTTATTTTAAATAACTTATTGATTTTAAAAATTAAAATAGAAATTCAGATTTTTAAGTGTTTGAATAGACACAGAAGTTGAGTGCGTAACATCAGTTACTTAAAAACGCCAAAACCACAAAAATCGACTGATGTGATGTTTAAGGGGCAAGCTCCCTTGGGTGATAAACCATCTATCACCTTATGTATAATAAACACTGATGAAAGAAGCTAATCTAATTATTTTGTGGTTTTGGTGTTTAATGCGAACTGCTTTATTTTTTTTCAACATTCGAGGTTCAAGTTTTTGCGCGCAAAAACTTGAACCTCGAATAGAGTACACAGAGCAACACAGAGTTACACAGAGTGATCTGTTGGCTATTAAAACAAATTATTTGCTCAACCATAGTGAGTCAAAAAAAAATGACTATTGAAACAGTCAGAATCTCTGAAAAAGATAAGACTTATTTGATAATGTTGAAGCGTAAAACCGGTATTGCTAATTGGAATGTCTTATGTCGCTGGGCCTTTTGTGTTTCGTTAAGTGAACCTTCTATTCCGCCTAAAGAAAAGCTGCAAAGTGATAGTCCGATAGAAATGACTTGGAAGGTTTTTGGTGGAACACATGCGGATGTGTATTTCGCTTTGTTGGTGCAACGCTGTCACCAGGAAGGTTTGACAATCTCTCCTAAAGTATTAAATGAGCAATTTAAATTACATCTTCATCGGGGTATCGCCTTTTTGGCGACTAATCCGAAGTTAAACAGTATTACGAGTTTGTTTGAGTTGACGACTAATCCATCAATGTAGTGTTTTCGATAGCTAAAAAATGGCTTTAGTTTGCTAAACCTTCGCGGTTTATCTTAGAATGCTCTTGAAAGAATAGGGTATTTCGTTTTTGATCTCAATAAAAGTCGCTAGAGCGAATGCTACAAACAAGCTACGACAAACAATGAGAGGTTAAGTGTGGAAAATATTGTGATTGTGGCAGCTGCACGAACAGCCATAGCTGGTTTTAATGGGAGTCTTGCTAATGTCTCTGCCAGTAAATTGGGGGCATCGGTGATTGCAAATTTGTTGCAACGGACGGGCTTACAACCAGATCAAGTGGATGAGGTGATTTTGGGCCAAGTGTTAACCGCAGGTGTTGGGCAAAATCCTGCGCGTCAGGCGACAATTGATGCCGGTTTGCCCGTTTCGGTGCCAGCGATGACAATTAATAAAGTGTGTGGGAGTGGTTTAAAGGCCGTTCATTTAGCCGCTCAAGCGATTCGTTGTGAGGATGCCGAGATAATCATCGCAGGCGGGCAAGAGAATATGAATTTGGCACCGCATGTTTTGCCTAAATCTCGCGTAGGGCAACGCATGGGTGATTGGACAATGCCTGATACGATGCTCATCGACGGTTTGTGGGATATCTTCAATGATTATCACATGGGCTGTACCGCTGAAAATATTGCCGATCAGTACAAGATCAGTCGGGAAGAGCAAGATACCTTTGCAGCGACTTCTCAACAAAAAACGGAGACGGCTCAAAAGGCAGGTTGTTTTGATGAACAAATTGTGCCGATTGAAATCCCACAACGTAAGGGTGCTCCAATAGTCTTTAAGGAGGATGAGTTCCCGCGTCATGGCACAACCGCAGAAACGTTGGCAAAATTACGGCCAGCCTTCAAAAAAGATGGTAGCGTGACGGCCGGCAATGCGTCAGGCATTAACGATGGGGCTGCCGCTGTCATGGTAATGACAGAACGTCGAGCCAAAGCATTAGGCTTGACACCAATGGCGCGTATTGTTTCTTATGCCAATGCCGGTGTTGATCCTAAAATCATGGGAACTGGCCCTATTCCTGCAACGCGCAAGTGTTTGGAAAAAGCGGGTTGGACAGTAGATGATCTTGATTTGATTGAAGCTAATGAAGCCTTTGCCGCTCAAGCGATATCAGTTAATCGCGAATTAGGTTGGGATTTGTCTAAAGTGAATGTTAATGGCGGTGCGATAGCCTTAGGCCATCCCATCGGCGCATCGGGCGCACGAATATTAGTCTCCTTGTTGCACGAAATGGTACGTCGTGATGCCCATAAAGGTTTAGCAACGCTGTGTATTGGAGGGGGACAAGGCGTTGCTCTCGCCGTCGAACGGCCTTAAGCCTATCCAAAAAATACAATTATCCCAATTGTTTGTAGGGTGGGCGTTGCCCACCATTCCCTTGGTAATTGAAGGGGAGTAGTTATTTTGTCATCAAAAATTAACAAGACGACATTTGCGATAAAAGGTATAATTTCAGCTTATTTTTAGTTTGACAAAGTTTTATGCATTGGATTGTACCGCTTACTAAACCATGCTGCTTTTAAAAATCAATGCATTACAAAAACACGGCAATGAGTCTAATTGCCGCGAAAGGTTTCAATGCACAAAGGTTTGCAAAGAATTGGTAACTGATTTCCACATTTCACTTAAGAAGTTTCGCTTCGCGAAACTTCTTAAGTGAATCGAAGATCAGCGAAGCTAAATACAGTTTTGCGCGCAAAACTGTATTTCACTTAAGAAGTTTCGCTCCGCGAAACTTCTTAAGTGAAATTCACGCTAAAGTTTCGCTCCGCGAAACTTCTTAAGTGAAATGTGGAACTGATAACTGAACACTGAAAAAGGAGAATAATCAATGACAAGTCGAGTTGCCTTAGTCACAGGAGGCACTGGAGGAATAGGTACTGAAATATGCAAAACCTTGGCTAACAATGATTACCGTGTCGTCGCCTCTTGGTTGTCAGGTGTTGATGATGGAGAGGCTTGGCAAGCTAAACTGAAAGAGGAAGGCTATGACTTTGCCATTGCTGAAGGTGATGTTTCTGATTTTGAATCAGCCGCCGCGATGGTTAAAAAAGCAGAGACAAAAGTGGGCCCAATTGATATTCTGGTCAATTGTGCCGGCATTACCAAAGATAGTTTTATGCACAAAATGAAGCATGATCAATGGGATGCCGTCCTACGTGTCAATCTTGATAGTGTGTTTAATGTCACTCGGCAAGTCATTATGGGCATGAGAAATCGAGGATTTGGGCGCATTATCAATATTTCTTCTGTCAATGGGCAAAAAGGTCAAATTGGACAAGCCAATTATTCTGCTGCTAAAGCCGGTATGCACGGTTTTACCATGGCCTTAGCCCAAGAATCAGCCAAAAAAGGGATTACTGTCAATACCATTTCACCAGGCTATATTGCTACCAGCATGGTTGCCGAGATGGGTGAAAAGATCGTCAACAAAATGATCGAGCAAATTCCGGTAGGGCGTTTAGGCCAACCTGAAGAAATTGCCAGAGTCGTCGAATTTTTAGCGGCAGATGAATCAGGGTTTATTACCGGAGCCAACATCGCTATTAATGGCGGTATGCACATGGGCTAACTAACACTAACACAACTGAAAAGGTGCATAAAATGCAAAATGAAGAAATGATTCAACAATGGACTGAAATGAACCAAGCAGCAATGGAAGCCATTAAGGAATTGGGCGAAATCAATACCAAGGCCATGACTCGTTTGACACAGCGGCAAATGGATATGGTCAACCTGTATATGGAAGAAGGTACCAAGCAAATAGAAACGCTAAGCCAAGCTAAAGGGGCTCCAGACATCGTTGCCGCCCAATCTCGTTGGTTTACAGAACTCAACGGGAAAGTGATGGAGAATGCCCGTCAAACCGTCGAAGACTTGGTTGATGTCAAGGCTGATTTCACTTCTTGGGCTGAAAAAGGAATGGAGAAAGCAAAAGTGGGTTTGTCTAAACCCGAAAGTAATGCATAACCCTAACACAACATCCAAATAAAGTATTCCAGATTAAATACATTGCTATAGAAGGCTACTAGCAAAATCAAAAGGTTAGAGTGGACTTTTGCCAATTTATTTTTCTGGAAGACTCTCGTTAAAAATATTTCCCAACTTATTGGGGCTAGGAAGTAGCGCATATCCATTCGAGGTTCAAGTATTTTCGTGCAAAAACTTGAACATCGAAACGATTTATTGCAGGAGACTTTTTAAAAACATCAAGTTCTCATAAATAAAAAGTCTTATGAACTTATTGTATAGGTTATACTGATTTCCTGCGCTACTTCCATCGTTAAAAAAGAGAACTGTGTTTCACACCGTTTTTTTTTGCCATAATCTTGAAATGGGCATTTTTTTAAGATAGGCGTGACGCTTTGACAGCGTGAAGAGTTTTTGAACCAATTTATAGCCATTCTGAGATGAAGCTTTGAAGCTCAAACTTGAGTTTGGATTTTGGATTTTTGGTAGATTTAAAATGAATTTCAATCCCGAATGGGTATTAAACACAAAGCCTCCCAAATTATGGGTCAGTCGTTTTTTCACCATTTATCGTGTTGATCGCGTTAAATGATTATAAATGTATGATATCAATATAGAAAATATTTTTTTAGTTTGTCAATGCCCTCAATCCTAAAAGAATTTGATAAAATTAAACAAGGAGTACATTATACTGCCAACCATTTCACGCTTTCACGCAAAAGTTGCGCGCAACTTTTGCGTGAGCCGAAGGCCAGCGAAGCTAAATACAATTTGCGCTTTTTGTAAATACCTTTAAAGTTATATGGATATATTTGTTAGTCACCTTTAGGTGACTTGAGCTTTTAGACAACTGATTTTCACTTAAGAAGTTTTTTAAGCAAATACTTTTGCGTGAAACGCTGTTGGCTTAAATGTTAAAGTAATAGCGACCTTATGACGATGCTAAGTATAGCTTAGTGCGACGTTTTATGAACCTATCAGAAAACAGTAGGCTTAAAATGTGCTATTTATTTTCAATCACTAACTAAGGATAAGTGAACACTAATAACTGATAACGACTCAAAAACATGACGGAAAAAATAACCATTCTGATTATAGATGATGAAATCATTTCTCGCTATACTATAGAAGCGCTCCTAGAATCAGAAAACTACACCTTACTCTTTGCTGAAGACGGCAAACAGGGCTTGGAAAAAGCCGAAGTGATGGTGCCAGATTTGGTTTTATTGGATGTGATGATGCCAGGCATGAACGGTTTTGAAGTCTGTCGGCACTTGCGTGCGAATCCACAGCTTTGCCTGTTACCCGTGGTAATGGTAACCGCTTGGGATGATCCTGTTGCTCGTCAACGTTGTTTGGATATCGGGGCAACAGAAGTCATTTGTAAACCCTTTTCCCGCGATGAATTACACACCCTCATAAACCAGCTAACAAACGAACGGCAAAGCTAAAACGCCTGATTGGAAAACAACCATGCCCGAAAACAGTACCATTCTAATTGTAGATGACGAGATGGTTTCTCGCTATACGGTTGAAGTCTTACTTGCTCAAGAAGGCTATACCTTAGTCTTTGCCGAATGCGGAGAAGAGGCACTGGAAAAGGCAGTCAAATTAATACCCGATTTAATGCTACTTGATGTGATGATGCCTGGCATGGATGGGTTTGAAGTTTGTCAACGCTTACGTGCTAATCCGCGTTTAGCAGAATTACCGATTGTCATGATAACGGCGCTTGATGATCGTGACTCACGTTTGCGTGGCATCGAAGCAGGTGCCGATGATTTTATGAGCAAGCCTTTTGATCGTGCGGAATTACGTGCCCGTGTTCGCACTATCACCCGTCTTAACCGTTATCGTCGTTTAATCGAAACGGAAGAACAATTGGTTTATTTAGCCAACTATGATATGTTAACAAGCTTGCCCAACCGTAATTTGCTACTTGAACGTCTACGCCAAACCTTGACACATGCCTGCCGATCTCATCAAAACGTCGCCATACTGGCACTGGATTTAGATAATTTTCAAATGATTAATGATGGCGTTGGGCATGAAGTCGGTGATAACATGTTACGTGAAGTGGCACAACGCTTGACTCGAACAGTCTCATCAATGGGAGCAACCGTTGCACGATTGAGCGGTGATGAATTTGTTGTGATATTTGATACCAATAATTTGGTTAAAGAAGTCAGTGAAATGGCACAACTGATGTTAGATAACATCAGCGAACAAATGACACTTTCTAATCATGAAGTGGTTATTACGGCAAGCATTGGCATAAGTGTTTACCCAAGTGATGGTCAAGATGCCTCCGTTTTACTGAAAAATGCGAATACCGCACTCGCCCGTGCCAAAGCAGCAGGTAAAAATACTTACCAATTTTTCACCACCGAAATGAATAAGGTAGCCCTTGAACGCTTGATTTTAGAAAATCAACTGCGTAAAGCCTTAACACACAACCAATTATGTTTGTATTATCAGCCCCAGATAGACTCAAACACCGGACATTTTGTCGGTATGGAAGCTTTGTTACGTTGGCAGCATCCCAAATTAGGCTTACTTTCGCCAGTTAAATTTGTCCCCGTTGCCGAAGAAATGGGGCTCATTATTCCCATTGGAGAATGGGTATTGCGAACAGCCTGTCAACAAAATAAAGCCTGGCAACGCGCAGGTTTTCCGCCCTTACGTGTCTCAGTGAATGTGTCCGGTCGGCAAATCTACCCCGCTAACTTATTGCAAACCGTCAAAGATGCCTTGACAGACAGCGGCCTTAATCCCAATTATCTGGAATTAGAATTGACTGAAAGTATGCTAATCTCTGAAGAAGATAATCAAAAAGATAGCATTTTGGCCGTCTTGAATGAATTAAAAGCGATGGGCGTACTGATTGCTATTGATGATTTTGGAACCGGTTACTCATCTTTAAGCTATTTAAAACGTTTTCCCGTCAATACCCTGAAGATTGATCGTTCTTTTATTCGCGATATTGGTAAAAACGAAGATGATGCCGCTATTACGAGCGCCATTATTGCAATGGCACATAGTTTACGACTAACCGTCGTTGCAGAAGGTGTAGAGAATTTAGAACAATTAACCTTTTTGCAAGGGCAACAATGCGAAATCATTCAAGGGTATTTCTTTAGTCCACCTATATCAGTAGAAGACATGACACATATGTTGCATAAATTCAGAAATAAATCGCTGATTAATTGTGAATCATAAATCATAAATCAGTCCTAAAAAACGCCTTGTGCTTGATTAAACCACTTTCTATCGTGTTTATTCATAACACGACACAGTCAAAATCAGTACATGCTTTATGGATATTTCCCAGGGCCTCGTCCTTGCCATCAAGTTTGCGATATTTCAAATTAAGTCAATATCCTAAAAAGCTTGCTTTACGACTGATAAGCGTTTAGGATAAATTCCAATATACTTAGCATTGTCATATAATAGCGATCTATTAACAGACACAGCCAACAGCGTTTCACTTAACAAGTTGAGGCAAACAAAAACGGCTTCAAGTGAAAATCAGTTGTCTTACAGCTTAAGTCAGGTGGTGGCTCAAAACCCAATACGAAAATTATAACGGTGGACAGTATAAAAGTTGAAATGAATGACAGTCTCGTGACTATTATTAAAAACCAAAACGATATATTAGATATTATACCGATTAAATTTAAGTTTCGATGTTAAAGTTTTCGCTATGCAAAAACTTTAACATCGTAATTGATTTCATGACTTTTATCATGATGAATTTTAATAAAATCAATAACTTGTGTTAAATCGGTATGAACTCTATTTATCGCGTGTTACACTCTAATCATAACCTTCCTTTTTAACCGGAGAAAATATCATGGAATATTTTAAGCCACAGTACATGACTTCGTGTCTGTATGTTATTTTGTTAATGTTCTCGAACTTCGTCAATGCCCAAACGTCAAGCGAGTTGACAACACCAACGCCTACAAAAGCAGAGCAACACTCATCAACTCACTCTCAATCAAGTGTTTCGAGTCAAACGCTCGCGCAAAACCAGCCCCGCGCTACCGTTTTGCTAAACCCACAATCCTCCTCTGTCAATGTTCTGAAGACGACGGGTAAGCAAAACACGCTAACCCCTTCAACAACGAGTACTGCTAACCCTCTACTCTCAAAACTCATCATTCAAAACCCCACGGATGATCCAAGAATTTATGCTTTGATGGAACAGTTTGAACGTCTGAAATTGCAAAATGCAGTACTGTCTATGCAAAATCTCATTCAGGCAGAAAAATACCAGCAGGCATTATTAGCCGTTCAGCATGAAAAAGACAACTTGCAGTTGAACAATGAACTGCAATTGGAGAAAGCTCGCCAAGAATGGGTGGAATTGATAGCTGCTCAAGAAAAATTGCAGCTAGAAAATGAGTTTCAATCTGCTCAACAACAACAAATCTTGGCGAAGTTAGAAACGCTGAAAACGCACAGTGAGCTTGAAAATTATCTGCATGAACAAGAGCATAAAAAAACGCTCGCCAAACTGGAATTAGAGCGAGAACAACTGGCCCTGCAAAATGCGCTTTTGGAAGAGAAAAATAAACAAGAAGAACTGAAAATTCAGTTGAAAACGGCCCAATTGAATTTTGAAATTGCTCAATTTGAGTTTGAAAAAACTCAAAAAGGGCTGGATATGGAAGAACTGGCCGAAAAAATCTCTGCCAGAGAACAGATCGAATTTTGGGAAAGTCAAGTCAACAGCCCCAAGCAATATTTAAAAGTTCCGTTTATCAACGATCACTTGATTATCAGTGATCGCAAGATCGAATTGGAGGAAGTGATTTATCCAGGAACCGCAGCCTACGTCAATGAACGTATTCATTACTACAATAATAAAACGACGGAATATCCGATTTTTATGGTGATAGACACCTGTTATGGCGGTTCCGTGATGGAAGGTTCTAAAATCCTGGAAGCCATGAAGGCCAGTCGCGCACCGGTGTATGTCGTCGTTAAAAGCCTAGCGGCGAGTATGGCGGCAGTGATTACAACCTTAGCAGAACGTTCTTATGCCTATCCCAATGCCGTTATTGTCCATCATCAACTTTGGACACTTGCCATTGGTAATCAGAGAGAATTAGAAGAACAACTGGAAATGGCTAAAGACTGGACGAAGCGCATTATGTATCCCGTGGCTGAAAAAATGGGACTCTCTATGGAAGAGTTGGTTAAAAAAATGTATGAAAAAAATTCAATAGGGGATTGGTATGAATTTGCGGATGTCGCCAGCAAGCTGAAATGGGTAGATACCGTCGTTAAAGACATCAGAGACACTTCTTTTAACCGTCAACCGATGGCAACAGAGGAAGAGGAAGAAGGCGGGATGATGATGCTTCGTTCAGCTTTATCGGAAAAAGTCGATCAACAAGGTCAACGCTACCTCAAATTACCCCGTTTAAGCCCGTTGGATTTTTATTTTTTGTACAATCCTGACGATTATTATCGCTGAATACTTGGAACAGGGCAACCAATCCTTTGTGGTTGCCCAAATTCGCAATTTTCAAAAAAATCTGTAGTGGGAAGCTTGATCTTGAACTCATTAATATCATTCTTAATCAGCGTTTCACGCGCGCGGTGAAGCTTCGCTATACAAAGCGCGTGAAAATCATGACAATCAGCTTTATCTGCGTTCTATCAAGTTTTTATAACTTCCTCAATCCTTATGATGTGCCATGAGGATATCTGGGGAAATGAATTTTTCATCGATCCTAAGTCTAATAAAATGTCCATTGAACGAAATTCAGTTTATTGCCAAAATTCATAATAGGAGAAAAATGTGATGGCCAAGATTTTGTATGTAGAAGATAACGAAATGGGCAGGGATATGCTTCAACAGCGTTTAAAACGTAAAGGTTTTGATCTGGTACGCGCTCTTGATGGTGAAGAAGCCGTTCAATTGGCTCATAGCGAACAACCGGATTTAATTTTGATGGATATGAGTTTGCCGGTAAAAGAGGGATGGACAGCCGCTCAAGAAATTAAAGATTCGCCAGAAACGAAAAACATCCCTATTATTGCTTTAACCGCTCATGTTATGTCGGATGATAGAGTACGGGCAATCGCCTCCTCCGGCTGCGATGATTTTGACACCAAACCTATAGAATTACCGCGATTGTTGGAGAAAATTAACCGTTTATTGGCTAAGTCTTAATCTGTTTTAAGTACATAGCCAAATCTAATCAATTGGATATTTTGGCTTCGACTGATTTTGCAACAATCATGTTTCTCTTCAAAACATAATGGAAACGTTGCGAAAAAGGCCTATTTACCCACCCTACAAGCCTTTTTATTTTTATGATGGCTATTCGTTTTAAAAAATAGCCATCAAAAAAGCCCCCCCCCAGTTGCAAATTCTGTCCACAACGTTTCATAAATTCATCAAGACTCTTGCATTTGTTGTGAATGCCACGACTCATTTCAATAAACCTGATGGAACAAATTGCAAACAGGTTCCCACCTCTTCTTTCTCTCTCAAAAAATAAACAGGATTACAATCATCAGTTTTAGCGTTTTTTTAGTCATTTTTTTGTGGATTGGTGCATTAGCCGCTAAATTTTCCACACATACGGATGCCGATTATCTACTTGGAAACCGAAGTTTTGGTAAATATGTCATTGGACTCAGTGCTGGCGCGACAGCGAATAGTGGCTGGATTATGATAGGCGCGGTAGGTGCGGCCTACTCCCAAGGCTTTTCAGCCTTTCTTCTAATAATAGCCTACTTTTTAGGCGATATCACTTTTTGGATGCTCTTTCCAGAACGCATTAATAAGATGTCCATTGAACGCAATTCACAAACCGTTCCAGAATTGATTGGTTCTGCCATAGAAAAGCCCCAAGGTAAACGCACCATTACTTTAATCGCAGCACTTTTAACCGTCGTATTTATCGGTGCTTATACCGCCGCCCAATTTGCCGCTGCGGGCAAAACACTTGAAGTCTTTTTTGGACTGAAACCAGAATTAGGCGCGTTAATCGCTGTCGTTGCTATTCTGATTTATTCTGTCACAGGTGGCATCAGGGCCTCTATTTGGACAGACGTTGTGCAATCTGTTGTGGTCATATTCGTTTCTTTTGGTCTGCTCACAGTCGTTATTATCGCAGGGGGCGGCATTTCAAACATTATTACAGCACTCAATCAAATTGATCCGCAACTCACTCAGATCACGGCTGGTTTCACAAACTGGACTTTACTGGCTTTTATGGTAGGATTTTTCTTTTGGGGCTTTGGATTTGATATGAGTCAGCCTCAAATGCTCGTTAGATTGTTGGCAAGTAAAAATCCGAAGGAAGCGAGACAAGCGAGATGGGTTTATTTAAGTTATGTCTATTCCACTTGGACGGCGATGGTTTTATTTGGAGTCATCTGCCGCGTATTGATTCCAGAAATTGATGATCCAGAGAAAGTGTTGCCCTTTTATGCCATGCAGAATTTTGATCCTTGGTTAGTCGGCATTATTCTGGCCGGTATTTTCTCCGTCATTGCCTCCACTGCCGATTCACAAATTCTGGTTTGTTCGAGTGCCTTGGCAAAAGATATTTCGCCCACTTGGTATCAAAAGATGTCGCAGAAATATGGCATGAGATATCAACAGTTTATAACTGTGTTAGTCGGTGTACTCGCTTTTATTGCAACGATTTCTATTTCTAGCACAGTATTTGCATTAGTGCTATTTGCGGTAGGTGCCTTAACCAGTTCATTGGGCCCGGCAATGTTGATCACCTTGTTAAAAAGGCGCACGCATTATTTAGCCTTAACGATAACCATGTTAGTCGGATTGATAACAGCGATTGTATGGCAAATACTGGGCTATCATGAGATTATTTTTGAAGGTTTTCCAGGTTTTATTATCGCCTTGCTCGTGCATGAACTGTTAATGGTGAGTCTTTTTGCCAAGCAAAGATAAAAGTGATCGTTAATCGTTGCAAAAATCTAAATAGAAAAATAATCTTTGCTTAGGTTTTCTTAGCGCCGCTGCGAAAAGCGTGAGGATAAAGATTTTGTGTTACCAAGTTAAGCTTGGGCGAACACGCAGGTTCGCCCCTACAACCTTAATCTTCAATACGAGATGTAACTGGCAAACGCACCGTGAATCTACTCCCTTTTTCAGAAATGTGATCAATAGATAGTCATGGAATCAAGTACAACATGCCCCTATTTTTATGAGAGGTGATGGCTCAAAACACCCCACAATCCATCCGTTCAATCCCCAGATCAGTTGTACTAATCCTCCTCAAACCACTCCAAACTCGAAGGCCGTTCAATCCCTTCAAGGATAGCGGTAATAATAGGTGCATCGTCAAAATCCAACGGCTCACACAATTTATCCACATCTAAATAAATTTGGAACGAAAAAAAGGCTGCAAAATAAATTTGGAACGAAAAAAAGGCTGCAAAATAAATTTGGTTTGAAAAGAGGGCTGCAAAATAAATTTGGTTTGAAAAGAGGGCTGCAAAATAAATATGGTTTGAAAAGAGGGCCGCAAAATAAATTTGTAATTATAATTATTTGTACTTCATTCAATCGGGAAACGCTATAGCGTCTTGGCTCGAAGCGTGAGGATTATTAACTCTCTTTTAAAACAACTTTCTCTGTCAAGTAAATCACATTTTGCTGACGATTGACACAGTGCAAGTCAACCAAATCTTCCAATACTTCATCCAGTTCATCAAGACTTAAACTGAAATGATAGTTATCCCGCATTTTGACTTGCAATTCCGACAAAGGCATTTCAAAATTCAATTCACCACGACATAAGTGATGCAATGCGACTAAAACCCCTGCTTGTTCCGATTTCAATTTAACCGTTGTCAAACCAATGCCAAATTGAATTAAGTACAAAGCCGCGCCCACTTTCATAAGCCAATCTGAGAGTACGCCTCCAATGACAATCGTGGTAATATTAGTGGCTTCTTTTGAGCGTTCTTGGGCATCTTTGATTAACGCTTTCAGATTAATCTGCATATTCGGCAACAGTTTAACGCTTTTCGCGGCAGTCACGACTCCCGCTGAATCACGCTCAATTTTCGCCGTTTTTGTCTCCTGTGACTCATTGCCAGAAATGCTATCATCTTGATATTCCTCAATAAAATATTGAATGGCAGCTATGGTTTCAACGCCTTGTTGTTCATTTTGATAAGCAAACTGTCCAAATTGTTGACAGACTTCTAATGGTAATTGCATTTTTTAATCTCCAAAATGTTCTGTTTTATCAAGTCAATACTCACGCAAAGCCGCTAAGTCGCAAAGAATAAGAACGCTAATTGGGCAGACACGCAGGTTTGCCCCTACAATACGATTTTATGTAGGGCGAACCGACGTGTTCGCCCTTATTGCGGCGCTTAAGCTGTCACCATGCTCTTTCCATGCTCAATGTAATATTGAAACTCTTCCCTGAATGTCTTCACAAAACTCTTCACGGGCATCGCTGCGGCATCCCCCAGCGCACAAATTGTGTGTCCGCCAATTTGATTGGCGACATCTGTCAATAAATCCAAATCTTCTTGCCGCCCTTCACCATGATAAATCCGGTGTACGATACGCGCCAGCCAACCAGTTCCTTCTCGACAAGGGGTACATTGTCCACAAGATTCTTCATAGTAAAAATGAGAAATCCGGGCTAACACTTTTACCATATCCGTCGTTTCATCCATCACGATGATGGCCCCTGAACCTAACATGGAACCCGCTTTCGTTAGCGAATCATAGTCCATCGTTAAGTCCATCATCACATCAGCTGTGAGTACTGGGGTAGATGAACCGCCTGGAATCACGGCCTTCAATTTGCGGCCTTTCCATACGCCGCCAGCCATGTCTAATAAGTCAACAAACGGGGTGCCCATGGGCACTTCATAATTACCCGGTTTGTTGACATGTCCAGAAATCGCAAACACTTTTGGGCCGCCATTGTTCGGTTTACCCATATTTAAAAACCAGTCCCCACCCTTGTTGAGAATCTCTGGCACTGATGCCAAGGTTTCGGTATTGTTAATGGTGGTTGGTTTGCCATATAAACCGTAAGCGGCTGGAAAGGGGGGCTTATAACGCGGTTGGCCTTTCTTGCCTTCGAGAGATTCTAACAGGGCAGTTTCTTCACCACAGATATAAGCACCAGCGCCGTGATGCGTATAGATATCAATATCTACCCCTGAGCCTAAAGCGTTTTTGCCCAATAAACCGGCATCATAAGCTTCTTTCAGCGCGGCCTCAAAACGCTCAATCGGTTCGACAAATTCACCGCGAATGTAGTTATAACCCACTGTCGCGCCTATCGTGTAACAGGCGATTGCCATGCCTTCAACGACTGCATGGGGGTTATAACGCAAAATATCGCGATCCTTGAAAGTCCCCGGTTCGCCTTCATCTGAATTACAGGCTAAGTATTTTTGCACCGGTTTATCGCGTACTCCCAACATAAAACTCCATTTCAAACCGGCCGGAAACCCTGCGCCACCGCGGCCACGTAGGCCAGAGCCCTTGAGCCGATCAATAATCTCTTTGGGAGGCGTTTGTTCAGTTAACACCTTACGCAGAGCCTTGTAACCGCCAGTGCTTTCATAGACAGGCAATGTCCAAGATTGATCTAAATGGATGTTTTTAAAACACAGTTCATTTGACATAAAAAAAGCCTCGTTTTCAAAAGAAACAATAAGTGAGTTAAGTGATACGTTGAATTTGTGTTGGAAAAAAATGTTTATTAAAATAATCAGAAACTTATACTCTGTGGCACTCTGTGGTACTCTGTGAACTCTGTGTTGAAGGTTTTCTCCGACGCTTTTTTTTCAACACAGAGAACACAGAGTTTCACAGAGTACCACAGAGTATAAATATAAGTTTATGCTCTATGCTTGTGTCTCAACGTAACACTGCATCATGCCTTCATCCTTTCACTCTGAATCTGCGGTGTCCAAGGATACAATCGTGGTAGTCTTTGAAGTGCCCTTTTTGACTACCTCTATTTCTGCGCGATTATAGCTACTGAAGTCAGCACGATGAAAAGTCGCATCTTGAGGAATCACGAGTTTAATACTGTTAATAAAATCAATGGCAACAGTTGCCTTTGAGAAACGACAATTGAGTACATGTCCACCGTGTTGTTTATCTTCAGAAACGAAATGTAGATGGTAGCCGGGAACCGTCAGTTTTTCCATGTAATCAGGAAACCAATAGCCAACGGCTATACCCGTTATGTTTTTAAATTCAAAAACGGATTGATGAGCAATGACTTCTACCAAAGATGGGTCGGGTTGCTTTTGTTTGTGGACACTTCGGGTTTTGAGGTCATCAAATGTGCCTGTGATTTTAAAAGCATAGGGCCGATTACGGCTGGGTAAATACTGATCAAGGTGATTTTGAAAATCGGCATAACTCTGAAAGGCGGTTGTCAATCTGATTGTTTGATCAGGTTCAAAAAAATGCACGGTGGCATAAGGCGTTTTCATCGAATCAGGAATAATATGCACACTGCCGTCACCTTTGACTTGATAAAATTGTCCATCAAAGGCCGCCATTTCACCATCTAAACCATTAATTGTGCCCATGCCGAAATTGCCCCATTTTTTCACTTGTTGAAAAGTGGTTTCACCGTCATAAATCCCTTTGAGTAAGGCTTGAATTGTGGAAATTTGAACAACGGTTGAATCTGCGGCATAAGCGTAGTTTGCTAAAAAGCATCAAATAATCAGCCACTTCCATTTTTTATTTGGGCGCATTAGGGAACCTTTTATTTTTGATAGGGCAACCACAAGGGATTGCCCCTACTGATTACAAATAAATTTGGAACGAAAGCTTTCGCAAAATAAATTTTGAACGAAAAGCGAAAGCAAAATAACATGCACTCCAAAATTAATCTAATTTCGCCAAAATATCATCTACCTTTTCAGGTGTCAGATTTTCATGATATTCTCGCTCTATTTGCATCATCGGTGCGCCACCACAGGCCCCTAAACATTCTACCTCTTTTAGGGTGAATTTCTGATCGGGTGTGGTTTCGCCAAGTTTGATCCCGAATTTCTTTTCAAGGTGGGCGACGATGTCTTCTGAGCCTCGCAGCATACAGGAAATATTGGTACAAACGCAGAGTTTATGTTCTCCTACCGGTTTGAGTTCGTACATGGAATAAAAGGTGGCGATTTCATAAACGGCAATGGGCTGCATGTCTAAGTAATCGGCTATCCCATCCATTAATGCCGTGGTTAACCAACCGCCGTTGGCTTCTTGGACAACCGTGAGTGCGCCCATGACGGCTGATTGTTTTTGTTCCGGTGGATATTTGGCTATCCAATGATCAATCTTGGCGCGGGTGTCTTCTGACAAGATGGCTGAAGCATTTGGTTTTGACAAACGTGTTGACATAAAAAATTCCTTCTTTCAGGTTTTAGTGATTGCTTTTTTATCAATGACTGAGGATAAAAATTCAACCAGTTCAGTGATAAAGGGGTGTTGTTGCCAAATGGCAATGGCTTGATCAGTCAAGTTGGTGAGCATGACTGATAATGGATTGTCGCCTAAAAAATAAGTCAATGATTTTAACAAAAAAACAAAAAAAATAACGCAAAAGGCGGAAAAGACGCAAAAGACGCAAAAGAAGGCAAAAGATATTTATTAAGAACTCGATAGCGCCCTTTAGCGTCTTTAGCGTCAAAGCGCGTTTATTTTTATAAGAAAAACTGAAAAATGAACAGTTTATGCTAAGTACTGAAGCACAAATAAACAGGTATTTTACAACAAAGGGCAACCACAAGGGATTGCCCCTACATTAAAAGTTATATCACATCAAGTGGTTTTGAAATGATTTTGATAAAACGCCTGTTTACTTTTCCGCAATAACGAGAATTTCAAAATCTTCGGTTGTCAATGCTTTGTCGCGTTTAAAGTTGCCCGTTTCACAGCCGTAAATATCACATTTTGTGTAGCCCAGTGTTTTTATCAACCAGGTGATTTCTGAAGGGGCATAATACCGTTCATTGCAATTGAGGGTTTTCTGATTGCCATAATCATCAACTGTTTCAAATGTGGAATGCTCTCGAAAAGTCATGAGATCGAAGGTGTTGTTTTCATTTTGCCCTTCATTCAGGTTGTTGTTCAGAAAGTCTTTGACGGAATGATAAAGCGGAAAGAGGGCATTCAGCGTTGTCAAAATGAGTTTGCCTTCGTTTTTCAAAGCGTGGGTGGCATTTTTCAAAATGGCAAAGTTCATCTCATCTGTTTCCATTAATGAAAAACCGCCTTCACACAGTATGATGACTAAATCAAATTCATTGCTAAAATCAAGATGTCTTGCATCAGCCTGTTGGAAGTCAATATGGACATTTTCATTTTTGGCTTTTTGTTGTGCGCGTTTGAGTTGCGATTCAGATAAATCAATGCCGGTGACTTGGTAGCCTCTTTTGGCTAATTCAATGGCATGTCGCCCTGTACCGCAGCCTATATCTAAGATGCGTTTTGATGTGTTGTCACCGATTTCTTGTTCAATAAAATCGACTTCTTGAACTGTGCCCTGCGTAAAGGCTTCTTGATCATACGTTTTTGCGTAATCGGTAAATAATGTTTCGTACCATTGTGTCATTTTATTTTTGAATCATTTTTGGAATGGGGTGGGGCGAACACGCAAGGGCAGCCCCTACTGCCCATAAATACGATGGTTGTGTAGGGGTATACCTGCGTGTCTGCCCGATAGGAAATGGTATTGTTGCTAAACACTCTTTTCTACAATATCAATCTGTTCGGGATAACTACAAGGATTGTTTATTTTTCCGTTTAGAAAATCGAAGCACAATCTAATCCTTTCTTATAAACAATCCTTGTAGTTATATAGCGTTTCACGATCTCATGACGTACAGTTATATCAAGAAAATCGAACCGCAAAATAAATTTGGAACGAAAATTAAGCCGCAAAATAAATTTGGAACGAAAATTAAGCCGCAAAATAAATTTGGTTTGAAAAGAGGGCCGCAAAATGAATTTGGAACGAAAATAATTTGTACTTCATTCAATTGGGAAACGCTATAATACTCCTTTTTCATTATTGATATCCCAACCTAATGCGATAAAAAAAGGAATGATAAAATCAGAGCGGGTTTGTGCTTCGTTGTAGTCGTCTCGTTTATAGATATAGAGTTGATTTTCAAAGCGTTTTATTAGAGGTTGAATGGGATGAGACATAGATAGTAAAAACCTGACAGGTTTTCAAAACCTGTCAGGTTTGGGCCAAGGTTTTATTAGAGGTTGAATGGGATGAGACATAGATAGTAAAAACCTGACAGGTTTTCAAAACCTGTCAGGTTTGGGGCAAGAATTATATCAATTTGATTATGAGCTCTTACTTAAAAACGCCAAAACCACCAAAAATCAGTAGAATTAGTTATGTTTAAGGGGTAAGCTCCCTAGGTCACAAAAACGACTTGTGACTTTTTATATAATACACAATAGATTTTGAAGA
>Ga0164315_10000758_pt1 | contig 23180 bp, 21 predicted proteins | sample GuaBasSedimGuay6_FD_113737 | JGI IMG/M metagenome (GOLD analysis project Ga0164315, IMG submission 113737) | Subseafloor sediment microbial communities from Guaymas Basin, Gulf of California, Mexico - Guay6, Core 4569-2, 0-3 cm | ecosystem: Environmental > Aquatic > Marine > Hydrothermal vents... | reverse complement strand
GGATGCCCCACTTCCATTTTATAGGCTGTGGCTATAAACTCACCGCAATCCCAGAAACTGGCTGTGGGCTCGATGGTAAGCATGTAAACAATCAGGGAGATCAGGAAAACACCCCATCCAAGAATGAGGTTATATTGTCGGTACTTTTCCATTTATTCAGTGTGTAATTCGTTTAAAAAGTATGCAAATATATAACATTTATAGACTTAAGCGGAACCTCCAGGGTACATCCTTCCAGGGTTCGCCCGCATAATCAATACCCACACGCGGACCGGTGGTATAATCTGGTTGCTCCCTGCCCTCTTCAATCCAGATGCGATTGGAGTGTGCCAGGTCCTCTCCGTAATAGCCCTTATTCACCTGCAGTAACCGAGTTAAACGTCCCGGACCACTGGCTTCCCGAAGCCCTCTGAAAAGCACAGCCTGGGGCACTCCCTCCACTGCAGTCACCACATTCATCATCCAGTACATGCCATAAATCAGGTACATATATATATAGCCCCCCTCCCCAAACATCACTTCGGTACGGGGTGTTCTCCCTTTGCTGGCATGACAGGCGCGATCCTCCCCACCCCTGTAAGCTTCAGTTTCACTTATAACATAAATGGATTTTGTTCCATCTGGCCACACCCTTACCAGGTGCTGTCCCAGGAGGGAGGGCGCCACCTCCAGAACATCCTGATTGTAAAAATCCCTATCCAGTCGCTTACTCATTGCTCTTCCATAGGTTTCTGCGAAGCCATGGAAATTCAGGGCCAAACAGAAACAGCGAGTAGAAGAAGGATACAAAGGCAACCCCACAGGCAGTTTCCAGTGTATCTTCATTTAACATGGATAGAAGAATCAGGATCACAAATCCCACGGCCAGGAAGGATCGTCCCCTGCCGGCCAGGAACAGTGGACCAACCATGGCAAAAATACAGATTAGCAGGCCAGGGATGCCAAAGGAGATGAGGAAAGTCAGATACTGGTTATGTGCCCGCTTTCGCCACTCTTGGGATAGAGGCGAATTGGTAGAGTCATAATGGTCCTTGAAAGCTGCTTTCACGTCGCCGTTCCCCACACCTATGAGCAAGTTTTCTCTGGCAATTTTCCATCCGGCATCAAGGTAAAGGAAACGCTGCACCACCGATTTTTCGTTGGGTCCAAATCCCATCCTGTAGCGGTCGATCTCCCAGATCACTTCATAAATCCTGGGGTACAACCGGAAGCGCTGCATGTAGATGTAGTTTGCCGTTCCAAGTTCAATGGCCTCGGTCTCTGCTTTAGTTAATTTCTTCACGCCCACAGCATCTTTCCTGTATCCTTTAGAGGTAAGGAACCTGATGAGCGTCCCCCTAATGGAATTCCCATTGGTGGTCTTTCCACCGCGGTAGGTGATATCACTTACCTTGTTCCATTCACGTTCAAGCTCCTCATCACAGATATACAACCAGATGTAATGGCCATTCTCCACTTCCGCGATCTGGGGATAGTTTTTATATCTGTTTCCCTCCACGGTATGGGTATCCAGTTCACCGGGCTTAATCTCATCTATGGTATAGAACTTATTAATGGAGTGCCCAAGGTATATGATGGAAAACAGGGGAATCATAACCACGGGAACAAATACCATAAATCGAATGGTCTGATCACGAATCTCAAATACAACCCTGCTCAGAATAAAAAAGGCCACAAAAAATCCAATGATAATACCAGAAAGAGATTTTAACAATACCAGGAATATGGGAAACCAGATGAGTCCAACCAGGTAAAAAATGCGTTCAGCCTTCGATATAGAGTTTGTCAGCACAAACAGGAAATAGACAACAATGAGCAGTGCGAGCACGATCATCAGCGAAAAACGAATGTGGCTCATGAAAAGGGAGAGGTCACGGTAGCCCTCCACCTCTCCCGGTATCCATCCCACAAGTTTCATTACCGAAGCAATTGAAGCAGCAAACACACCCAGTGTAAAAAGCAGGAGAATAAAATGGACCTGTCTCTTTACCAGTGTAACTGAGGTGGCTAAGATCACAGGTAGGGAAAGTAGTGGTAGCTTGATCTTCAAATCCTTCATCCCGTAAGCAAAATCCTCTGACCAGATCATTCCAACCACATGCAGAAGGAACAGCAGAAGGAGCACCTGTAAGGCCCTGTTTTGTTTTGCTTTTTGCCACTTCTCAATGAAACGGCCTTCTACCAGCCAATTCACGGCCAGTATAATTTGAAACATGGAGGTGGTAAAAATGGACAAAGGAAGGCTGGCTGCAAGTAAAATCAGGGTATAAAAATACACCTGCTCGTGGAATGTTTTTCGGGTTAGTTCCATAGGATGAACAGCAGTCCTATATATGATAACTGAAGCTAATTGATTCTATTGTGCAAAATATAGGTTTTTATGCAATTGCCTGATGTTAAATAACCACCTTTGTAAGGCATAAAGATCAAAGTACATTTTTTCAACAAGGATCTATTCTATCTGCCTGATTTTCAAGGCGTCAGGTTTTCAATAAATTTATTGTTGATATCTTCTTGTTTTAAGAAAATTAATTGTATTTTTGCGAACCATAAAATTAGGCACAAAACTGAATAAAAGTGAATACATTAAGTTACAAAACTGTTTCAGCAAATAATACAACCGTCCAGAAGGAATGGTATATTGTTGATGCTAAAGGTGAAGTATTGGGACGTCTTGCTTCAGTGGTTGCAATGGTCCTCAGAGGAAAGCATAAGCCAAATTTCACTCCCAATGTGGATTGTGGAGATAACGTGATTGTGATCAATGCCGAGCAGATAAAACTGACCGGTAATAAAATGACCGAAAAGCAATACGTAAGCCACTCTGGTTATCCAGGTGGACAACGTATGCGGACTCCTGAAGACTATCTGGCTAAGAAACCCCAAGCAGTTGTTGAGAAAGCGGTAAAAGGAATGTTGCCAAAAAGCAGGCTTGGGAACGCGATCTTCAGGAATCTGCATGTTATTGTCGGTGAGTCTCACCCGCATGAAGCTCAGCAACCAAAGAAACTTGACTTAAAATCTATTAAATAATTACCATGGAAGTTATCAATACGATAGGAAGAAGAAAAGCAGCCGTTGCCAGACTGTATATGAGTGAAGGTAAAGGTCAGATTATCGTAAACAACAGAGATTTTAAAGATTATTTTCCTGATAAACTACTTCATTATATTGTTGAACAACCCTTGAATCTTCTTGAGGTCAGGGAGACTTACGACATCAAAGTGAATCTTGATGGCGGTGGAATGTCGGGACAGGCAGAAGCTGTTCGTCTTGCCATTTCCAGGGCACTTATCAAGATAAATCCTGATTATAAACCAGCCCTCAGAGCTGAAGGTTTTGTAACCAGGGATCCACGAGTTGTTGAGCGTAAGAAACCAGGACAACCCAAAGCCAGGAAGAAGTTCCAGTTTAGCAAGCGTTAGAGATTTTCTATTCTTAATCATTGCGAAACCAGCAGGACTCCCACAAGGGGCTACCTGTTAGTTGACCAGCAAAAATTAAAAAAAATGCCAGAAACAAGTTTTAAAGAATTATTGGATGCAGGTGTTCATTTTGGTCACCTGAAGAGAAAGTGGAATCCTGCCATGTCTCCTTATATATTTATGGAGAAAAACGGGATTCACATCATTGACCTGAATAAGACCGAGATTAAACTGAACGAAGCTGCTTCAGCTATGAAGCAGATTGCCAAGAGTGGCCGTAAGATTCTCTTTGTCGCCACAAAAAAGCAGGCCAAAGATATTGTATCCGAATTGGTGGCCGCCATCAATATGCCTTACGTGACTGAGCGCTGGCCAGGTGGAATGCTTACCAACTTCCCTACCATCAGGAAAGCTGTTAAAAAGATGGGGGCCATTGATAAAATGGGTACAGACGGAACATTGGAAACACTTTCAAAACGTGAGAGACTTCAGATTGCCCGTCAGCGTGCCAAGCTTGAGAAGAACCTTGGGTCCATTGTAGACCTTACCCGTCTTCCCGCTGCCATGTTCATCGTAGACGTACACAAAGAATACATTGCTGTTCGTGAGGCCAACAGGCTTAACATTCCTGTTTTCGCCATGGTGGACACAAACTCCGATCCCCGGGATATCGATTTCCCAATTCCATCCAATGATGACGCTTCCAAGTCGATCTCACTGATCATGCATTTTATTACTGAAGCTGTTGCAGAAGGCTTGAACGAAAGAAAGATGGAGAAGGAGAAAGATGCGGCAGAAACCAAGGCTAAAAAGGCTAAGGGTGAATCAAAAGAGGAGAAGCCCAACCAAGGCAAAGCCAAGCACAGTGAGGCCGAAGGCCGAGCTAACGCTACTCACGCTAAAGGCAGGGAACCCAGACCAACGGTTGGATCTAAAAAAGCTATAAAGGTTGAGGTTCCTCAACCGAAGGATCTGAGCGAAGCGAAGAACGAAAAAGCTCCTAAAGAAGAGGCTCCTAAAGCAGAAGCTCCCAAAGCAGAGGCTCCCAAAGCAGAAGTTCCTAAAGTAGAGGCTCCAGAAGCAAAGAAGAGCGCTGAATAGAGCCCGGGAGAATAATTCATTGATCACTAAACGCATAAAGAATATATAAAATGGCTGATATTAAAGCTGTAGATGTACAAAAATTAAGAAAAGCCACTGGCGCCGGTATGATGGACTGCAAAAAAGCATTGCAGGAAGCTGAAGGCGATTTTGATAAAGCAGTGGATCTGATCCGCAAAAAAGGTAAGGCTATTGCCAACAAACGTGCCGATCGCGAAGCCAGTGAAGGTACTGTACAGGCAAAAGTTGAAGGTAACTATGGTGCCATCATCTCACTGAACTGTGAAACCGACTTTGTAGCCAAGAACGAGGATTATGAAAAATTTGCAGTCTCTATACTGGATCTTGCAATAGCTGAAAAACCTGCTGATCTGGAAGCTTTGAAAGCTCTTCCTTTAGAAGGTAAAACATTGGCTGAAGTAGTTACTGAGAAGTCAGGTACCATTGGAGAGAAACTGGAACTTGCCTATTTTGATTTCATAAAGGCTGAAAAGGTACAGGCATACAATCACATTGGAAACAACCTGGCCACACTGGTTGGTTTTAATAAAGCCCATGTGGAAGAGCAGGTAGCCAAGGATGTGGCCATGCAGATTGCTGCCATGGCTCCTGTTGCAGTAGATGAAAGCGGTGTTCCTGCTGAGGTGATTGCAAAAGAGAAGGAAATTGGTCGTGAGAAGGCCCTTCAGGAAGGTAAACCTGAGAAAATCGTGGACCGGATTGCAGAAGGAATGGTGAAGAAGTTCCTTAAAGAATCTACCCTGTTAAATCAGGATTTCACTAAAGATTCCAAGAAAACCGTAGGCCAATATATTAAGGAGGCCGATAAAGATCTTCAGGTAACCGGTTTTAAAAGGTTTTCAGTAAAATAAGCTGAACATCTTAAAACTTTTTAAGGCTGTCTTGCTTCATTGCAGGGCAGCTTTTTGTATTTTTAAAAGAAAAAAGATGGCGGCATATAAAAGAGTACTACTTAAACTTAGCGGAGAGGCGCTGATGGCAGATCGGTCTCATGGCATTGATCCGGAGCGGCTGAACGATTACATTGATGAAATTATTGAGGTATCCCAAAAAGGAACTCAGGTGGGGATTGTTATTGGCGGGGGAAATATATTCCGGGGAATGTCGGGAGTTGATGCGGGATTTGACCGGGTGAAGGGAGATTATATGGGGATGCTGGCCACGGTTATCAATGGACTTGCTTTGCAATCTGCATTTGTTTCCAAAGGGGCTCAGGCCAGGTTGTTTACAGCCATCCGTATGGAACCTGTGGCAGAGTTCTACTACAAGCCCAGTGTGATTCAAGCACTTGAGAATAATGAGATAGTGATCTTCTCCGGTGGAACGGGGAATCCTTACTTCACAACCGATACCGCCTCATCCCTTAGGGCCATAGAGATGGAGGCTGATGTGATGCTCAAAGGGACCCGGGTTGATGGAGTCTATACAGCCGATCCGGAGAAGGATCCGGAGGCCAGGAAGTATGAAGAAATAACCTTTACCGAAGCGTTGAAAAAGGAGTTGCGGATCCTTGACCTCACAGCTTTTACCATGTGTAAAGAGAATGAAATGCCCATTATCGTATTCGATATGAACCAGAAGGGGAATCTGAAGCGACTTATTTCGGGCGAAAAAGTTGGTACTTTAGTCAAAATTTAGATAAATTACGCTCGCTGAACGGAACCACACTGTCATGAACGAAGATGTCCAACTGATATTTGAGATGAGCAGGGAGCGAATGGAGAAAGCCATTGAACACCTTGACAATGAATTGATGCGCATAAGGGCGGGGAAAGCCAATGTGCACATTCTGGATGGAATCATGGTGGATTATTATGGTACACCAACACCCCTGAATCAGGTGTCAAACATCAGTACCCCGGATGCCAAGACCCTCATGATACAACCCTGGGAGAAGACAATGATCGATCCCATTGAAAAGGCCCTGATGGTTTCAAATGTGGGGATAACCCCTTCAAACAATGGGGAAGTGATTCGTTTGATCATCCCTCAACTTACGGAAGAGCGTCGTCGCGACCTGGTAAAACAGGTAAAAAATGAAGGGGAAAATGCCAGGGTAAGTGTCCGGAACAGCCGTCGGGATGCCAAAGATGAATTCAAGCAGATGCAAAAAGATGGTCTTTCAGAAGATGAAACCAAGGCAGCAGAGGATGCCCTCCAGAAACTCACTGATGAGTTCACCGAAAAGGTAGAGAAGATCGTCGAAGCCAAGGAAGAAGACATGATGACCATCTAGGGAGCCGGGCCCATGAAGCCTAACCGATCCCTGTTCCAGATCTCCAGAATTGCCTACGCAGTTATCCTGCTGGTTCATTTGCTATTCCTGTTCAATGCAATATTCAATCGCCCCGCACCACTGACCGATTCAGGCGATTACCTGAATGCAGCAGAAAACCTCTATACGCAGGGCATCCTCTATTCTGGGGATTTAACACAACCCACCCATCCTGAACAGTTCACCAGGCGACCTCCTCTTTACCCCGTACTCCTGGGAGTGGTCTCTCTCACGGGATCAGAAATTCCTGTTTTTCTGCTTCAGATATTGATCTCCATGACCTCCATCTTCCTGGTGTTTCGGATATTTTTTCAAAATCATACCTCCTTCCAGGTTCGACCCCTGCATGTGGTGGTTGCCACGCTTCTCCTGCTGGCCACCCCTGCCCAGTTTATCTATGCCAACCGCATCATGGCTGAGCTCCTTTTTCAACTTTTACTGGTGCTGATGGTCTGGAGTGTATATTGCTATTTCAGATACAAAGAGTCCACCTACATCTGGCTGTTCAATCTCTTTCTTACCCTGGGTATGGCCACCAAACCTGTGCTGTTTCCCTTTACATTCTTCATCCTGCTTATATCTCCCCTCCTATTTGTCAGGACCAGAAGGCGGGCATTTGTATGGGCCCTTTGCCTGCCCATCCTATGGCTCGCATTCTATAGCGTGAGAAACAATTACCGAACGGATTCATCTCAATACTCCAGTGTTCAAACAGCCAACCTGGTCAATTACAATCTGCGTTATTTTTTGATGGAACAGGAGGGTAGCGATGCAGCAGCTGCAGAGGTGGACCGGCTCTATGATGCATGCGATTCGGCGATGGGATATGGAGAGAAGAACCGGTGCCTGCAACAGGGTGTAAAGGATAAGGTTCTGGAGCGTCCCCTTAAATACGGGATATTCCATCTCAAAGGCTGCTTGCGGTATTTCATCGATCCGGGCCGATTCGACCTTGTAACATTCTTCAATTTGGAGTACCCCGATTCTGGCGGCTTTCTCCAAAAACTAAACCAGGGAGGTCTTAAGGGAGCATTCCGGTTTCTGAAACAACAGGGAGTGGGTATGGTAGCTATTCTTGTTATGATAGCCCTGTTGAAGCTGTTCAAGATTTCTGGATTCATTCTCTATTTGGTTAGAGATAAGGAGCAGCTTCCATTCAGGATCTTTCTCACACTGCTGGTGGGCTACCTGGCATTTATAACCGGACCACTGGGAGCGTCACGATTCCTGCTTCCCATAGAGTTATTGCTCATAGGAGCAGCAGTTCAGGGTTGGAGTTCCCTAAAGCTCAAGGATTTTAAATACTTCCGAAAGGTCGGGTGAAAGAATGATTTCGGTTCGCCTGTTTTTACGCCTGGCCTCGGGTGTCTTGGCAGGATCCACCGGGAGGAATTCTCCCCTGCCGGCAACGGTTAAACGAGTAGGTTCGATTCCGGACCCGTCCAACAGAATTCTGACAATGGATGTGGCCCTTAATACACTCAGGTCCCAATTATCTTTAATAGATGCCCCTTTTCTAAAGGGTACATCATCGGTGTGGCCCTCAATCATGATGTCGATTTCCGGATTTCCGGCAAGAACCACTGCCAGCTGCCGTAAAGCTTTAACCCCATTGGGATCCACCACGGTACTACCCGACTTAAATAATAGTTTTTCGTCCAGCGACACATATACCTTTCCATCCCTTCGGGTTACAGTAAGACCCTGCCCTTCAAATCCCATCAGGGCCTCTGCAACCTTTTCACGCAAGTCGTCCAGCACCTTGTCCTTGGCATACAGCATCTCCTCCATCTCCATCAGTCTGGCATTTCTGGCTTCAAGCTCAGCCTGCAAACGATTTACATCCTGGCGCTGACCTGCCACATTGGCCTCTAGCTCTTTTAATAGCTGCTGTTTTATGACCAGATCTTCCTGTGTGGTCTGTAACTCATTCAGTAACCTGCGGGTTTCCCGGGCATTTCCCCGCAATAATGCGTCATGAGTTGCCACCAGGTCTGCATACTGGCGCTCCAGCTGTGCTGTTTCCGCTTCCAGTTCAGTCACTCTGTTATGGATTCTGATGCTATCCTCTATAAATTTCTTCTTCTGCTCTTCCACATCATCAATCCTGGCCCTCATCTCACGATTCTCAACCATAAGCTGCTCATTTTCAGCCATTAAATTGTCCCGGTCTTTCTGAATGACCTTATTTTTATCAGTAACCTGGGTGAATTCGCCGGTGGGAACACACGATCCAAGGAGGGCTGCTCCTACTAAAATATATATGATTTTCTTCATAATTATATAACGGTTCAATCGTAGCAAATTACATAAAATAGGAGGGTAAATTGGTGCATTTTTTCCCCATGGCTTCTGAAGATATTAACATAGCAAAATATTTGTACCTTTGCACCATAATTTCAACCTGATGGCAGTTCCCGGCGACGCATATAACCTGCTCAATACCATTGAGGGTCCCGATGACATGAAGTCCCTGGATCCCGAACAGTTACGGCAGCTCAGCTCAGAACTCCGTCAGTTCATTATTGAGATTGTCTCCTCAAATCCCGGACATTTTGGTGCCAGCCTGGGGGTTGTCGAACTCACTGTTGCTCTGCATCATGTTTTTAATGCTCCCCACGACCAGATAATATGGGATGTGGGTCATCAGGCCTACGGGCATAAGATTCTTACAGGCCGGAGAGACATTTTTCATACCAACCGGAAATATGGTGGAATCAGCGGATTTCCGAAACCATCTGAGAGCAAATATGATGCTTTCGGAGTGGGGCATTCCTCAACCTCTATTTCAGCTGCATTGGGTATGGCAGCAGGAAACGAGTACAAGGGACAGAATGACCGGCAGGTGGTAGCTGTCATTGGTGATGGCTCGCTGAGTGGCGGGATGGCCTATGAGGCCTTAAACAATGCGGGTGATGCAGGGAAAAATCTGCTGGTGATCCTGAACGACAATCACATTTCCATAGATCCCAGTGTGGGGGCCATGAAGGAATACCTGCTGGATATTACAACTTCCAAAGCCTACAACAAGGTAAAAGGGGATGTTTGGAATCTGCTGGGCTTCCTTAGTAAGATCGCTCCCAACGCCAGGCACTACGCCCAAAAAATTGAAAATGCAATTAAGTCCATAGTACTGAAGCAAAGCAATCTCTTCGAGTCGTTGAACTTCCGGTATTTTGGCCCGGTGGATGGTCATGATGTGATACACCTTTCTGAGATTCTCAGGGATATGAAGGATATCCCGGGACCAAAACTATTGCATGTAATCACACAGAAAGGAAAGGGTTTTGCCAAGGCCGAGGAGAACCAGACCGCTTTCCACTCACCTGGAAAGTTCAACATGTATACCGGGGAGATGATTCAGAAGGTAGTGGATGGACCTCAACCACCGCTCTACCAGGATGTCTTTGGAGAAACCATTCTGGAGCTGGCTAAACTAAATAAGAAAATTGTGGGGATCACCCCAGCCATGCCCACCGGGTCATCCCTAAAAATCATGATGGATGAGATGCCCGACCGGACCTACGATGTGGGTATTGCAGAACAACATGCCGTGACTTTTTCGGCCGGACTGGCCGCAGCGGGTATGACTCCCTTTTGCAATATCTATTCTTCATTTATGCAACGGGCTTATGACCAGCTTATTCATGATGTGGCCATACAGAACCTGCCAGTGGTGTTCTTTCTGGACAGGGCCGGACTGGTGGGATCTGACGGAGCCACACACCATGGGGCTTATGACCTTGCCTTCTTAAGGTGCATTCCAAACATGATCATCTCCTCACCGCTCAACGAAATTGAGATGCGTGACCTGATGTTTACCGCCCAGCTCAAACCGGAAAGCCCCTTTGTAATTCGCTACCCAAGAGGAAAAGGCGTAATGGTCGACTGGAAACAACCTTTCAGCAAAATTGAGATTGGGAAGGGACAGCAGCTTAAAGATGGGGATGACATTGCCATACTCTCCTTTGGACCCATTGGACATGAAGCCACCCGCGCCATTGAGATACTTAAGAAGGAGCAGATCAGTGTGGCTCACTACGACATGCGTTTCCTCAAACCAATTGATAACCTACTTCTGAAAAGTATTTTCTCCAGGTTTGACAAGATCGTCACCCTGGAAGATGCCTCAATGATTGGAGGTTTGGGAAGCGCTGTGATTGAATACATGAACGACAACAGCTATAAAGCCAAGATAGTTCGCCTGGGGATCCCTGATAAGTTTGTGGAACATGGTACCCAGGAGGAACTTTATAAGGAGTGCGGCTTTGATGCAGAAGGAATTGCCAAATCGGTTCGGAACCTGGTACTTTCTAAGATCATGACCAGGGCCATTTAATTCTTAATTTTCTGAGCAAACTAATTACAAATCAAATTTAATACCCTGGGCCAGTGGTAGATGGGTGCCGTAGTTGATGGTATTGGTCTGTCTTCGCATATAGGCTTTCCAGGCATCGGAACCGGATTCGCGTCCGCCCCCAGTCTCCTTCTCTCCTCCAAAGGCGCCGCCAATCTCAGCACCCGAAGTGCCTATATTCACATTGGCAATCCCACAGTCGGAACCCACCCCTGAAAGGAACTGCTCTGCCTCCCTGAGATTCAGGGTAAAAATGGCCGATGAGAGTCCCTGAGGCACATCGTTATTTATGGCAATGGCCTCCTCAATTCCATTATATGAGATCAGGTAGAGCAAAGGAGCAAAGGTCTCATCCTGGACAATCTCAAAATGGTTTTTGACCTCAGCCAGTGCGGGAACCACATAGGTTCCGGTTCCAAATCCCTCTCCTTCCAGTACCTCTCCTCCAAATAGAATCGTTCCTCCCTCCTGTTTGACCTTTTCAATGGCATTTTTGAACAGATCCACCGCATCGGTATCAGCCACCGGACCTACCAGTACTTGCTCATTCAATGGATTTCCAATCCTTGTGGAAATCTGCTTATAGGCTTTCTCCAGTCTGGCTTTCACCTCTTCGTATACCTTCTCATGAATTATCACACGACGGGTGGATGTACAGCGCTGTCCCGCTGTTCCCACTGCTCCGAACACAATGGCAGGAATGGCCAGATCAAGGTCGGCGTGCTCCGAAACTATTAAAGCATTATTTCCTCCTAACTCCATGATAGAGTTGCCCAGGCGTTCCCCGACAATCCCTGATATATGTTTCCCCACCCTGGTGGATCCTGTCACTGAAAACAGCGGAATCCTCGGGTCGGCTGCAAAATTATCACCCATCACCGACGATCTGGCCACCACCAGGTTAAACACACCCTCGGGAACATCATTGTTTTTCAAGACCCTGGCAATAATATTTTGAATTGCTATGGCGGTTAACGGAGTTTTAGAACTGGGTTTCCAGACCACCACATCACCTGCGATGGCAGCTATCATGGCATTCCATGCCCAGACGGCAACTGGAAAATTAAATGAAGTGACCAATCCCACAATCCCCAGCGGATGATACTGGTCATACATGCGATGCTGGGGCCTCTCACTCTGCATGGTGAATCCATATAGCTGTCTGGCTTGCCCCACAGCGAAATCGCATATGTCGATCATCTCCTGTACCTCTCCCAGACCCTCCTGATAAATCTTACCCATCTCCAGAGTTACCAGGAAGCCCAGGTCCTCTTTTGACTCCCGCAGAGCCAGTCCAATCTGGCGGACCACCTCACCTCTTACAGGTGCAGGTACGGTTTTCCAGATGGAAAATGCCTCTTGAGCTTTTTGGATCACGGCCTCATACTCCTCTGCGGTTGCATTGGTAACTCTGGCAATAGCCTCTCCGTCAATGGGAGAAACTGAGGAGGTAACCTCCCCCGTTGTATCTATCCATTCCTGTCCGGTAGTTGCACCTGGATTTACGTTCTGAATTCCCAGCCTGTTCATCACTGATATTACTTTGTCTTTATACTCCTTTTCCATGAGATGTAGTTTATCTGTCAGTTTTTCGATAAACAAAATTAATAATGGATTGTTTCATAAAAGATATTTAAGAACATGCCAAATTCAGTTTGAATAGAGGCTTGGCAATTGTCTCGAAAAGCATTAACTTCGCACGGTTTAAAAATAGTACTCGGCACTCAGTGGGTAGTGCTCAGTACAACAAGATTAATCGTTTTTTGATATATAAGTTTTAAGTGCAGCAAGCAGATCATTTTTGAAATCTTTTTACTTTTAACTTTTAACTGAGCGGCTAAGCCGCGCATGCCCAGGTGGCGGAATTGGTAGACGCGCTGGTCTCAAACACCAGTGATAGCAATATCGTGCCGGTTCGATCCCGGCTCTGGGCACAATCCTCAAACCAAATGTCAGAACAAACCACATCCAATGGTAAAAAGCAACTGGCCATCGATAAGCGCTATTTGAGAATGGCCAGGATCTGGGCATCAAACTCCTATTGTGAAAGAAGGAAAGTTGGGGCACTTCTGGTAAAAGATAAGATGATCATCTCGGATGGATACAACGGGACCCCATCAGGATTTGAAAATAAATGTGAGGACGAGAACGATACCACAAAAACTTATGTGCTTCATGCCGAAGCCAATGCCATTACCAAAGTAGCCAAATCCAACAACAGCAGTGAGGGTTCTACCCTTTATATTACCACTTCTCCCTGCATGGAATGTGCAAAACTGATCATCCAGGCTGGGATTACAAGGGTGGTTTATGAGGAGAAATACAGGATTACGGATGGACTCGATTTGCTGGAGAGAGCAACGATTAACATGGAACATATTAAGTGGACCGGCGAAGAAGAAAAAGGATGATCCATCCAAAGGATAACGAGCAATGAAGAACAAGAGAGACAGACTAATCATATTTTTACCGGTGATCATAAGCCTGACCCTGGTGGTAGGCATTATGGTTGGAAATTGGATTACGGGCATCCGGGTACGTAGTATCGTCTCCGACGAAGTGAGCAAACAGAAGTTCTCCATTCGACCTGGCAACAACCCGGGAGGTTTTTCACTGACCCCCAAAGGAAATAAGATCTCATCGGCCCTCCAATACATAGTTAATGAGTATGTAGATACAGTGACCATGTCGGGCATGAATGAAGTAGTTATGCCTTCGCTGGTGGAGAGTCTCGATCCGCACTCCATCTATATTCCTGCCAGCGACTTTCAGAGATTTTCTGAACCTCTGATTGGTAATTTCAGTGGCATCGGGGTTTCATTCAACATGACCGACGATACAGTGGCCATCATTAATACCATACCAAACGGTCCATCCGAAATGGTGGGCGTGATGGCTGGAGACAGGATCATCATGGTTGATGATTCGGTGGTGGCCGGAGTCAATATGCCCAGCGATGACATTGTAAAAAAGTTGAAAGGACCTAAGAATACCGTGGTTAAGGTTTCCATTTATCGCAGGGCCGAAGCCGACCTTATAGATTTCGAGATCACCCGTGATGATATTCCTATCTACAGTGTGGATGTAGCCTATATGATAGATGACCAAACTGGGTATATAAAGATCAGTCAGTTTGCACAGACCACCTACCGGGAGTTTATGCAGGGTGTGGAAAAGTTAAAATCGCAGGGTGTGGAGAAGCTGATTGTGGACCTGAGGAGAAATGGCGGAGGTATCATGGAGGCAGCTACCATGATCGCCGACCAGTTTCTTGAGGAGGGACAGCTGATCGTTTATACCGAAGGCCGGAGCCGTCCCAGAGAGAATGATTTTGCCACTTCAAGAGGGATATTAAAAGATGATATAGTGGTCATTCTTATGGATGAATCAAGTGCTTCAGCAAGTGAGATACTGGCTGGTGCTATTCAGGATAACGACCGGGGATTAGTGATTGGGCGGAGGTCCTTTGGAAAGGGCCTTGTGCAGGAGGAGATGCGGTTTAATGACGGATCTGCACTGCGCCTTACTGTCGCCCGCTACTATACCCCTACTGGCCGAAGTATACAGCGTCCCTACGAGAATGGGAAAGAAGATTATTACCACGATTTTGCAGATCGCTTTATGAGGGGTGAGCTTGAACATCAGGATAGCATCAAATTTGATGATACTAAGAAGTTCGTAACTCCCGGAGGTAAAATTGTATATGGAGGAGGTGGAATCATGCCAGATGTTTTTGTGCCAGTGGATACTACGGGTGCATCCGAATATTATAACAAGATCCGGTCCCTGGGACTTATGTACAGATTTGCCTTCTACTACACCGACCTGAACAGGGCAGATCTTGAAGGGTTTACCACCACAGATGAGATCGAAGGATACCTCGATGACCGGGACATCCTCCCTCAATTTATCAATTACGCCAAAACAAAGGGAGTAGATCCAGAATATGATGATATAAAGACCTCTGAGTTGATTCTGAATAAGTCCATCAAAGCTTATGTGGCCAGAAATCTCATAGACAATGAGGGTTTCTATCCCATCATCTCAGACATAGACCATACCCTCCAGGTGGCCATAGATACCATAGCTGCACTTTAACAGAAACGCCTCCATTAAACCTTCTACTGTTTGCATCATCAAAGAAGCAGATTGAAACTTGATTTGCAACTTAAAAATAATGTATGATGAAAACAAAATTGATAAAGACCGCCGGCCTGATACTTATGGCCACATTAATGGTTACAACAGTGAACGCCCAATCGCCCCGACAGGGAGGCAGAGGATCGGGACCCAACGGACTGGGTAATGAACGAGTGTCAGCCTATTTTTCTCTGGATCTGACCACCGAGCAGCAGGAAGCCATGAAAACCCTTCGGGCCGACAACTACAAGACCATGAAACCTCTTAGGAATAAGGTGCTGGAGCTTAAGGCCAGGGAACGAACCCTGATGTCCGAGGAATTGGTCGATATGAAAGCCGTGAATAAAGTGATCGATGAGCAGACCGATCTGATGAATAATATGAGAAAGATTCAGGCCACTCATAAGGTGGGAGTGAAAGAGATACTCACCGATGAGCAAGAGATGCAACTGGAGCAGCGAAGCAGGTATGGCAGGACTAAATGGAACAAGGGACCGGGTGTATACCCTGGAAACAATATGGGGAGGCCTTACCATAGAAATGGCGTAGGCTCAAACCAAAGGAATGGTCAGGGGTAACATCTTAACCAGAGCCTGGGTAACGCGCTCGGGCTCTTCAATGAATCCCATGTGACCGCTGTTAGAGAGCCTTAATACGGTGGCATGTGGGGCCAGCGAGACCAGCTTTTCAAATACCCCGGCAGTGATGTAGTTATCCTTCATGCCTCCAATAAGCAGAACCGGTAGTTCCGGATTCTGCAATACGGAAGTACGGTCGGGACGATCCTTCATTCCGTTCAGAATAGCCACAATTCCGTCCTCAGAATTTGTGTGTGCAATGCTCTTTGCCTGTTCCACCTCTGTTTCAAGCCTGTCCAGATTATCTTCAGCAAATGCTTTGGGAATATTTACATTGATAATCTGACTTTTCTTACGACAGTGAATCAGGCTGATCTCCCTGTCGCGGTTTCGTCTCTTCTCCTCAGAGTCGGCAAAACATGTGGAGTGTAACAGGGAGTAACCCAAAAGCCTTTCCGGAAAAAACTGCGCAACGGCCATGACCACATAGCCCCCCATGGAATGCCCCACCAGAAACACCTTTTCCAGCTGCTCGGCCTTTAGAACTGCAAATACAGAATTGGCCAGGTCGTCCATCTGATGATGGGTTCCCCAGGTGCCAGACTCACCATGACCCGGAAGGTCGATTGAAATCAGTCTGAAGCCTTCGGGAAACTGCTCCACAAATTCGTGCCAGATTTCCCGGGTTTCCAGGTAACCATGCAACAGGACAAAACAGGTGCCTTCTCCATGGTCACTATAAATGATATCAATATTTTTATGGGTCGTTTTCTTAACCATGTTCAACTATTTACAGCAGGACATAAGCTCTTCAATATGGGCTGCTTCTATGGGAATGTCTTTCATCAAATCCACCGGACCGTTTTCTGTGATCAGGATGTCATTCTCAAGCCTGATTCCAGTCCCCTCTTCCCGGATATAGATGCCAGGTTCGCAAGTGAGCACCATACCAGGTTCAAATGGTTGAGACCGATCGAACGGATCATGCACATCGAGCCCAAGGGAATGCGTGGTTCCATGCATGTAATATCTCTTCCAGATAGGATCTGCTTTCGTCTGAGAGGCCACATCCGAGGATGTATACAGTCCCAGCTTCAAATGTTCCTCCTCCCAGAGGGCACCCACATCATTGTGAAAATCGGCCATGATTACACCTGGGTTCATCATTTTCATGGCCTGTTTGAAAACCCTGAGAACTGCTTCATACAACTCCATCTGTCTCTTGGAAAATCTACCGTTCACAGGAATTGTACGTGAACAGTCAGCTGCATAATTATTCAGTTCAGCCCCAAAATCCATCAGGACCAGGTCCCCATCCTGGCACATGCTATGATTCTGGATGTAGTGAAGGATCAATGCATTCTTCCCTGAAGCAACGATGGGCTCATAGGCATGTCCATTTGCACCACTCCTGGTAAACTCACCAATGATCTCTGCTTCCAGCTGGTACTCCATGGTTCCCGGCTCTGCCCTCTCTAATACTTTTAAAAAGGCCGATCGGGTGATCCGGGTTGCCTTCTTTATCTCCTCCACCTCCTCCGTCTCCTTCACCATTCTTAACCGGGTGATGTGGGGAGAGAGGGGTGCGAAATCCTGATCATTCTCAAACATCTCCTTTTGATCGGCATATACCATCGAGGCACCAGGCAGTACCAGTTTAAGAAATGCATCCACTTCATCCGCCCACCTGATCTCTCTGATACCAGATAGCGATTCAGCCTCCTTCCGGGTAAGAGAGGGGCCTGACCATAGTTCCGATCTTGCCGTTGTTTTTGGGATAAAAAGTGTCTCTCTCAGGGAGGGATCAGCATGATGAGGGCATAGAACCAGAATACACTCTTCCAGATTAATTCCTGTGAGGTAGAAAAAATCTGATCCCTGTCGAAAAGGGTAAAATTGATCTCCATTCCGGGGCATACGCTTTGCTGACATAATCACCGCCAAGGAACCGGAAGCAAGCGATCCGGCCATCTTTTCACGGTTACGAATAAAGAGGGAAGCAGGAATTGGAGTCGACTTCATTAGCAAAATGTGGTTTTCGTCGCAACAATTTTTAAGTACCTGTTGTAAGAAATGAAAATAAAGAAATGCGAAGAAATAGAAAATCTTATATTTGTTCTATATCCTTGTGCAATTTAAGTAACTTATTTTAATTGTAATCTTATGTCCGGAATTTTCACCTCTTCCATTGGGAAGAAATTAATGATGTCGCTGGCAGGTATTTTTCTGATCACCTTCCTGCTGGTACACCTGGGAATCAATCTCCTTATTATCATTTTTGACGATCCCATGGTTTTTAACAAGGTAGCACATTTTATGGGTAAAAATATCCTGATCAAGATCTTTGAAATTGTACTGTTCGGAGGTATACTTTTGCATGTGATTTATGCATTGATTCTCCAGATCCAGAATTGGATTGCCCGACCCCGGAGATACAGCAAAAGCAACTACTCCAACACATCGTTCTTTTCCAAGTTTATGATCCATACCGCTATAATTACACTGGTATTCCTGGGTATCCATATGGCAGATTTCTATATTAAGGCAAAACTTGGTCACGCCTTAGAAATTGAGGTGGATGGGGTTTTTTACCACGATTTTGCCACTGAAATGCTGGATAAGTTTAAAATACTGCCCTTTGTAATCTTTTATATCGCTGCATTTATTTTCCTGGGATTTCACCTGATCCATGGATTTCAGTCGGCCTTTAAAACACTGGGGCTCGATAATAAGAAATATACTCCAATCATACAGGCACTGGCCACCCTTTATACTGTGGTTATTGTGGGTGGATTCACCATCATCCCCCTGTTGATCTACTTCAAGTAAACACAACAACTATTAAATATGGCTAAGCTTCAATCCCGCACACCTGACGGACCTTTGGCAGATAAATGGTCCAGCTACAAATCGAATCAAAACCTGGTCAACCCGGCAAACAAGCGTAAACTTGACGTGATCGTGGTGGGAACCGGTCTTGCTGGAGCCTCTGCGGCAGCCTCTTTGGCTGAAATGGGCTTTAAAGTAAAGTCTTTCTGCTATCAGGACAGTCCCAGGCGTGCACACAGCATTGCTGCCCAGGGAGGAATTAACGCAGCCAAAAACTATCAGAACGATGGGGATAGCATCTATCGCCTCTTCTTCGATACCATTAAGGGAGGGGACTACCGTTCCAGGGAGGCCAATGTGTACAGGCTAGCAGAGGTAAGTAACCAGATCATTGATCAATGTGTGGCACAGGGTGTACCCTTTGCCCGGGAATACGGCGGAACCCTTGATAATCGCTCCTTCGGAGGAGCTCTTGTCTCCAGAACCTTCTATGCAAGGGGGCAAACCGGCCAGCAGTTGCTCCTGGGGGCTTACCAGTCCCTGAGTAGGCAGATTAAGAAGGGCAATGTGGAGATGTATCCCCGAATGGAGATGTATAACCTGGTGGTTGTGGATGGCATAGCCAGGGGGATTATCGGAAGAGATGTAATCACCGGTAAACTTGAAAGATTTAGTGCACATGCAGTTGTGTTGGCTTCGGGAGGATACGGGAATGTATTTTTCCTCTCCACCATGGCCATGGGCGCAAATGCAAGTGCTGCCTGGCAATGTTATAAGAAAGGTGCTCTCTTTGGAAATCCCTGTTATGTTCAGATCCACCCCACTTGTATCCCGGTCCACGGCGATGCACAGTCAAAGCTGACTCTCATGAGTGAGAGTCTCAGAAATGACGGGCGCATCTGGGTTCCCAAAAATAAAGAGGACGCTGTAAAAGTTCAGAAGGGAGAAATGCGAGGTAAAGATATTCCTGAAGAGGATCGGGACTATTACCTGGAGCGCCGGTATCCTGCCTTTGGTAACCTGGTTCCCAGGGATGTGGCCTCCAGGGCTGCCAAGGAGAGGTGCGATGCCGGGCATGGTGTTAACTCCTCCGGTCTGGCTGTTTTCCTCGATTTTCAAGACGCCATTCAAAGATTGGGTAGAGATGTGATCGAAGCCAAATATGGCAACCTCTTCCAGATGTACGAAAAGATCACAGATGATAATCCTTATGAGTTACCCATGATGATCTATCCTGCCATACACTATTCCATGGGTGGCATATGGGTGGATTACGAACTGCAAACTACCATTCCGGGACTGTTTGCCACCGGCGAATCGAATTTCTCCGATCACGGCGCTAACCGTCTGGGAGCTTCGGCGTTGATGCAGGGACTGGCCGATGGATACTTTGTTCTTCCCTACACCATTCAGAATTTTCTGGCCGGTGAGATCAATACGCCCCGTTTTAATACCGATAGTCCCGAGTTTGAGGCGGCTGAAACGGAAGTGAATGATCAACTGGAGAAGTTGATGGCAGTTAAAGGCAATCATTCGGTGGATACACTGCACAAAAGATTGGGAAAGATCATGTGGGATCATGTGGGAATGGCAAGGAATGATGAGGGTCTTAAGAATGCCCAAGAAGAGATCCGGGACTTAAAGGAAGAATTCTGGAACAATGTGAAGATCCCGGGTGAGCTGAATGATTTAAATCCCGAATTACAGAAAGCCAGCAGGCTGGCCGACTACCTGGAACTGGGAGAATTGATGGCCATAGATGCACTGAACAGGACAGAGTCGTGCGGGGGGCATTTCAGGGAAGAGTATCAGACTGGTGAAGGAGAAGCTCTTCGGAATGACAAAGATTTTACCTATGTGGCCGCATGGGAATATGCTGGTGATGACAAGGATCCAAAGCTTCATAAAGAAGTCCTTGACTTTAAATTCATCGAAGTAAAACAAAGAAATTACAAATAACAGAAGAATTGCCATGAACCTGAAACTGAAAATCTGGCGTCAGAGAGATCCCAATACCCGGGGGAAGTTTGTTAACTACAAATTGAACGATATTTCACCCGAAAGTTCATTCCTCGAGATGATTGATGTCCTGAACGAAGAGTTGATCACTAAAAATGAAGAGCCCATTGTATTTGATGACGATTGCAGGGAAGGAATTTGCGGTGCCTGTGGAATGTATATCAATGGCAGGCCCCATGGTCCTGACTCACTTATCACCGTATGCCAGCTCCACATGCGAAAGTTTAAAGATGGCGATACCATTGTTATAGAGCCCTGGCGTGCCCGTGCATTTCCGGTAATTCGAGACCTGATGGTGGACAGATCCGCGTTCGACACCCTGATCCAGGAGGCGGGCTTTGTTTCCGTAAATACGGGAAGTGCACCTGATGCAAACAGCATCCCGGTGGCTAAAAAGTATGCAGATCTCTCCATGGATGCAGCTTCATGTATCGGTTGCGGAGCCTGTGTAGCTGCCTGCAAGAATGCATCAGCCATGCTCTTCGTCGGAGCCAAAGTTTCGCATCTTACCCTGCTTCCCCAGGGGAATGTGGAAGCTGAAGATCGCGTACTAAAAATGGTGGCAAAAATGGATGAGCTTGGTTTTGGTAATTGCACCAACACCGGAGCCTGTGAGGCCGAGTGTCCCAAAGGTATCACCCTGACTAACATCGCAAGGCTGAACCGGGAGTATTACAAGGCGACCGTATAATATTTTCCTATTTGGCATTCATAGTCTCTTCCACATCATCCACAGTTTTGGGAATGGGAGTCCCCAGCACCCGGCTTCCGGTTTTGGTGATCAGCACATCATCTTCGATGCGGACACCACCAAAATCGAGGTAAGAGTCGACCTTATCATAGTTTATGAACTGTTCGAATTTCTTCTCAGACTTCCACTGTCCAATGAGAGCCGGAATAAAATAACAACCCGGTTCATTGGTCATCACAAAACCAGTCTCCAGTTCCCTGCCCATTCGCAGATATGCAAGACCAAACTGATCGCTTCTCTTAATGGCATCGGAGTAGCCCACATAATTCTCACCCAGTCCCTCCATATCATGTACATCCAGACCCAGCATATGACCCAATCCATGTGGGAAAAACAGCGCATGTGCACCAGCAGCAACAGCCTCTTCCATATCGCCCTTCATAATGCCCAGATCCTTTAACCCGTTTGCAATAATTTTGGCAGCCATCAGATGTACCGCCCGGTAGGTGCGGCCAGGAATAGATTCCGGAATGGTGTCGGTATTGGCCTTCAGCACAAGGTTATAGATATCTTTTTGCCTGCTTGAAAATTTTCCACCCACAGGGAAGGTCCTGGTTATATCGCTTGCATAACACATGGAGGTTTCAGCCCCTGCATCACAAACCACCATCCTTCCATCCACCAGTTCATTACCATGGTAATGATTGTGTAAAATCTGTCCATTCATGCTTAGGATTACCGGGAACGAAACAGGTCCGCCATGGGCCAGGGCGATTCCTTCAATAGAACCGGAAAGCTCACGTTCAAAGTTCCCGGCAAAACCCATTTTCATAGCTGTCGTATGCATAATCCCAGCCACATCCACTGCCTTTTCTATCTCAGCAATTTCATAAGAATCCTTCACTGCCCTGAGTTTTACCACAGCCCCGATCAAAGACTCTGAATGAAAGGAAGAGACCTCTTCGCAACTCACCCCCATATACCCGGCAAGTGAGATAATCTGATCTCCCCGGTAGGCGGGGAGCATATGAATCTTTCGGCCCGATTGAATGGCTTTTTGCAATACCGAAGCCAGTGCTGCAAGAGTATCACTTGTATCAGTAGCCACATCGTCAGCCAGTTCGCTTACACTGGGTTGATCACCCATCCATATTATATCACCCATTGTAAAGTTGTCCCCATACAATGTATCTTTACCTGAATCCACATCACACACTCCATAGAACCCGGGCTTATTAATGCCAAAGAAATAGAGGAAGCTGCTATCCTGTCTGAAATGGTAGGTATTGGACTTATAATTCATTGCACTCTCTTCATTGCCGGGAAACAGAATTAATCCTTCACCCACCAAATCTCTAAGGAATTTTCTTCTTTGCCAGTAGACCTCTTTTGGGAACATAACTTTGCTATTTAATTGTTAATGATTTCATTTGGAGCCTCTAAAAGTAGTTTCAATTTTTGACAAACGGTCAAAAAGCACATTTTAATGAAGCGAATTTTATAGGTTATGCACCATCAGGATCACTAATTTAACAAAAGAACACTATTTCTATTATCAATATGTAACCTTTTCATAACCAAAGCGTAAAAAAATGCGAATAGAGTTGCACAGTAAAGTAATATTCTTATATTCGCAGTCTAAGCCACGATTGTCAACCTTTTATCAACAATTTTACTAACATGCCCTATCGCCGCCTTCCAAACACTGACTCTGCTCGTTTAAAGTCGCTTAAGTCAGCTCATG